>Ga0304730_1001752_pt1 | contig 16083 bp, 12 predicted proteins | sample M_130628_MF_Meta_FD_190474 | JGI IMG/M metagenome (GOLD analysis project Ga0304730, IMG submission 190474) | Freshwater microbial communities from Lake Montjoie, Canada to study carbon cycling - M_130628_MF_MetaG (v2) (version 2) | ecosystem: Environmental > Aquatic > Freshwater > Lake | place...
CACCGGCCTGCCGTCGACCTGGCTGGAGGGCGACTTCAACTACGACGGCGTCGTGGACATTCAAGACGCCGCCGACTTCTTCGGCACCGGCCTCTACGACACCGGGAACTACAACACCCCGGCGGGAGCATCTGGCATCGCCGCCGTGCCCGAGCCGTCGGTCTTGTCGCTAGCCGCTCTCGCCGGGGCCGTGCTTCTCTGGCGACGCCGCGAGCATCGCGCCTGACGGGGTGCGGACTCCCATGCACTCGCTACTATTGGGGGCGTGGCCTGCACGTCGGCCACGAGTCCTCTGCGGGTCGTGATCGAATGCTCGAGCCCGTCGTGAACATCGCAGCGTATCTGTTCGCGCCGCTCGATCGGCTGCCCGAGCGGCGTGCGGAGTTGCGGGCGGTGTGTGCGTCGCAGCACCTCAAGGGAACGATTCTGCTGAGTCCCGAGGGGATCAACCTCGTTCTGGCCGGGCCGCGGGCAGGCATCGACCAGCTCGTCAGCCATCTCCGCAGCGATCCGCTGCTGGCCTCCCTCGACCCCAAGGAGAGCGTGAGCGACCACCAGCCGTTCAGCCGACTGCTCGTCAAACTGAAAAAGGAGATCATCGCCTTTGGCATCGAAGGGGTGAGGCCCGGCGATTACACGTCGCCGAAGCTCCCGCCGAAGGAGCTCAAGAAGTGGCTCGACGAGGGTCGCCCGCTGACGCTCCTCGACACACGAAACGACTACGAGGTGCGGCTCGGCACCTTTGAAAACGCCCTGCCGATCGGCGTGAGCCACTTTCGCGATTTTCCGGCAGCGGTGCGGAAACTCCCGCCGGAGCTGAAGCAGCAGCCGATCGTGATGTTTTGCACCGGCGGCATCCGCTGCGAAAAGGCGGGCCCGTTCATGGAGCAGGAAGGCTTTCAACAGGTCTACCAGCTCGAGGGAGGCATCCTGAAGTATTTCGAAGAGTGCGGCGGCGACCATTACACCGGCGACTGCTTCGTCTTCGACCGCCGCGTGGCGTTGAATCCGCGGCTCGAGGAAACGGCGGCAACCCAGTGCTACGCCTGCCAGCAGCCGCTCACCGTCGAAGATCAGCAGTCGGAGCACTATGTTCCTGGGGTGTCGTGCCCCTCTTGCTGGAAGTGGCCGGCCGAGCAGCCGGCGGTCACCCTCGCGGAGCGCGAAGCGTTGCTTTCCGCGGCGTGCGATCCCTTGCCCGGGTCGGCACCCGCCACCAACGAGCGGCCCCTCAATGTGCCGGCGCGGTACGACCGCTGGACGCTGATCGATTTTCTGTGCGCTCGCCATCCTCATATCGCTCGCGAGGAATGGCTCACGATCATCGGCCGGGGGCACCTTCGCGATCGCGACGGCGCGCTGTCGGCCGACTTCATCGTTCGAGGCGGGCAGCGCCTCGCGCGGCTCGAGCCCGACACGATCGAGCCGGAGGTGAACGCGGCGATCCGAATCGTTGCATGGGAAGACGACTACGTCGTGTTCGACAAGCCGGCGCCGTTGCCGATGCACCCGTGTGGTCGGTTTCACCGCAACAGCATGACGGAGATTCTGGCCCGTGCGTTTCCCGAGGAGCACCTCACCCCCGCTCATCGGCTCGATGCAAACACCACGGGGCTCGTGGTGTTTGCCCGTAGTCACCACGCAGCCAAGGCCATCCAGCCGCAGTTCAAGCGCGGCCTGGCCGGGAAGACCTATCTCTGTCGCGTGGCCGGCCACCCCGCCTGGAACGACACGACGTCACGGCAGCCGATCGCTCGCACCCCCTCGGGCAACGGCTTCCGGGTCATCGACCGTGACACGGGCGATGCGGCCGAAACAGAGTTTCGCGTGCTGTCGCGTCTTGAAAACGGCGAATCGCTCGTCGAGGCCGTGCCGAGAACAGGACGCACGAATCAGATTCGGGTGCATCTCTGGGACCTGCGGCACCCCATCGTCGGCGATCCCGTGTATCTCGCCGACATGAAACTGGGCGACCGACAGACGCTCTCGCCGGCGGATCCTCCGATGTGCCTCCATGCGTGGCGGCTGACGTTCGAGTATGGCCCCGATCGAGAGTGGCGACGATACGAAACAGCTCGGCCCGCGTGGGCGGAGTGACCGGTGACCGGCCGCGCGTTGCGCGTGGCTCGGGGCCAAACGTTCGAACGCGTGCCAGGGGCCATGTCGCGCGTAGGTCAGTTGGGCTCTGGGAGGTTCTCGAGATCGAGAAGATCCTTGGGCCGGCCTGCGGCCTGCTTCATGCGCCGGAGCCACTCGAGCGACGCAAAACGCACGCCGTCGAGTTTCACGGCCGTGTTCCAAACGGTCGCCACCGGCTCGTCGGGAAATCCAGGGACATAGTCGAACAGGTCGAGAAATCCGGCAGTGGTGCAGAGCATCATCAGTCGCCCAGAGCGAACGGGGTGAGGACTTCGATGAGGCGGAGATCAGGCACCATGCGATTATGGCCCCGATCGTCGGCCCACGGAGCGAGCCCTGAAGTTGCGGCGGCGGAAATGGGCCAGCCCTTCGGGGTTGGCTTGGAGCAGCGCCCATCCCTCATCGATGAGTCGTTGCATCGCGGCGAGGCGTTCGCGAGGCGTGAGTGCTCGCACGCGAGCCCGCTCGATGCGGTCGCGTGGCTGAAGGTTGGGGCTCGGTGGTGGGACGTCGTCACGCATGAGGACAGTATACTCGTGGCCTCCAGTACCGATGGCTGGACCGACGAGCCGTTGCTGACGATCGAGGCGGTGACGGCCGGGCCGTACGATGGGCTGCTGATGGCCTCGCCGTGGAGCGCAGGGTGATTCGGCACAGGTTGAAAACCTGTACTACGTAGGTGCAGGTTGGCAACCTGCACCAAGGCGAGTAGGTGCAGGTTGGCAACCTGCACCAGAGCGAGTAGGGCGTTGATTTCACACAGGTTGAAAACCTGTGCTACTTAGGGATAGGCACAGGTTGAAAACCTGTGCTACTTCGGCTGTGCTACGAGGGCCTATGCATGCAGTGGAATGTCGTCATTCGCGGTGGTCGTGGCGGAGGCCCGGGCTCGCGATGTGAATATCGCTGCGAGACCTGCCCGCGAGGGGCGCCAGCATGAACGCTGGTCTGCACGCGATCCGGGGTCCGCTGCTCAACCCGTCGCCGACGGTGGGCGTCGACTACTTTGCGGACGGCGTGCTCGTGGGGGACGACCGTGGGCGGATCGTGGCCGTGGGTGCGTGGGACGAGGTGTCGCGGCGGCTGAATCTCGATGCCGCAGCGGTGCCGCGGAGCGAGGGCTTGATCGTCCCCCCGCTGCTCGATGCCCACATTCACATCCCCCAGCATCCGATTCGCGGCCGGTTCGCGGAAAACATCGGCGCCGATCCCCCGGGCGGCCGGCTGCTGGCGAGCCTCGAGCAGAACGTGTTTCCTGCCGAGGGCCGCTGCGAGGGGCCGGCCCACGCGCGGCACGTGGTCGCCGACTTCGCGACCGACACGCTGGCCAATGGCGTGATCGGCGGCGCTGCGTATATGACCGTGCATCCGCGGGCCACGCGGATCGCGCTCGAGCAGCTGCCCGAGCCATGGAGCGTGGGTCTCGTGCTCATGAACGACCGCTGCCCGGGCTATCTCCGCACCGACGTGCCGTCGCTCGCTGACGACATCGCCGCCCTCGCCCATGACTTCGGCCGCCGGCTGATCGTCACCGACCGATTTGCGGTCAGCGTTGACACCCCACTTCGAAAGCAGGGCGTGGCCCTCGCCCGGAACCACGGCCTGCGGATGCAGACGCATCTCGACGAGCAGCGGGCCGAGAAGGCGCTCATCGAAGACGTTCTCTACCCCGACGCCGGCAGTTACACCGGCGTCTACGCCCGCGACGGCCTGCTCGACTGCGAGCCGATCCTGGCCCACTGCATCCACACGCGACCCGAGGAAGTGGACCTGATCGCCGCCACGGCCTCATCGATCGCTCACTGCCCGGTGTCGAACACCATGCTCGGCTCAGGCGTGATGCCACTTGATGTGATCCGCGCTGCGGGCATCCCTCATGCGCTCTGCACCGACGTGGGGGTCTCGCCAACGACGTCGCTCTTTTGTGAGATGGCGCAGTTCCTCAAGGTTCATGCCGGCTCTTCGGCTGCCGCCACGCCTGAGGAGGCCTTGCGATTGGTGACGATCGCACCTGCGAGGATGCTCGGGCTCGGCGACCGGATCGGCATGTTCGCGTCGGGGATGGAGTGGTCGTTCATCGAGGTGGCCTGCGAAGGGCCGTTGCCCGTGACGGCCCGCGAGGCGATCCTCTATGGACTGCTCGGCATGACGGAGGCCGATCTCGAGCCGTGGCAACGCGGCGACGGTGCGGAGGCCGTGGCGGTCCGACGACTCCGTGACGAGGGGCTCGACTGGGGCCACGACCTCGCCGTACTCGACGCCGACGTGCGGGTCACGGCCGTGCGACTCGAGGGCCGCGTGCGGCGCGTGACGCGGGCGGGACGAGTCCTTTGGACATCCCCCGGCACGCCGCGTTGACGCCTCGAGAAAGCCTCTCGCTGAGTTCGGCCCGCACAGCACAGATTGTTACACTATGCCCATCCATCATGGCGGCTCGGGGCTGCCCGTGCCCCGTTGCCGGACGTTCACTTCGGGCATCCTGCCCTTCGCTCACTCGATGCTGCCCTCGCTTCGCCATCGTGGCTTCGCTCGGCCATCAACGCCGGCTCCCGGGGCACGGGCAGCCCCTCGCTGAGTTCGGCCCCCGTAGCACAGGTTTCCAACCTGTGCCGTGCTGCACCGCAGGTTGCCAACCTGCGGCTACGTTGCTGTACCTCGTCCACGTCTGCCTCACCCGCCACCCGTAGCACAGGTTGTCAACCTGTGCCGCGTTCGCGATCGCCTCGCAGCACGTCCCACGCCTCACGGCGTTGGGCTTGGACGCGGACAGCGGGCAAGTGGCATGATGATCGCATGACCGCAACTCCGGCGTATGACCTCGACCCGCGTGATCCCCGGTTCGTCCGCGACCCGTATCCGTTCTACGCCGCCATGCGCGACCTCGGCCGTGTGTTCGAGTGGCGGCAGCTCGGCCATCGCTGCTGCGGCCGCTACGACGACGTGAATGCGATCCTCCGCGACCGGCGCTTTGGCCGGCAGATCCTCCACGTGGCCACGCGGGACGAACTCGGCTGGCCCGAGCCGGCGGCGCACCTCGGGCCCTTCCACGCCTTCGAAGTGCATTCACTTTTGGAACTCGAGCCACCGCGGCACACGCGGCTCCGAGGCTTCGTGAATGCGTCGTTCCTGCCGCGGCAGGTGGATCGATTCGCCACGCCAATCGAGCGGCTGGCCCACGACCTCATCGACGGCTTCGCGGCGTCAGGCCGCTGCGACCTCGTGGCCGACTACGCCGCGCCCTTGGCGGTGGGCGTGATCGCCGACTTTCTCGGGGTACCGCGCGGGCTCTCCCCGCAGTTGCTCGCCTGGTCGCACGACATGGTGGCGATCTACCAGGCCCGCCGCGACCGTGGGATCGAAGACCGCACGGTTGCGGCGACCGTCGAGTTTTCGGCGCTCGTGCGGGAGTTCGTGGCCGCCCGCCGCCGCGAGCCAAACGAGGACTTTCTGTCGCAGTTGGTGACGGCGACCGACGGCGCGGGCCGCGGCCTGACCGACGACGAGGTCGTGACGATGGGAATCCTGCTGCTCAACGCCGGCCACGAAGCGACGGTGCATGCCCTCGGCAACGGAGTGAAAGCGATTCTCGAGCAGGTGCCGGCCCCGGCGGCCGCGGTCGCCGCGAACGCCGCGGGCCATGTCGAGGAGATGCTACGGTTCGACGCCCCGCTCCACATGTTCACGCGGTACGCGCTCGAGGACGTCGAGGTGGCCGGTGAGCGATTTCGCAAAGGGGATGTCGTGGGGCTCCTGCTCGGGTCGGCCAACCGCGATCCGGCGAAGTTTGCCGACCCGGACCTCTTTGACGCCACGCGGTCGCCGAATCCGCATGTGAGTTTTGGCATGGGTATCCACGCGTGCGTGGGCGCGCCGCTCGCTCGGCTGGAGATGCAGGTCGCACTGAGGGCGTTGTTCGAGCGGCTGCCTGGGGCGGCGATCGTGGAGCCGCCACGGGTGAAAGACGCCTGGCATTTCCACGGGCTCGAATCGCTTCACGTGGCGTGGTGAGACGCAGGCACAGGTTGACAACCTGTGCTACGGGGAAGGATTCGTAGCCGCAGGTTGGTAACCTGCGGTGAGGCACAGGTTGGAAACCTGTGCTACCGGGTGCACAGGTTGACAACCTGTGCTACTGAGGCAGCTACGCGCGACGGCGGGCGAATGCCGCCGCAGCCAGGCCGACGGCGGCAAGCACGAGTGGCGATGGCTCCGGCACGGGCACCACGCTATTGACCATCACCACACTAGCGGCATCGAGCGACGGTGCGGTCAGCGGCATTTCGCCGAACGCCGAGCCGAGTTGAGCGGTGCAGTCGTACACCGGCACCGCCCCGATCGCGTCGAGCGCGGCGAGCCCAGTCGCTCCGACCACGTTGCCGAACACAGCGTAGTTGCCGTCGAGGGCGGGGTTGCTCTGAACGTTGAAAAAGAACTGGCTCGTGGCGCTGTTGGTCGCGGCCCCGCGGGCCATCGCGATCGTGCCGCGGATGTTTCCCACGCTGCCTGATTCGAGGATGATCGGCGCGTTGGTGGGAATGGAGAGAAGTTGGTTGCCGGATAGGTAGTAGCCGCCCCCCTGCACGATCTGGATGTCAGACGGGTTGTAGGTGGTGCTCCGATGGATGAGCGACGACGTGTAGCTGCCCGCGTTGACGTACGAGAGGAAGTTCGCGACCGTGGTCGGCATCGCGGTGTCGTAGAGTTCGACGTCGAAGGAGGCCACGTTCGTGTCGAAGTGGACGAACGTGCCGGCCGGCGCGCTGCCGGCAACCAGCATGGCGGCTACGAGCGGAAGGATGACCTGGCGAATCGCGACGAACATGGCACGACCTCGGGAAGGGACCGCGAACACCGCGATGCCTTCGGGCCGGCAGGGACGGACGAGGGATGGGGGCAGCGAGGAACGGGCGGCATGACCACCAGGGAACCTGCGAACGCTGACCACATCCCATCGCGTCGTCCGGGATTCCGGACGGAGGCAGTCGACGGGAGGTTCACGCGGTCAGGAGCGGTTCCAAAAAAGTAGGCGATCAGTTGTTGATCGCCGTGTTCTGCTGCAGTATGCCGAAACACGGCCCGGCCTGCAACAATTGGGTGGAGAAGCCATGACGAAGGTTTTTCGCGACCGCTACGGGGCCCCTGCGAAACTGGACGATTCCGCCACGCACGGCCGCGGCTCCGGTGCGGAACTCTTCGTGGTGGAGGGAGACTCCGCCGCATCTGCTGTGGCCCTCGTCCGCGACCCCCTCTGCCAGGCGGTGCTGCCGATGCAGGGCAAGCCGCTCAACGCGGCCCGGGCGTCGCGGGCCAAGGTCGAGAGCCATCCCTTCTTCGGCCCGCTGGCGGCGGCGCTTGGCGCCGGTTTCGAGGCGACGTGCGACCCGCGGCGGCTCCGGTACGACCGCGTGCTCGTGCTCACCGACCCCGACGCCGACGGCATCCACTGCGGATACCTGGTGCTCCTCTTCTTCCACCGCTGGATGCGGCCGCTCCTCGATGCGGGGAGGATCGAGGTCGTGCGTCCGCCGTGGGGCGAGGTGGTGGTGTCGGGAGAGATCGAGATCGCGTTTTCGGAGCCGGAACTCGCCGCCTTGGCCGACCGCGGCCGCGAGTCGGGCGAGATGACGGTTCGCCGCTACCGTGGCCTCGCGGCGGTCGATCCGGCGATGCTCCACGAGACCTGCGTGGCGACCGCCACGCGGCGAACGGCCCGAGTGTCGTCTGGGGATGTGGCGTCGATGATCGAGGTAATCGACGCACTTGAGCCCGAGGGGCAGGGGCCGGCGACGTAAACTTCCCTCATGATGACGCCCCCGTTTCCGAGGCCCGTGCTCATTGAGCGGCTGCTCGATCCGGCGGCGTACCCGCATCCGACGGGCCGCATTCGGCTGGTGGAGACGCACATCTCGTGGGTGATCCTCACGGGGCCCTTTGCCTACAAGCTCAAGAAGCCGGTGTCGCTGGGGTTCGTCGATTACTCTACGGTTGATCGGCGACGGCGGTCGTGCGAGGGCGAGGTCCGCGTGAGCAGCCGGTTTGCGCCGGAGCTCTACGTGGCGGCCGTGCCAATCACCGGCAGCGGCGACGCGCCCCGCGTGAGCGGCGACGGCGAACCAGTCGAATGGGCGGTGAAGCTCGTGCAGTTCGACGAGGGCGACCGACTCGACGCCCGGTTCGAGGCCGGCCGACTGACCGCGGCTGACTGCCGAACACTGGGCGAGGCGATCGCGGCGATCGAGGCGTGCCTGCCGGTGGCCCGCGAGGGGGAGCCATGGGGCACGGCCGATTCGGTGTGCGAGGCAGCGGCAGTCAACCTCGCTGCCCTCCGCACGCACCTGCCGCAGGCCGCGGACCGCGCCGACCGCCTCGACGACTGGCTGCGATGCCGGCTCCTTGCCGCGACTCCGCTCCTCGCCGCGCGGCAGGCAGCGGGCCGCATTCGCGAGTGCCATGGCGACCTGCACCTCGCCAACATCGTGCTCCACGACGGTCGGATGACGCCATTCGACGCGATCGAGTTCAGCGACAACCTGCGATGGATCGACGTGGCCAACGACGTGGCCTTCTTGACAATGGACCTCAAGTCACGGGGCCGCGTCGACCTGGCGGCAGAGGTGCTCAGTAGCTGGGTCGAGGCCGCCGCCGATCACCAGTCGATCGCCGTGATGCCCGTCTACGAGGCCTACCGGGCGGTCGTGCGGGCGTCGATCGCCGCGATCCGCGCGGGGCAGGGGGACGCCACGTCGCGGGACGAGGCCTTGCGTTATGTCGACCTCGCTGAGCGGCTCGCGGTCGGCCGGCGGCCGGTGATGGTGGTGACCAGCGGCGCATCGGGCAGCGGCAAGTCGTCGGTGGCGGCGGAGTTGGTGGGACCGCTCGCCGCCGTGCGGATTCGCAGCGACGTGGAAAGGAAGCGGCTCGCCGGGATGCGGCCCACGGAGCGGCCGGCAAACCAGGCGGCCATGGCGGAGGTGTATGCGGAGGCGGTCACGCGTCGGGTCTACGATCGGCTCGCGGGGCTGGCCGGAACCGTGCTCGACGCCGGATGCAATGTGGTGGTCGATGCGGCCTGCACCAAGCGGTGGCAGCGAAACCTCCTCGCGGGAATTGCCGGTGACCGCGGGATGCCAGTCATCTGGGTGGCGTTTGACCTGCCGGCAAGCGCGCTCGTGGCTCGCGTGGCCGGGCGGCAGGCCCGAGGCGATGATCCATCCGACGCCTCGGCCGAGATCGTGATCCGACAGATCTCTGACGTGGAACCGCTGACTGGTGAAGAAGTGCGGGGCGACGGCACGCTCGTTCGCGTGACCGCGGCCGACACCGACATCGGGCCCGAGGGCATCGCGAAGCGGGTGGTGGAGATGATCGGTTGATACGCCTTCAACGGGTCACACGTGATCCGGAGGCATTCCTGCCGCTCTCGTAGCACAGGTTGTCAACCTGTGTGTCTTCCCGCTTCGCATCGCGCCCCTCGCTGCCCCCCCGTAGCACAGGTTTTCAACCTGTGTGCATCTCGGCTTCGCATCGCGCTCGGGGCTGCCCACCGGAGCACGACTGCCTGCGATCATGATCCCCGGATCGGTGGGATGGTCGTGGCAGCGACGCCGGTATAGGCTCAACGCGTCGTTGTCGATCGAATTGCTTACGGAGTCAATCACATGTCGGGATCTCATGGTGCGTCGCGTCGCGGTTTTTTGTCGGGGTCGCTCTCCGGGGCGGCCGCCCTGACCGGGGGCTTCGTACCCACGTTCGCCTGGACGACCACCGCCTTTGCCAACGCCGCCGCCAACGACCGTCCGCGGATCGGCTGCATCGGCACCGGTTCCATGGGCACCGGTGATGCCCACGGCCACGCCCAGTTCGGCGACATCGTGGCCGTGTGCGACGTCGACAACCGCCACGCCGAGCGGTGCCGCAACGACGACAACTCCGGCAAGTGTAAGGCCGATGTCTACCGCGACTACCGCCACGTGCTCGACCGCGACGACATCGACGTCGTGAGCATCGTCACGCCCGACCACTGGCATGTGAAGATCGCCATTGAGGCGCTGCAGGCGGGCAAGCACGTGTTCTGCCAGAAGCCGCTCTCGCTGACGCTCGAGGAAAACCGGCTGGCCCGGGCCGCCGCGGAAAAGTTTCCGAAGCTCCAGTTTTTCATCGGCACGCAGCAGCGGAGCCAGAAGGATCAGTTCCTGCGGGCGGTGAACATGGTCCATAAGGGCCTGCTCGGCGACATCAAGAAGGTGACGGTCGGCATCAACGGCAGTCCGACGGGTGGCCCGTTCCCAGTCGCGCAGCCGCCGAAGGAACTCGACTGGGAGATGTGGCTCGGCCAGGCTCCGAAGGTGGATTACCGCGAGAAGCGGTGCCACTACGAGTTTCGTTGGTGGTACGAATACTCCGGCGGCAAGTTTACCGACTGGGGCGCGCACCACGTCGACATCGCCCAGTGGGCGCTCAAGGAAGACGCCAAGGGCAAGGGCCCCACGAAGATCAACGGCACCGACGCCAAGCATCCCGTGCCCTTCAAGGACGGCTATCCCACGGTCGACGATTGCTACAACACGTCGGATGACTTCGCCGTGAACTGCACGTTCCCCGGCGGCGTCGAGATGGTGGTCACGAGCCGCGGCGACAACGGCATCCTCTTCGAGGGCACGAAGGGGCGGATTTTCGTGAACCGCGAGAAGGTGACGGGCAAGCCCGTCGAAGAGGGCTGGGACAAGGACAAGTTCACCGACGCGGACGTCATGGCTCTCTACAAGGGCAAGCCCTTCGAGGATCACAAGGCAAACTTCTACCGCTGCATCCGCGAAGGCGGCCTGCCGGTGTCGGACGTGTTCAGCCATGTGGTGGCCATGAACACCTGCCACCTCTCAGCCATCGCCGCGCGGCTTGGCCGGACGATCACGTGGGATCCGGCGGCGGAAAAGATCGTCGGCGACGAGCAGGCGGCGGCCCTCGCAGCCCGCACGCCGCGAGCCGGCTACGAGATCCCGCGGGTCTGACGCGGATGACGCGAGATCCGTAGGCCCCGGTCTCGGTTCGTGCAAGCCGAAGGCCGTAAGGCCTCGGGCGCATCACGCTGGACGCGGTATCTGGTGGCGGTTCGCCCCACGCCTCACGGCGTTGGGCTTGGACGGCAGTTCAGAAAGCCGACCGGCCGTCAGGCCGCGGGCGACTCAGCACGCTGGGGCTCGTGTTCAAGCCGACCGGCCGTAAGGCCGCGGGTGACCCAGCACGCTGGGGCTCGTGTTCAAGCTGACACTTCTGAGCGGTCAGCGGCGGGTGAGCAGCGCGAGTTCCGCGGTCAGGCCGGGGCCGAAGGCCATCGCCACGCACGGCCCCGCCGCATCGCCGCGGATCAGCCGCTCGAGGATAAAGAGAATCGTGGCGCTCGACATGTTGCCATGCTCCGCGAGCACCTCCCGCGAGATGGCAATCGCCTCAGGCAGCAGCGCGAGCGACTCCTCGACCGCGGCGAGCACCCGCGGGCCGCCCGGATGAACCGCCCACGAGCCGACAGCCTCGAGCGACAGCCCCGCTTCGGTGAGGCCGGCGGCCACCGTGGCGGGGAGGTGTCGTCCCACGGTGCCGGGCACGGCGGCCGAGAGATTCATTTCGAATCCGTGGTCACCGATCGTCCAGCCCATTTCGTCGCGGGAGTCGGGCAGGACGCTCGACCACTGCCGCTCGAGCAGCCACGTGGCGCCACGCGTTCTGCGGCGCCGCGACGGATGGCACCCCACGAGGGCGGCGGCGCCGTCGGCGAAGATGCTGTTGGCGACGATCACGTCGCTCCGCGAGCCGTACTGAAAGTGGAGACTGCAGAGTTCGACGCAGACGACCAGTGGCACGCTCTCGGGCCGCGCGGCGACGAAGGCCTCCGCCACGCGGAGGGCGTTGAAGGCGCCGTGGCAGCCCATGAAGCCCACGTGCGTGCGGGCCACGGATGCGGGAAGTCCGAGCCGGCTGACGAGTTCGAGATCGACGCCCGGATTTGTAAACCCGGTGCACGAGCAGGTGACGAGGTGGGTCACCTCACTGGCGTCGATTCCGGCGTCGGCAAGGGCACGGGCAGCGGCGTCGATCGCGAGCGGCCCCGCCTCGGCGGCGTAGCGGTCCATTCGTACCTTCGTGGACGGGCCGTCGGGCTCCGCGAGCGAGGCGGGCGCGAAAAATGTCTGCGCATAGCTCGCCGTACCGGGATCATCGAGGAGTACGGAGCCGCGGGAGCGGATTCGCGTCTGCCGGTAGATGGCCGCGACGACGCGGTCGTGGCCGGTCTCCCCCTCGGCGAATGTCGTGGCGAGTTCCGCGGCGTCGCGCTGGGCGATCCGCCGTTCGGGAGTGGCCGTGCCGATGCCGAGGATCGCGAGGCTCATCGGCCGCCTCCGATCGATCCGGCGCCGATGACGGCCGGCACGAGCCGCCGTGCCGCCCACGGGGCGATTCGTGCCGCCTGCACGGCGGCCATCACGACTCCCGGCCTCCGTAGAGCGAGCGCCACCCCTCGGCAGCGGGCGTGGACCGCCGCGACCTGGCGGTGATGAGCGGCGCGGTACCGGGCCGCCGCGTCGGCGGCCGGCCGCAGTGGGTCGCCGACGTCGAGTTGGTCAGCGAGCAGCGCCTCGGCCACGAGCCGACCGCTCGCCAGCGCCCAGCCGATGCCTTCGCCGGTGAATGGCTCGACGTAGCCGGCGGCGTCACCGCAGCGGAGGATCTGCCCCGTCGGCCCGGAAACGAGCGGCGCGCGGCGAGTGAGTGGCGGGGTGGCGCGGAATGCGGCGGCGCTCATCGCGGCGGTCGTCGGCATCGGGAGGGACGAGCGGCCGACCGCCTCCGCGACGATCGTCGCCACCACCCGGCCCGGATCGGCATGTCGGCCGAGCGATTCGCGGCTCACCGCGGCGGCGATGTCGAGTCGGCCGTCTTCGAGCCGGACGGCACCGCAGTATCCCTCGCGGCCGACCGCCATCACGAGTTCGCCAAAGGGGAGGTCGGCTGCGTCGGCCGGCAGTGTGGCGCCCAGGCCAATGCGGTTGTCGGCGGCGACGTGGCGAGCGTCCTCCGGGGCATGCGCGACGGAGGCGTTGTCCAGTGCGGCGACTCGCACATGGTCGGCGAGGCCGGTCGCCAGCACGATGCGATCGGCCGCGATGACGTGCGATGTCATCGCGGCGTTGGCTGGCGATCGCACCGAGACCGCGGCGGTTACCTCTTTCGAACCTGCCGCGGCGTCGTCGATGCCCGTCACATGCGCCTGCGGCAGCCAGTGGCAGCCCGCCGCGATCGCCGCGGCGACGAGGCCCGCGTCGAGGATCTCCCGCGACACGACCCCACCGCCGGGCAGTGGCAGCACGGCTGACCGACCGCCGTGCACCACGCACACCGACTTCAGCGGGACAGCGTCGAAAGGGAGCACGGAGTCGTCGTCCATGCCACAGTCGAGTAACTGGAGTTCGTGAACCGCCGCGACTGAGAGGCAGCACCCACAGACCTTCCACCGTGGCATGCCGCCGCGATCGATCAGCAGCACCCGAGCGCCGCCCGCGGCGAGTCGGAGGGCGGCGGCAGCGCCAGCCGGGCCTCCGCCGATCACGAGCACCTGCCAGCGGGTACGGGCCGCGTCGGTCGCCGTGATCGTGGCAGCGATGGGTGCGGTTGTGCGTGTGGCACGGGGCGTCATGACGGGCTCTCCCTGAGGCCGCGGCGCCACTCGATCAGCACCCGCTCCGGCCAGGCGCGGCGAATCACCGCGCCGTGGAGCCCTGCCGCGGTGCAGAGCCCGCGGTATTCATCCGGCGTCCGCGCGGCCCGTACCGAGAGCGGTCCGTCTACGCGTGCGATCCGCGATGACGAAAGGAACGTGGTGCCGACCACCGCCAGGGTCAGGCCGACGCGGCTGCGAATGAGGTCCGACACAACAACACCGCATCGCGACGCGGTGGCCATGCTCCCGAGCAGCTTTGTTGCCGTCGTGTCGTCAAGGTGGTGGAGAAAGAGGGAACTGACAGCCACCTCGCAGGGCGGGCAGCCGTCGGTGAGCAGGTCTCGCACCTCGAACGTTGCGTCGATGCCGGAGCGGGCGGCAAGGGCGCGGGACTGCTCCACGGCCCGCGGGCTGATGTCCACGCCCACGACTCGCACCCCGCGGAGACCGCGGCGGTGCAGCCGTCGGGCGATGTCGACCGTCACGTCGCCGCCGCCGCAGGCCACATCGACGACGATTGGATCGTCGGTGTGCGATGCATCGCCCGCGAGGATCCGCCCCACCGACGCGGCGATCCCGCTGGCCGTCCGAGAAACGGCGTTGATTCTTGCGAGGGCGCGAAGTGCGTGAACATGGTCGGCCTCCGCGAGCGCCGGATCGTCCATCAGTTCCGGCTGCCGCGACTGTGGGAGCGACCAGGGCATCCAGGGCACCGGCCGCGATGCGGCGAAGGGGGAGGGGGGCTGAAGAAGCCCACTAAGTATAGGGGGAGATCAGCGGATGCGGGCGAGCGGCCCAACGGGCATGCCCAGGTAACCGGCCACCTGCGTCTGGTCGTTGCGTTGGACAGTTCCAAGAAAGAACAGCAGCCGGCGGCAGGATCGCCAGGAATGCCTTGACGTATGCCGTCGTGCTGTTGCTCCGCACACGAGCACGTATGGTATCCCTGGTGCCGACGCGGCATACAGTCCGGTTTTGCGGACACGAAGGGATGGCATTGCACACGCGATGATGCTGAAGGCATCGAAAGGCGAATCGGGCACGCGGCCACGGCCGCCGCTGTCGCGGCTGTTCGTGCTCAGCGTCGTGACCGCTGCGGCGCTCCTGGCGGCCGCGCCCGTGATCGTGATGTCGGCGATCAGCATTCTGGGTGTTGAATCCACCACCCCGATCGAGTGGGTGCCCGAGTCGTTCGCCCCGCGAGTGGCCTACGACCAGTTCACGCGGGAGTTTGAGAGCGGCGACGTCGTGGTGGCCTCCTGGCCCGGATGCGAGGTCGGTGCTCCGGCGATCGACCGCTTCATCGAGGCGGCAACCGGCTCGAACTCGCCGACAGACGCGGCCGGCCGACCGTGGTTTGAGTCGGTCGTCTCGGGAGCGGAGGCCTTGGAGCGGCTCGTGCAGCCGCCGCTCGCCCTCGACCGCGATGCCGCGATCGAGCGGCTGAAGGGGGTGATCATCGGGCCGGACGGCGAGCAGACCTGCGTGGTGATCGGCTTTACCCGTGCGGGGCTCGTGGACCGCCTCCGGGCGACGGCCTGGATCCGCGACGTGCTCCTACGGACGGCGACGACCAGTGTCGACGACCTTCACCTCGCCGGCCCGGTGATCGACAACGTGTCGGTGGACGATGCCAGCGCCGAGAGCATGCGGGTGTACGGCGGCCCCGCGGCCCTGCTGATCTTCCTGCTCACGTGGTGGTCGCTGAAGTCGCTGCGGTACTCGGTACTCGTTTTTCTTCTCTCGCTGGCATGCGTCGGGCTCTGCTTCACGTCGCTGACGGCGTGGGGCGACCGGATGAACCCGGTGCTGATCGTGATGCCGCTATTGGTGCTCACGCTCGGCGTGTCGGGGGGCATCCACCTCGTCAACTACCTCGTGGAGGCGCGGCAGCAGGGGCCCGCGGAGGGGGCGGCGCTGCGGGCGGTCAAGACCGGCTGGCTGCCCTGCACGCTCTCAGCGGGCACGACGGCGCTCGGGCTGATCTCGCTCGTGGTCAGCGAACTCGAGCCGATCCGCGTGTTTGGGTTCCATGCGGCCGTGGGAGTGATGGCCACGCTGGCGGTGCTCTTTCTGGTGGTCCCGGGATTCTTTTCGCGCTGGCCGATCCGGCGGCGGCTCGATCTGCAACCCGCGGACGATGGCCTGTCGGCGAGGTTCGCCACGTTGACGATCCGCCACTGCCTGACGATCGTTGCTGTGTCGCTCGCGGCCATGGCGGTCGCGGCAGT
>Ga0304730_1001758_pt1 | contig 16063 bp, 20 predicted proteins | sample M_130628_MF_Meta_FD_190474 | JGI IMG/M metagenome (GOLD analysis project Ga0304730, IMG submission 190474) | Freshwater microbial communities from Lake Montjoie, Canada to study carbon cycling - M_130628_MF_MetaG (v2) (version 2) | ecosystem: Environmental > Aquatic > Freshwater > Lake | place...
TTTAACAAACTCCACCCAACTATTAGGCATATAATTTAACTTAGATAATAATTTTATCACCACAACAAATAGTATGATAACCAAGCTGGACTATAACGTCGTGCATCTTTCCATTTCCGATTACGACTTCTAAAATTCTTGATACGTCTTTCATCATGGTGATGTGTTGCATCTTCAAATCCCATCTGACCAAAATGAACCATTTTATTATTATCAAATATCATGTATTTTTTATTTTTTCTTGATGATGGATGAACCTGATTTAAACCAAGATTATATGCACGTCTATTTACTTCATTAATATCACTATATTGTTTTAATATATTTAATTTATAATCCATTATATATAACTTAGAATAAAATCTTTACTTATTATAATGAGTAATCTAATTTTACATGCAGTTATAGCACACAAGCCCTATTTCATATCAAAAGCCCAAGCACTAAAAGAAGCTCATCACATGTTTCCAAGCGAACGCACTAAAACGTTTGTTAGAGAAACATCAACATCATTTAGAGTCCGTATTCATCCTAAAACGAAGTTTATAAAAACATCATATATAACTAAGGTTATAAATCCATCATTGAGTTTAGTTTTTGGAAAATTAAAATCTTAGGTATAGTAATGGAAAAACCAGTAAAACCTAAAAGAAAGTATATTAAAAAGAATAAACCTAAACAGCCTCAACAATTACCAATAAAGCCAGAAGAAATTAATTTAGTAATATTTGACTTTGTAAAAAAGGTTTAGAAATTTCTAACGTGAATTTTTATTTAAAGAATTATTTTCTATTGTATACTATATGACCCCAGAAGAAAAGATTGAAAAGATTAAAGAACAAAATAGAATCCGTGCCAAGCGCTATTATGATAACCACCAAGCAAAAATATTAAAGAAACGATCAGATGCAAAACAACAATGTAGTGAAGCAATTAACAAGTGCTCTGAAACTAAATGTGAATGTGAAGAACCAAAACCAAAAAAAGATAATAAGAAAGTAGTCTTAACACAATCAGAATCAGTATCACAACTAAAAGAATCAATTGATAATGAAAACTCACAGAAATTTTATGATAATAATATTAAAACCCTTGCTCATATATTAGATTGTGATGATTTTAATAAATGTTTAAAGAATGCAAAAATGGTAATATATAAAATAGAATCAGCAAAACAAAAGAAAGATCCATCAAAGGTATATTCAATTAATTCAAAGAAAGCAATATACCAAAGTATTTTAAAAATGGTAGATGGTTTAGGAATTCCGCTTAGTAAAAACGCACGTGAATTATATCTTACTAGATATGAAATAATGAACACTGCATCACATGAACAAACAAAAGAACGCATTCAAACAGAGGAAGTAATGGACTTCAATGTGTATCAACAAAAAGTTAAGGTTTTCTTTGGTCAAGCATCAAAAGAATCAATTATAGTATCATTATATACATTATCAGGTTTTAGAGATAACTTAAACATGGAAGTTGTGCCTAAAATGCCTAAAGATACAGAAAAGAATTACATCATTGTTCCATCGTCGAAAACAATAAATTTAAAAATTGTTCTAAACGAATATAAGACAAGTGGAAAATATAATCAAGATATCATATCAGTACCAAAAGATTTAAGTAAAGAAATAAGAAAATATATTGATCATCATGGAATTGAATATGGTGATTATTTATTTGGAAAAAGTAAGTTATCTGGCTTCATCAAAAAATTTAACGATAAAATGAATCTACCGGTTAAAGTTTCAATTAATAAATTGAGACAGATGAGAGTTTCAAATGTTCTTAATAATAATCCATCAATTGAAGATCGGGTTAAGTTATCAAAAGAAATGAAACACTCAACAACCACTAGTAATAAGTATCAAAGGAAAACAAAAGTAATAGAAATATAATTTTAATATAATAATCAATAGATAATTATATTAATAGTTTAGTTAGTTAAAATAGGATATTTAAGAGGTCGTCCTACTCGTTTTTTAGTTTCTGTATTTTCTCGCTTAGCTTTGTTCATCTTTTCTTTCTCACATAACTTTTTTTTATATTCTGGATCATTAATAATTCTTTTATGATAATAATTACGTGCATATAATGCGACTTTATCAGGATTCTTAGCCCGCCACATTTTCTTGTATTCTTTTGACTTATTAGTTAATTCTGTTGAGTCCATTATTAATATATAGAAAATAATTTTTTATATATTAATTTATTAGAAACTAATTTAAAGGAATTAAAAATAATTTAGTCATCTAATCCAAATTTATTAGATTCTTCTTCTGCATCATTATCTTTAAGTTTGAAACCATAATAATAATTGTTATTATTCTTCTTAATATTAAATTTTCTTGATAGTGTATCTTTTAGTTGTGATGGTTTAACCGCTGGTATATTCTCGTCAAGACAGAACTTATTATACATGTCTTTAACTTTTGATACTAGTTCTTTTTCATTATCATCAATAACACAGGATTCATCGATAAATCGTTGGATACTATCAAGTTCATTAATATAACTCATATTTTCAGTTTGTAATAACTTATCATCAGGAATATTTAAATGTTCATCGTCATAAAATCTTTTTGCACCAATTGCCATCCATAAAAGAACATAATTTTTAAGAACTGTTTTAAGTTCAATTACAAGATTTGGTTCAGCTTTATAGAAATATTCTTTTAATGAACCATCATCATTATATGCCTTTTCGTTTTTTAACTCATTATCGTTTAAGAACCTACTTTTAAAATCAATAAATCTTAATCTATCAATCATGGATGTAGATAATTTAAAGTAAGGTTTATTATTTGTAAGCATACACAATTTTGCCTCTGCTTTTAACTGTTTTTGCTTACCATATAATGGGCGATAACTTATATTATCATATCCGGTTATATTTTTAATAAGTGATTCGTTTAATTTATCTCCATCATCTGTTTCACTTAATAAACCTAATCTTAAACCATAATCAAGTACTTCTAATTCTGGTGATGCTTGCCCTGCTCCTTTTGCTCCTTTTTTAATTAAGATAGATGTTTCAACGCTCTTACAATAAAATGATCCCATTATCTCTTGAATTATTTCAACTAATGCGGATTTTCCATTTTTTCCATTACCATAAAAAATAAAGAAACAACGACCAATAGGAACAGAACCAGAAAGGAAATATCCTAAGATTTTTTGAATGTATTGTTTTTTGGCTTCATGACCACTACAAATATCAAGAAAGAAATTATCAACCTTTTTAAATGCTTCATCATTTTGATCAAGCCCATCCAAATCAAATATATCTAAACATTTAGTGAAATACTGATCTTTTTGTCGCTTTTCCATTTTCATTGTTTTTAAATTTAAGTTCATAGTTTTCAATGGTAATAGATGATGATTATTGATGTTAATTTTATCCATAAAATCAGGATCTGAAATTTGATGATGAAAGAAAGATAAAACAGATCGGGCGAACTTTGCTTTTTGGTGTTCTTTGATACATTTATCAATAAATTTAGTAAAATCTTTCATTGCTTCATTGATTTCATCAAATTTACTTTTATCTTCAATGTTAAGTTTATTACGAGCAATAAGTAGGAGTTCTAATACATGTTTTTTCTCTGGTTCTAATATGTTCTGCGTCTCTTCACATATTCTATTAATTACACTATCATCTGTTTTCTCTTCAATCCATAAATTAGAACCTAAGTTGAAATAGTAATATATTTTATTACATAATTTATAACGGTCAATTAAATTAGTAAAATGCCCCATCTTGTCTAGATCAGATTTATTAAAGAAATAATCACAGCTATCACGATTTTCCATACTAAGGATTGAAATATTAGACATGTAGTCGCAGGAGTTTGAAACTTTGTTATTAAGAAACTTGTTATAAGCCATATTAATATACAATAGAAAATAATTTTTTAAATAGATTTTTTTATAATATTTTTATTTAAAGGATTTTCTAAAAAATAAATTTCTAAAGGTTTTTTTATTTCATTTCTATACTATATATTTACGGGATATTTTTTATAAAATTCACTAAAAGTCTTTCAAAAAAATCAGTATAAATAGAGTAATTAAATATTCTTGAGGAGGTTTAGGAGATTTCACAAAATTTATCCCGTTAAATAAAGTCATATAAAATCATTTTCTAGAAAAACCTTAAGAAAAATACGTTTAAAATAAATTTATTTTCTATAGTTATGTATAATGAAACCTTGTTCATCGCCAGAATGTACTAATAAAGTTAAGAACAGCTACACATATTGTTATGATTGTAATAATAAAAATAAAGATGATATATCAGTTTCTTCAAGTTCTGAAACCATCTATAAAAAAGAGTCCATACCAAAAACACTAAGGAATTGCCTATGGATAAATTATTTTGATGATAAAAGATCTGGAAAGTGTAGGTGTTGCTTGAGAGAAGAAATTAGTATTGATAATTATCATGTAGGTCATGTTATAGCAGAAATAAACGGTGGTAAAACAACACTTGATAATTTAATTCCTCTTTGTATGTTGTGTAATACATCAATACAACGGCAAAATGTTTATGACTTCATTAAAAAATACAACTTGCATCATGGGGTAAAGGAAAATGCAAATTAAATTAATATAATAAATTATTATCTATAACTTATTATATGAATCCTAGTTTAAAAGATACACAAAAATACTTAATGAAAAAGATTGATAAATACACCACAAAGATTCATTATATAATGTTTATATTAGATATCATAAGTCAAATTGTAGAACAAGAAGAGGATGAAATGAAACAACCTAAACTTATGAGATCGTATAATATAGAAGAATCTAGTAGTAGTAGTGATGATGATTCCATCGGAACAATTAATACAAATGATATTAAATTAGTAGATGAATACACAGATGAAGAATGTGATTAAACTATATCATTATTTACAGGATTTGTTGGTTGATGAGTTGTAGTAAATTCTAATTCCTTTTCTTCGAGTTGGACATCTCGTTTAATTTTTATACATCCTATTTCAATTTCTACACATTTAGATCTATAACAAAGTGCAAATAAAGCCAATATCATACCAGAACCAATTGTTAAAAATCCAGTCCAAAACACTTCTGACATTTCAGCCATATTTTTTAATTTATTAATAATTACTAGATTAAAATTTAAATTTTAGAGGTGTTAATTTACGATGTTTCACCAACGCACTGCCGACTTGAGGCACATTAAACTTTTTTTGTAGTGCATAATGTTGAGCACCAGAACCGGAATTATTCATATGAGATAACACATATTGATTCATTGTTCTTGATTTATATCTTAGTTTTGGATTAACCATACCAGCAATAAGCGTGTAAAGAGGCATTTATATATAATAGATGAGATATTTTTAAATTCTTAATCATTTTTATTATTTTTTGGTCTAAATTGTAGTGTCAATAATATATTTGGATCTCTTGCAATCAGTGTATTTAAATTCTGATCTACTAAAGTTATTGTTAATTGATTGTAATTTCCATCAGAGACATCAACGAACTTTTGAAAAGAAGGATTATAATTAATATTAGCACCGAACGTTGCACCACTGATTGAAATAGCGTCAAGTACATCGGATGGAACAACGACTGGATTATTAATAATTGAACAACGAACAATAACACCATTTACATTAGAACCTATAGGAGTATTTGGCGAATTTGTACTAAATGATGCACCAGCAGATGCGAGTGTTTGACCAGCATTAAAACCAAGAAGAACAGCAAGAGAACCAGTAGCAGCAAACGAACATGAAGGAGTAGCAGCAACAGTAGGAAGACCACCAGCACCAGAATAAATACCAGATGCAGCATAAGACCAACCAACAGGTAAAGTAGTAGGGACAGCAGATAAATTAATTGTATTAGCATAATAAGTTGCATTAGAATATATATTTGCATAAAGAACATAATTACCACTACTATCAATTAAATATAACCCAGCACTAATACACTGTAAATAAATATAATTTTGGATATCCGCCACCGTATAGAATCCTTCAGGCAGTGAAATGTTTAAAGGTGTAGTTGTTGCAGCAGTTGGAAAAGTAAAAGAAATAGTTTTATTATTATATAAGTTAGTTACATTAAACCAAGAATAAGGTAAAACAAACGATGATATTGCCATCTCATAATTCTTTAATTTCAAACTACCGAGAATAAATTTATATTGATAAGTATTATTATTTGTTCCACTCACTACATTTGTACTATTTAAAACTAGTGTATAAGACATTATATTAATATAATCTAGATAATATTTTAATTTCTAAACTAATATAATATAATATGTCAGCATTTCCGCCACCAAATGTATATTTTAATGGAATCATATATGATAGTCAATTCTTTGAAATTCCCGCATTAACTTTATCACAAGCCAATGCCAAATACTTAAAAAAGACTATACCAGATATAGCAAGTGCCCTTGAAACATTTTCAGGAGGCATATTATCAAATACAATAAATCCAACTACAACAGGTGGAACAATACAAATTGGACATGGTGCAATAAATAATAATGTAGAAGTAGCAGCACAAGTAAATAGATCTGTGATTTTACATCTTGGAGATGGTAATACATCTTCAGGAGGAATACATATTGGAAACGGTGCAGGATCATCAAATAATGTAAATATCTTGAATGGTGCATACACATCAGGACAAACAGCAGGAACAATTAATGTTTTATCAGGAACTAATGCAGTAGGAACAGTTGGAGGAAATATGAATTTATTTACAGGTTCAAGAGGCACATTAACAATAGGATCAACAGCATCAAACCAAATTTTATTTAATAAACAGACTCAATTTACAAATGGAATATATAATGATATAATGGATGCTATTGCACCATCATCGTCAATGACCATAGGTTCAACTCTTTCAGGTGGTTCTCTTACCTTAGGTGGATCAGGAACTGTAAATATTAGTAAACCGACGATGACTAACCCTATTACTCCAAACTATAACCCAAGTACTATTACAGCAGGAAAAATAGGTTATTCTGTAACACCTACTTATAATACGCCCTTTAATTTATCACCAAGTGTTGTAAAAAACATAGCGACCTATTCATTACCAATTGGAGTTTATTATATACAAGCAAGCATACAAACACCAACACCAGTTACTTATCAGGGTTTAGGAATAAGTTTAACATCTGCAACCATAGAATATGAATGTTGGAGTAATATCTTAACTGACACGTATATTTGGTTTGCTCTTTGTGTTTCACGTATGGTAGTTATTACAACGGCATCAACACCTTATTACGTGATAGCACAAGCAGGTGATACAAGAACTCTTTTACAAGTTAGGACACAATGTTTTCGGATTGCGTGATGATATGATAATTGTAATGTGCTTCTGCTTCTGCTTTTACTTCTGCTTTTTTTTCGTCTGTCCATGTATCGTCCCATGCTTTCACATAACGACAAACAGGACATACATACATAATAGCATCTCCATCTGGTTGTTTAAAACGATATCGTAGCATATATATTAAGTATAGGAAATTTTTAAAATATAATTTTTAATGTATAATATGTTCATTATGATGTGTGTCCATTTCTGCTTGAACTTCTGCTTTTTTGGCATCAGTCCATGTCTTATCATATTCATGTTCGTATCCACATATAAGACATTTATATTTAATCACTTTTTTCTGACCTATATATTTGATGTTTTGTGGTTCAACTAAGTCATATACATCTTGTGTAAAGTAATATTTATCCATATATATACAATAGATATTAAATATTATTTTTTAGAAGTAAATTTTATCCATATATATACAATAGAAATTAAGCAATACGAATTGCTTTTATAGAAAAAACGCTTACTGTATATGTTCCTGAAATTCCAGCAACAGCAAAGGTATAAGTTGCTGAACCAGTAGGATTACAATAAAATGTATTTCCCCAACCTCCATATGCAGTTGCTGTTGGAATTAAAGTAGTATATCCTATATTGTTGGTAAAAAGCAAAGGGTCAGTCGCAGGAGTTGTTAAAGTGCAATATAACTGACCTAATGCAGATGTGCTAAATTGACCATTAACAGTAATACAATATAAACCTGCTGATGTTACTGAAATAGAACCAACTGCCTGACCTACTGCATTAAGAGTGGTTGTTGTAATTGTGCTATTTTGTGTATAACTACCAATTAGACCTGCCCCAATAGGATATGAATAACCAACCGTAAACGGTCTATTAAGTATGATAATATTTGTTCCTCCTGATTGACCAATTGTAATATTATTATTTACATCTGCATTTAGTGTAAGTGTTCCCCTTAATCTTATAGTTTTGGTTGAGTCTCCTAATAATAATTCGTTTGACCCCGGGGCGTTTCCGTTCGTCATGATAGAAACACCCCCGGACCTTCCTGTTCCACTACCTAAAGAAAGATATCCTGTACCCTGTCCATTACAAAGAGTTAAATTAGCACCTGATAAAAGTGAATAAAGGTCTATATTAGTTGATGCGCTAGGGCTTTCAATATTATAAATATAATTTTGAGATGTAGAAGTACCAATATTAATTGTTCCGCTAAATATTGATGTTGTGTTATTAGACCCGCCTATATATATAAATGTTCTTGTATTCCTGCCGATATTCACAGTTCCACCTAATGCACCGCTAGCAAATGCACCCGATGCAATATTTACATCTCCGGCTGTTTGTCCTGATGCATATGTACCGTTCATAATTTGAATTGTGTTTAAACTACCGTTTCCGCCTCCTATACGGATCACCCCTTGTGATGTATCACCGCTACCAATAAATATCGCCCCAGTCCGACTAGTAGAATTATTAATATTAATAACATTAGTGCTTGTATCTCCAATTGCAAGAGTCCCACTACTGGTAAGAGGTGTTATTGTATTTGTCTTAATACCTGAATTAAATGTTTCTAAGGCAGTTGCAGTGTCTGTAACCGTTTTTCGTAAATAAAGTGCGTTTGCTTGTGCAACTGATAGTCCTGATGATGATGATTGTGTAAAATAATCACTATCATATATGATTCCATTAAAATATACATTTGGTGGCGGAAATGCTGACATTTTTATATTATATAAGTTTAGAAAATAAAATTTATCTAGACTATATTAATATATGGATAAAGTAAAAAATTATTATGAATTGCTACCATCTAATCTAAAGAAGGAGAACAAAGTTGATAAGAATTTTAAGAAACACTATATTAAACCATGTTCTATGATCTGTTGTATTGGTGGAACTGGAGCAGGCAAGACGTGTTCATTAATTTCCTTTCTTGAACGTAAAAACGAAGCATTCTACGACATTATTTTATTTAGTGGATCAACAACAGATGAACCATTATATAATTTATTAAAAGAAAAGATACCAGAGATGAGGATGTATAATAATATTGAAGAGTTCCCGTCATTAAGTGAATTTGATGATGAAGATAATGAAAATGAGAAATTAGTTATTCTTGATGATTTCATCAATTTAAAACCTAAAGAGATGAAGAAATTAAACGAATATTTAACAGCAGGAAGAAAAAAAGGCATGACAGTATGGTGTATGGCGCAGAACTACGTAAGCATCCCAAAAACTATTACTAGAAATTTACATTATATTATTATGTTTAGATTAAATGATAACGTCAGTATTAATAATATCATTAAGAACCATAATATACACAACGTTGATAAAGATAAGTTTAAAGACTTGTATGTTAAATCTACATCTGAACCACGTCAATTTTTTATGATTGATATGAAAGGTGATAAAGATAAACATCTAAGATCAAATTTTACTAATTTTTTGAAGTTATAACAATCCACCAAGAATTTTATCATTTAATTTTGTGTTGTCTTTGAATTGTTTAATAAACTTATTAAATGCTTTCAATTTATTTTTACTATTATATAAAGCTTCACACCATTCTACACAATAAAAACCACATGAAGACGCATCATAATCTTGAATGTCATCATCAGAAAATATATAATTATCTATCCTATCTTCTACTTCTTGAGGTGCTACAAAGCCATAAGAATCAAAATAATAATACTTTTTCTTGTTCTTACATAGGGCTGTCCAGTGTGAAGAACCATTTAAATTTATGATGTAAAAACCATCAGATAATCTTTTTGGTAATTGATTTTTTATAAAACACCCATGGTAATTTTTTATACCCCTACTATGCATCAACATGTCAATATCATGATTTGTTAATTCATTAGATCTTTTAGATAGATGAAACTTCAGTTTTCCACCTTGAGTTAAAATATCAATCTTTTCTCCTAATCCTGTTATACCGTCGCTGAATTTCTTAAAATTAGGATCTTTAAAAATCATTGCGGTATCTTGTTTAATAAATGCTTCTAATTCTGGATTACTCATATTATTAGCACGTATAACATTAAGGATGAAATTCTGACAGTTATTGTTGGAAGCAGTGTAAGGTATAAACTTTTCTTTCATTAAATTCCTAGTATTTTCAATTAATTGATTGATGGTTAAATCGCTTGGAACATTTGGAACTTCCATATATTGAGCATTTGTAATATTTGGATTTACATCAGCATTTATAGCAGCGTTTTTTTCAAATCTTATAGTTTTACCTGTATTTGTTTTTAATAATATCATTAGATGGAATAAATTATCATAAGGATAACTAGAAACAGTTCTTATTATAGATTGAATAATAGATGTCACTGGTTTTCGTGCAATTGTTGCAGATACTATTGTTTCATTACCATAATCACTAAGTAATTTCTGAACCTTTGGCGATAGATCTTTTCGACCATATATAAGTTTATTACCTACATCAATAACTTTATTATAGGCATCACTTAAAATACCTTTACCACTCTTACGAGATTTTGTTTTCATATAATAATATACTAGATTTTATTATATCAAAATTATTTATTGATACATTGGAACACCATAGCCAGCAGCATATAAAGCACCACCACGTTTTTTACGATGTACTCTCTTCTTTAGTCCTAATCCTTTAATTTTTTCAACTGTTTTATCTAAAAGGGCATCACCAGCAGGTCTTAAATATGTGGTTGCAGGTTCAATATCACCCCAAAAATTACCGCTTCCTTTTATTTTCATTACTTTACCTTTATCATTACGTAATGTAATATTTTTAGTAATTTGTTTCCATTCTTCTAATCCTTCAGGCGATAAACCTATACCTTTACCTTTTGATCGTCGTTTGCGTCTAACACCTTCACCGATTGCTTCATTTAAACGATTAGCGGCATATTGTCCGGCATATTGACCAGCAAGACCAGCCATACCACTAGGAATACCAATATAATCAGCTCCAGCCTTTGCAAGATTACGACCAACAGCGGGGGCGTAGTATGCGATCTGCTTTTTTAGTGCGGCTTTTCCTGCTTTTTTAAGATCAGAGTATAAGCCATATCCGTATAATTCACCCATTTTATCTGCTGTTGCTTCACCAGCTTTTCTTCCTGCATAAGCTCCAGCCATTGATCCAACCGGTCCTAATTCAGCACCAGCAATACCACCAAGAGTAGCACCAACGGCGGGCAATCCTTGATGAATTAAACCGGATGGTAAATCACGAGTAAAGAATTGATTAGCCCCATTTTTATTAGGATCAGCCCAATCCCACATTCCCTTACCTTTCATAGATTTTTTACGAGGTTTAGCGGTACTTTGATAAGATGATTTAGATTTTTTAAGTGCATCTGAATATGAACAGCCATGTTTTGCGGCATATTGTTTTACATGTTGAATCCATTGATTAACCATTATTATATATTAAACAATAGATAATAATTTATAATGAAATTTTATTTGTGCAATAGGAAATTTTTAAACATTTAATCCCTTATAACAATTCCTGTCTCAATGTTCATCACTACTTTATCTAAGAAGATTGTGAAAACCATTAAATCAATTGCTTTAAGACTATTGTTGGTAAAAGATAAACTAATAGATCTAAGTGATTCTTTATCAGCACTACGAGAACGGGCGAGATCAATGTAATAGACTCTGTTCATCTCCCACCAAGACTGACTAATCAAACCAACATTAACACCAATATCAGATGATGTAAGAGATTCAGCACTAACAATTTGCTGTAAGAAATTCTCGTAAGTGTAATTATATGATGATGAAAGTATATTAGCATTTCCTAAATTGACATTAAGATTTGTTAAAGAAAGTGGCGCATATGTTGCAGGGCTTGTATCATAAGGGCTTGCGTATTGATTAAATACATTTCCAGCACCATATGCAATGTTATTTGCAAGGAATGGAATGACGAGGAGTCCAATAGGATTTTTTACTCCGGATTGGACAAGCGAGGAGAAAGAACCACCAGAACTAATATTTGCGAATTGATTAAAAAAGTAGTTTTCAAATACGATTTCTTTTGCGGTATTTTCTTGAACAAATGTTAGTGCTTTAACTGGATCTAATTTAATTTTGCTGTAGTAGATACGGCACGATGCCATTGGGTGTGGATCAGTATTAGTTAAAAGATTTACACCACCAAGGGAGGTTGTTATTTGTTTTGCAATAGATAATGAACTAACAATATTTGTAACAGTAGCCGGAAATCCACCATTAGCTGTTGCTACTGGACAATGGTTTACAGTGTATGGTAGAGTATTAGAAAAAGTAGATGAGAAAGATGTGTAATTTACATCAGTAGTTGTTGGAGTATCAACAGTAACATTGCAAGTACCAGTATTAACCCAAATAATTAATTTTAAATCAGCACGTCTAACAATACCAGCTTTATTAATATAGTCATTAATATATTTAAGTGGAATTATTGCCACGTCATACCAATTTAAAGTACCACTTGCATTTTTTGTGAAATATGGTTTGAATTCATAATTTAATTTTGAAATATCAGTAATAGTTCCTACAATATTATTATATGCTTTTCCAAGTGTAGAAGCATCAACAATTTTAGATATTCGCTTTTGTAAAGCACCATTAGTTGTTCCGAAATTTTGTTGTGCGTTTGGGATAACTTGTGTATCAGCAGAAGCACTAGCAATAAATGCTTGGTTATTGCATAGACCAAGACCAGGCTTAGTAACAGCAGCTGCGGTTACATATTTTACAGATCGTTCGTTATCAAGAGTTTCAGATAATCCAAGAGATGGAGCAAGATTTTTTAAATCGGTTGCACTCATTGAACTCAATAATTTCCAGTGCTTGATAACATTCACAAACGGTTGCATATCAGAAACAGTTTTTCCAGAAGAAGTAATTGACATCTGATGGATTAAATGTTGATAACCACTTTTAAGAGCAAGTAGTTGAAAATTAGCTGTTGCATTATCAGGTGCAACTTGTGCAGCACCAGTAGAAAAAGCAGCAGACATAATAATCGGAATAGTCAAGTACATGTCGGAAATATCTACAAATGAAGAAGAGTCAAACATATTATTTAAATCAAAAGTGACTTGGGTCATACCACTGTTAGTACCATATACCCCTTGATTTTGATCAGTTTTATAGTCCCATTGTTTATCAGTGAACGGGGTATAATCATTGACAGATTGGGGGACGGAGGATTTCATAAAATCGTATGTATCAGAATTAGACATTATATATATTAAGTTAAGATAATTTTTTTATACTATTTAATTTAATTTGCGTTTTTATTAAAGTTTATTTTAAGAATTAATTTAAAAATATTATCTTACCTTACTATATATAAAATGAGTACATTACAAAAATATGCAGAATCTTCCAATGCAGATTTAAGAGCGGAAGCCGTAATGAATACCTTACAAAATAAAATACTTAAGAAGGCTAAACCACTAAGTGAAAACGAACAAGTAATACAAGAATTAAAACAAAAGAATAAAGCATATACCAATGAACTAAAAGCAGAAGCCAATCTAGGAGCAGCGCAAAAGAAAATAATGTCAAAGGCTAAAAGAGATAATCCAGAATTTAATACATATCAAAAACTAGCAGATAGAGACCGTGCAGATCTAGCATTTGAAATACAATTGAAAACTATATCAGATAATGCAACGAAGAAACCATCAGATATTAAGCCTGAACCAATGACTGGAGTAACAAAAGCAATGATAGAAGATTATCAAGCAGAACAAATGCAACCTATTAAAGTTGGTGATGAGTATTTTAAATATCACCCAGCCGGAGCAGATCAAGTTGTTTTAGAACCACCACCAGTATTAGAAGCAGTTCTATCACCTATAGAAATTGAAAAATTAAAAGACGATAGAATAGACCTAGCAGAAGAGATTGAAAATATGAAAAATGAGATAATATTTTTAAATGAACAAACGGAAGTAAATAAAAAAGACTATGATAAAGCAATAGCACTAGCGAAAGGAAAACCAGGAGCAGCAGCAATGCGAGCAATGGCAAAAACAAATTATGAAAAAGAACAGAAAAATATTGATGATGCTATAAAACGATTTAGATCAGAAATTCCAAGATATGAAGCAGGAGTAGAAGCAATAACACAACAATTAATTGATAATGAAGAAGCACAAAAAAGAAATGATCAGGCAGAATATGAAGTAAATAAAATTAATAAAGATAAATTAGATAATTTAACTAGTTTATTAACATCATTAAATCAAGCTAGAGGACTTGTTATTAATAAAGAGGTTGGAGAATCTGATTCTGATTATTTACAACGATTACAAGATATAGGAGCAACAACATACAATGCAGATGAAGTACGAGATCTTGCAAATATTAAAAATATAGGACAGACTAAACAAAATCTACAGTCATTCTTTACAGATAATGGACGTATTCAAACAATCGCAAAAATGCTTACAGCCGATGAAAGATTTTTATTTAATAAGTTATTTCTAAAAGTTAAAAAGAATTATCTTGATGTATATGGATTTGATAATAAACTAGTATCAAATCAAGATGTAGTAGATTTTATTAATGCTATTGCATCACGACCAGCACAAGGAACAACGGCAGATGATGTTATTAAAACAATTGTTGAAGAAGATAAAAAGAAAGTAAGTAGAGTAAGAGCAGATGTAGAAGGAGTAGCAATACCAAAAGTTCCACCAGTAGTACCAGCAGTACCAATTGATCCATACGCAGATTTACCAGATTTAGGAGAAGAAGAACCAGAAGTAACATTCGGAACACCTGTAGTTCCAGAAGCAGCAGCAGAACCAGATGTAAAAGCAGCGGAAGCACAAAAATTTATAGGTGGTGAAGCATTAAAACAGTTTGCAAGGGATAATGGTGTAAATATAAATAAATTAACACGAAATCTCGATGTGATGGCAGCAATTAATAGTGCTGGTTTAATGATACCAGAAGAAAATATTAACTTATTATTAAAAAATTCAGATAAAGAAGCAGCAAGAGCTTTTAACAGAAAATTAGCAGCATCTATGGCACAACAAACACCAACAGGTAGTGGAATAAAACGTAAATCTAAATCCAAATCAAAACCAGTTGTAAGAGGTGTTAATGTTAGAGATATACCCCCATTAATGAAGTTTGGTAAAGTATATATCACAGCAGATCAATTATATTATAATAATTTGTTAGGGATAAGAAATAAAAGTAATAGACAAGTCACAGGTATTCCTAATGTCATGGTTTCTGATACTTTAGTTCATTTGATTTTTAAAATATTAGATGGAAGCAACATAACTAAATCTGATCTGTCTGTGTTAAAACCAAATGAAAAAATCATATATGATAAACTGATGAAATTAAGTGGATTTCATAAAACTATGGTTAATAGTGTAGATGATACATTATCAGAAATGAAGAAGCGACTCGAACTAATATCAGGAGAAATAGAAGCAGGTAATAACAATCAAGAATTACTTAAAGAAGCACATCAAATATTACATTCAATGGCACAAATGAAAGTTATAACACATGTAGAAGCAAGTAAATATTATAAGGATTTAAAGACATTTTTTTAAATTCATGATGTGAAACCATTTATTATTTATATAAATTCTTTTTAGATTTTATATACATGATCTATTATTTTATTCTATCTAGAAAACATTTTATTATATATCTT
>Ga0304730_1001759_pt1 | contig 16060 bp, 14 predicted proteins | sample M_130628_MF_Meta_FD_190474 | JGI IMG/M metagenome (GOLD analysis project Ga0304730, IMG submission 190474) | Freshwater microbial communities from Lake Montjoie, Canada to study carbon cycling - M_130628_MF_MetaG (v2) (version 2) | ecosystem: Environmental > Aquatic > Freshwater > Lake | place...
CATTTGCATCATTTGTTTATCGCACTAAATATGATGCCATCTACGCTATGGGGGTTGGTAGGCGTGCACTCCAAAACAAGTTTGGTGGGGACAACAGCCTTCGTAGTGCTTATGATGCCAAGCTTGCAGCCGATGCAATGCACAAAGCACACCTAAATACTGAAGAATTTAACAAAAGTCTTAGCCGAACACGCTATGCACTTTATGACATTGGGTCAAAGCTACTTGGCTTTGGAACTGCAATTGCTGCTGGTCTTGGTCAGGCAATTCAGCAAGCAGCAGCTTTTGAGTCTGCGTTCACCCGTGTGGAGAGAACCACTGGTGCTACTGGAACAGAACTTGAGGGTCTGCGTAAATCACTTATTAACCTGTCAACTACAATGCCAGTTTCCTTTGAGCAGATTACGACTGTTGCCACCCTTGGTGCACAGATGGGTATTGCCTCAGATTCGATTGACTCTTTCACTCAGACTGTAACTAAGTTCTCTGCCATCACTGGCGTAGCCGTAGAAGAAGTTGCCATGTCGCTTGGTCGCCTTGGTCAGCTTCTAGATGTTCCTGCATCTAAATTTGAGAACCTATCTGCTGCGATTACATTCGTTGGCGTAAATGCAGTTGCAACTGACCGAGAAATCCTAGTCATGTCTGAATCTATCTCTGCTGCTGCTAACCAAGCTGGATTTGCTGCTGATGAGGTTATTGGTCTATCTGGTGCTCTAGCCTCATTGAAGGTTCGCCCAGAAGAAGCTCGTGGTGTTATTGTGCGTCTATTCCGCACAATTGATATGTCAGTATCTGAAGGTGGAAAGTCGCTAAATGACTTTGCTAACACATTAAATATGACATCAGAAGATGCTGCTAACCTATGGAAGAGCGACCCAAGTAAATTCTTTACTTCATTCCTATCTGCTGCTAAAGCAGGTGGCGACTTAAACGGAGTAATCACAGCTCTGGGAATTACCAATTCTCGTGAGTTGAATGTTATCCAGCGTCTATCTAATAACACAGATGTTTTAGCATCTACTATGGCTAATGCTCACGAGCAATATTTACTTGGAAGCTATGCTAGTGATGCTTATGGCAAGGTGCAGGATGACCTCGCATCTAAAATGACAATCTTCCAGAATGTTATGCAAGAGCTTCAGGCTTCATTTGGTGATTCATTCATGGGTCCAATGAAAGCTTTCTTTGACTTTATCATTGGAGTCGGTAAGGGACTTGCAGCAATTCCGGGACCAATGAAGACACTTCTTAGCATTATTGCAGCAATGGCTGCTGGATTCCTAATCTTCAAGGGTGCTATGCTTCTTGCAGTTGGTGGAATGTTAGCAATGCGTTTAGCAATGCAAACGATGGGATTCTCTTCTATCAAGAGCATGGCTAGCCTAAGCACACTAAGAACAGTTATGGGAACAACTGGAGCTATGGGAGTCAAGGCTGCTACTGGAATTCGTATTCTAAGTTTTGGTCTTATTGGAGAGGCCCAAGCTGCCACGCTCGCTGCTGGTGCATCTCGTGCATTTGGAACTGCCCTCATATTTATACAGCGTGCATTTGTTCCTCTTCTAATTCTTAGCTCTGTTGTTGCGGTTATTGCAAGCATGATTCCTGCTAGCAATGAAGCTGCCAGTGCAACAAGTAAACTTGGCGATTCAATGATTGAAGCAGGTGGTGGTGCTGAGGAGCTTATGAAAGCTATCGCAGCAGATACACAAGCTTTCAAGGAGTCTGGAAACTACATCGGTAAGATGTCTGTGCAATTCGACAAGGCTGCGGTAGCACAGGAGAAGCTAAATATTAAGACTATGGCTGGTGCTGAAATGGCTAATAGCACAGTTGAAGGCTTGAAAGAAGCAACCCTTGGTCATGGCGAAATAACTGATGCTAAGGAAATTGATACTGAAGCAACTGGTAAATATAACGAAACAATAGCAAAGACTAATGACCTTCTTGGTAAGCAGGAATTCGCTCTTGGTGCTAATACTGCTGCATTTATTGCAAATGCACTAGCCAAATATGGCGAAAACTCAGACCAAAACCTTTACCAGCAGATTGCCCAAGACCCAGAGGGTATGAGGGATATGAAGAATCTTGGATTCAACATTGCTGATATGATTGCTGCTGGAATGAGTGAAGATACTTCTGCTACTGAATATATTAATAAATTCAAAAATGACCTATCTGGACTAAGTAGTTACTTAGCAGAACTAGCAACTGCATATGGGACTTCTGCTAGCCAAATAGATTTTGGTGAAGAAGTAAAACTATATGGAGAGAGAGCTGGTTGGTCTGCTGAGAAGACAGATTTGCTAGCTAAAGCAGTTGGCAAGTCTGGAAATGCTATTAAAACAGTTCCTGATTATTTTGTAAAAGCAGCAGAATCAATTGATGCAATGAAGGTTAGTGCTGAGCAACTTGAAGCGTCTAAGGGTATTCAAAAGCAAGTTCTTATGGACCAAGGATACTCAGCAGAAGCTGCTGGCGATATGGTTGATGGTCTTAGCGAGCAGTTGAAGAAATACATTACTACTGCATCGGCAATCCCAAGTTCAAATTCAGCAAATATTGCATCATTCAAAACATTTTCCGATGGTATAAAAACAACTGATGGCGACCTTTCAATGTTCACCGAAAACGGCAGAACCAATATGGATAACTTCCGCAACTTTATGACATCATCTTTGGCTGCTGCTGAAGCTGCTGGAACTGGTTTTACCGGTGGTGTGGACAGAATCGCTAGCGGTCTTGCGGTGCTGAATAACCAAGGTATTGATACTAAAGGTATATTTGCTGAGTTTCAAACTTATATGAGCACTGCGGCATCTGCACAAGGATTTACTACTCTTGCAGCAAAAATTAAAGAAGCAGGAAATCCTGCTAATCTTGATGGTCTGATTCAAGGTATGATTGATGCAAAACAACTTACTGGTGAAGAGCTTAATTACGCAACACAACTTAAAGCTGCACTTGAGGGTGCTAGCTATGCTTCATCATTCCTTGCAGGATATATGACAGAAAACACCAAGACTACAACTACTACTGCTAAAGCAGTAAAAACTCTTAGCCAATACGCCGAAGAAGTTGGAAGTGTTATGAAAGCATCTCTTGACTTTAAATTTGGTAAAGCTAATGGTATTATTCAACTTCAAAATACAATGGCTGATATTAATAAAAATATTAAAGAAGCTAAAGGCAATCTTATTGACCTTCAAGCAACTATTGCAGAAAAACAAACTAAAAGACAACAGCTTGGTATTGACCTGAATCTTGCTCGTCAATTTGGCGACAAAGCTGGTGTAGCTAGAATTACTGCTGAAATGGCAGCACTTGATGCTGATATTGCACAAGCTCAGGAGGATATCGCTTATAATACTGGAATTGCTACTGGTAGCCTAGACCTAAATACTCAGGCTGGTAGGGACAATTATCAAGCTATTCAAAATCTTAGCGGTGGTTATGCTACCTATATCCAAAGTTTGATTGATAGTGGTGCACCAACTGCAACTGTGCTTACAGCAATCAACGATAGCAAGACCGCCTTTGAAAATCAACTTACTGCTATGGGTCTTTCAAAAACTGAGATTACTCAATTTTCTGGAGTATTTGATGGCTTTGTAACTATTGTAAAGAAGATGCCAAAAACTGTAACACTCAAGGCAAATACTAATCCTGCCCAGCGTGCATTAGATACCTTTATTGCTAATGCAAATGCAGCTAAAGCTACTGTAACAATTGGAGTTAAGGCCCCAACTAAAGCCGACAGACTAAAAGCCCTTAAAGGTGAAAAAACTCGTATTACTGGGCTTCTTAATAAATATCCAAAAATGGGTCCATATAGTGCAGACCAACAAGGTGCAATGAATCTTCTTAATGGTGAAATAAATTCTATTAACGCTTTGATTACAAGTGGTAATTATAAAGATGGTGGTCTTATCCAAGGCTTCGGTGGCAGCAAGCAGGATAACATTGTAATTGGTGCATCTCAAAATGAGTTTATGATGAGTGCTGATTCTGTGCGAACATATGGTGTTGGTTTTATGAACGCCCTAAACCAACAGCGTGTTGCAATCTCTGGCTTTGGTGGAGGTGGCTTCGGCGGTGGAAATAGTTCTAGTCAGGTGGTATACTTATCTGCAAGGGACAGGGAACTGCTTCAGGCAGCAGCTAACCGCCCAGTAATCCTAAAGACAACTAATCGAACTATTGCTCAATCTGCAAATGACGGCAATAAAGAACTAGCAAGACGAGGCTCTAACTAATGGCACAGACAGCATACTTTGGAAACGCTACTAAGGCACTATGGGTAAAAGCTCCACAGTCTGGAATGACTGCTGCCCCGACTGGATATTCAAGCCAACTTAACTTCTTGAATGGTGGCTCATCTGTGCGTAGGTCTAACCGCACGCATCGTGAGTTTAATATGTCTTGGAATGGTCAGATGAATGGAACCGATACCACAGAAGACCTTCAGGTTATCAAAGACTTCTACGATGGAATCTATGGAACTGGTCCATTCTACTGGACTGACCCTTACGCAATGTCTAGCAATCTTATGCCACCTCATTGGGCAGCACCAATGCTCGATGAGTTAGACTGGCCTAGCATATCTGCTACAATTACTCCTACATTTATTTCTAATACTTATTCTAATGGATATCCAATCAAGGGTGCTATTTACTCACTTCCAGCAGGTCACGCAGATACCCGTAAATTGACTATTCTTATTCCATCAACTCATACTCTAAACTTTGGCTGGCACGCACAGGTAGCTGCTCTGAGTGCTTCTACAACATCTGGAATCCGCATTATCCCTTATGACTTATCTGGTGTTGCTCAAACTGCCGTAAACCCAGCTAGCCTCCTTGCAGGTGGAACTACGAGAACTAACCAAACATTTGCTGGTTCTAGCTATTCTCGTGTAGAAATCTTCTTAGCAAATGGCTCAGCAAGCCAAGTAGCTGTTCGTGTAGTTGCAATGATTGCACAGCTACTACTAACTGGAACTAGCGTTGCTTCTGGTGGGTTCATTTCTGGTCGTGGAACTTCTAAACTTGAATTTGCAGGACCACCAACAATAAACTATATCTCTTCTGCTATCAATAATGGTTACATCGAAATGAGTGCAAACTTCGTAGAGGTGGTCTAAAATGGGTATTCAAGTAACGACAACTGGTAATGGAAGATTTGTTATTGGTGACCAGTCTGATGTAATTATTGATTATACAGTTACAGAATCAGCTACTCCAATCTCACTTGCTGATACTAGCGGTGAAATTCCATCGCTTAGTATTAGTGGTCAATCAAATAGCACTAATAGCATAGCTAATACACATCCAAATAGCAAGCTTCTAGTTGACAACTCAATTACTATGGTTGACTCAATGCGTGGAACTTTTACTGGTAGAGTAAGCACTCTATCTGCCGATTCAGAAACAGTTAGTTTAGATGTTCTATCTTTATTTGAGAAGCTAAATACAACCAAAAAAGCATCATCTCACAACGGCACTGTAACTACAGCTATTCAGTCTTATATGGCTCTTGCTGGTATTTCAGCACCAAACTATTCTATTGATGCTTCATTTACTCAGTCTGTTGTATTTCCCGGATGGAACGATAATATCTGGAACGCTCTAAAAATGCTCTGTGTAGCAATTAATGCTGAGATGTATTTTCAGTCTAATGTTTTATACTTCAAGCCAAGAGCAACTAAAACTCTTACTTTAGAAAATATTGATGGTGAGTCTTTCAATGTATCACTTGGTCAGCAAACTAAGTCAACTACATTCACTAGGAATAAAACTAGCTGGGTAACTAATGCTATTGTATATGCCTACACGCCACAGGACTCAGCCGAGTCAGTAGATTACAATGAATTAAAAGAAATTACACTCACTTCTAAAGTTGCCCTCAATTCTGTGAATCAGCCAGTATATGCCAATGCTCCATTTGGTAGCTATGTTGACTATGTTCAGCCATCTGCTATTGGAATTGTGCCATCTGAATACCTAAATGGTTTTTATGCTTTCCGTAATAAGAATGGTAATATCATAAGCTCTACAGCAGCAGCACAGTTTGGTGCTTCTGTGAAGGCTAGCCTTACTGATAACCCATACGAAATTAAAGTCACAATTACTGGGCCAAATATCCGCTACGAAACTCCTTGGTCGCTTGAGTTCCGTGATGACTACCCGGCATTGGCATTTACTGGAACTGGTGCTATGGTAAACACAGAGGCTAGAACATTTGCCACTGGAACATCAGTCGGTGATGAGGTCAATGAATACTCAGACAATCCATTTCTAGTAAATGATGCGTATATTTATAATACCGCCTACTACACCAATCAGGAACTATGCGGTCCAGTTGTGACATTTAGTTTTGCTACTGATAAAATAGTAGAAGCAAGTAATCAAGAGTTTGGTTACTTGCCGGGTGCAGTATTTAGCTACGGAGGTTCTAAATACCGCATCACAAATGCGACTTATGGCTATGGTAGCATCTCGGTAGATGCCAAGCAATATGTAACATTTGCAGACTTCAACACTGTATGGAATGGGAAAACAATTGCACAATTTAACAGCACCATGCTTGACCAAACTACATATCCAGATGAGTATATGAAGTATAGTGATTTGACTATTCTACCACTAATGGAGCCGACAGCATGATAAAGCCAGAGAGCAACGCACCTGCTTCAATGAAGCCTTGGGTGAGAACAACTGATAAGCAGATTGAGGAACTAGAAACTGCTGTATCTAAAATTACTAATACCCTAAATGCTGGAAATAGCTCAATTGACCATGAGCAAAACCAAAGCCTGTCTAATACATTCTCATTTACACCACTTGACGATGGCTCGACAGTAACTAATTCACAGGCAATGAACTTTACTGGTGCGATTACATCTGAAAGCGATATCTCAATTGCTGGCTCACTTATTGTTGGTGACCCATCTAGGCAGCAGTATGACCCACTAAGCGGAGAAGCTACTGGTTCAATCCCTAATCTAGAAGTAATCTCAGGTCAACTTGAAATTAACCCAGTCACTGAAGTTGAATACTATACCACTGGTAAATTAAACATGACAGATACATCTTTCAATGTAGATGCCTATGGTTTGATTCATGGTGATGGCTTACAGATTGTTCTTGCTAATGATGGAAATGCTGAGCGTCAGAACATTGAAATTCTCGGAGCAACTGGAACTGGAACTGCTGAAACATTTCAGATTGCAAATAATACTAGCAATGTTGCTATCTATACCGCAGGTAAGTATGTAAACATTACTGGTGTTGACCCAGTTGGATATAATGGAAGCAACCTTCTAATCACCTCTGTGGATACTGGCATAAGTCCAATGACATTTACTGTCACTGGCACAGAATCTGGTGCTTATGTTGGCGGTGGTTATGTAACTATCAATCAAGCGAATAGCACCTATGAAGGTAAGCTATCTGTGCAGGGTCCAGCACCAGACTATACTGGTGTAACTATTGAGCAAGATGGTGTGTTCATTGGTTCAAATGGTGGTGACCCAAACATTGCGATAGCTAGACTAGACTCCACTGGTCTTACCGCACCATCAGCATTTATTGACCAAGCCGTAATCAATGGGACAAGATTATTTATTTCACCTACTGCTCCAACGGCAGTAAACGATGGTGATATCTGGATTGATAAGACTGGTATCTTCACTCAAGGTGGAGGAAGCGTAACTAGCGTTGGAATGACAGTTCCAACTGGTCTGACTGTAAGCCCATCCAGCATTACAACATCTGGAACCTTTGCGATTGGATTACAATCAGGTTATGCAATTCCACCAACATCAACAACTGTTGGCTCTAACTTCTTTACACTAACTAATCCATCTGCAATTACATTTCCAAGAATAAATGCGGATAATACAGTTTCAGCACTTGATGCTGCAACTTTTAGAACTGCAATTGGAGCAGGAACTCCATATACTTTACCAAAAGCAACCGATACTGCGTTGGGTGGAGTCGAGTTGTTTAATGCCACTGTTCAAACAGTTGCTGCTAATACAGCCACAACTACCGCAGGTAGAACTTATGGTGCTCAGTTAAATGCAGCAGACCAGCTTGTTATCAATGTTCCTTGGACTGATACTGTGTATTCACTCCCAGATGCTACTGCATCCGTAAAGGGCGGAGTTATTGTTGGAAATACTCTTGCCATTGTTTCAGGAACAATTAACCTACCTACTACTGGAATAACTGCTGCTTCATATACAAACACAAACTTAACAGTAGATGCCTATGGTCGTATTACTGCTATTGCTAATGGTTCGGGTGGTGGTTCTGGCTTTACCGGAGCAGGAACCTCTATAACAGGCGTTCAATCTGCTGCTGGTGTGGCTTTGCCGATTTCCACATCTACTGTTAGCACTGGTAACTCTGGTGCAATCTCTATCATTACTGGAACAGTATCCTCTGCTTCTACACCAACTTCTGGTGCGGTAACAATCAAGTCTGGTGATGGTGCATCTTCTATTGCTCATTCAGGTGCAATCACTATTCAAACTGGTGCTGGCTCTGGTTCTGGTGGTAACTCTGGTTCGCTTACAATTGATACTGGAGCTGGTTCTGGTAGTGGCTCAGCTGGTTCTATTCTTATTGGAACAACAAACTCACCAATACTAACTATTGGTAAGACTGGTGCTGCCATCGGTGTAACTGGAACAACAACTTTTACTGGTTCTACAACAATCACTGCTCCATCAACTACATCATCACCGGGAGCATCACACTCAATTACCGCTGGTAGCACATCGGCAGCAAGTGGTGTTGCTGGTTCGATTACTATTACCGGTGGAAACTCTACAAATGCTTCAGCAATCACTTCTGGTGGTTCCGTAACCATTAAGGGTGGCAATGGTAATTTTACTCAGGGTTCTGGTGGAAGCGTAAATATTGATGGTGGAACTGGCTCTTCTACCAATGGTAATGGCTCTGTAGCCATTGGAAATAACTCCTCAACTGATTTGGTTCAGATTGGTAGGACTGGTGCTTCTATAGTTGATATTCGTGGAGCACTTCAGTCAACTCTAACTTTGAAATCAACATCAGCATCTTCTACTCCTCCACTGTTATTTACAGCACAAACGGGAACTCCATTACTTAATGCTGGTTCTATTGACTTTGATGGAAACGCTTTCCTTGGAACACCAAAAGTAAACAATACAACTGCTGGTAAGGGTCTTATTCCAACACAGCAATACTTTGTGCCTAATGCAAATACTACAATCAATACTATAACTGGTTCTGTTGGAACTTTTAGCGGTAATGCTATGGGTAATAAAACAATTTACCTTGCTGCATCAACTACTTATGAAGTAGAGGCGGTTCTATATGTTCAACATACTTGGTCTGCAACTACAACTACTAACTTCTCAATCAACCTGTTATACCCAACTGGTTCAACAGCATTACTAAATATGGTTTCTTCATATACTACATCTACTACAGCTTCTACTACGGCACTACAGGCTGCACTAAATTCTACAACTGCTGTAGTAATTTCAGCATCTCCTACTAGCGGTAACTGGTTCCGTGTAGTTCTAAAGGGTATTGTTAAAACCTCAACAACAGCTGGAAACTTCTCTCCAGTATTTGCTTTTACAACATCTTCTGGCTCTACAACGGCAACCAATACTATTGGTGCTAACTCATTTATCAAAGTCAATCCTATCGCTGGTGTGGGTGCTGACATCAACATTGGAGGTTGGGCATAATGGTTCACTGGATAATGAATTGTAATACAGAAACCTGCACAGAATATGGTATTAGTGCTTTGTTTGCATCTGAAACAAAAGAAAAACCTATTGTTGTTTGTGGCAGATGCGATATTGAATACTCAAATATTACTGAAATAATCGAGGAATAATGGCTACTACAAATGTAACAATGAATGGTGCTGTAGCAACTAGCTCAGCAGGTTATGTAGGATGGTCACAGGTTGCTTGCAATGTTGCCCTACCTTCAGTTAGCGTAGTCGGTGCTAATGGTAATGCTTATATGCAGATTGCAAATATGCGTTTGGGACTTAGTGGTAGAAGTGCTAGTCGAACTGTTCAACTTGTTGTTTGGAATACATCTAACTCAAAGTTGGCAAATACCGCTAGCTTTACAGTTGCAGCAGCTACCAGTGCTAGCCAGACGGCATACCAAAATCTTTCTTCAGCTCTATTGATTAACCGCACAAGCACAACTACTGTGCGTATGGGTTTCTGGGTATCTGGAAATGGCTCAGTTTATTACCAGCGTGATGACACTAGCCAGTCAATGAACATTGAGGTTGACTATGGTAGCTCGACATCTTCAACTACTTTTGTAAATGACGGAAACCTTCAGACCGCATCTAGCCTTGTTGGTGCTTATGGATATTACACCCTTCCAACATCACCCCAATCCATTTCGCTAACTGCTGGTCAAGCTCAAGTAACAGTCAGCTGGACTGCACCATCATCTGATGGTGGAACGCCAGTGACATCATACACACTTCAGCGTGCAACTGATGCTGGTTTTACAACTGGTCTAACTACAACTGCTGGGCTAACTGGACTAACTACCACTGTAACTGGGCTTACAAATGGAACTCCATACTACTTCCGTATTTATGCAGTAAACGCAGTTGGAACGGCAGCTGGAACTGGAAGTGCTTGGAGGACTGGAGCAGCATCTGTTACTCCAACAGCTTCTGCTACTGTGCCGGGAACTCCTACATCACCAGTGGCCTCCCAGCAGACTACACAAAGCCCAACTGGGTTGAAACTAACTTGGGTAGCACCTGCCTCAAATGGTGGCTCTGCCATAACTAATTACAGCATTAAATATAGCACAGTGCTTGCTAATGTCGGGTCTGCAACTCCGGTTCTAACAGGCAGCACAGCGGTGACTTATAACCTAAATGGTTTGACCAGCGGTGCTACATACTATATGCAAGTAGCAGCAGTCAACGCCATTGGAACTGGTGGATACTCAGACATTATGAGTGCTACGACCTACACGGCAGCAACTGGCTCTAATGGTGTTATCAAGCGTTGGGATGCTGGATTAGCCCAATGGGTCATCATTGTATGATAGAATAGAATAATGGCAACCACAACACCTTACAGCATCTACTACCCTATCGCAAGCGATAGCGTGGCTCCTTTGCACACTGCATTTTCGACACTGGCTGATAGCGTAAATACAGCTATGAACACCTATGTCGCTCCTCTTACGGCTAGCCAACAGAATGGTGCATACACAGTAGCCAGCGTTGCTGCTATGAACGCACTTACTGGAATGGCTTCTGGCTCTACTGCTTTTGTTACAGCAACTAAGGCATCTTATCAGTATTCTGGAACCGCTTGGGTTCTTATGTATCAACCTTGGACAGCATATAGCCCAACCGCTATAACTGGTATAAATATAACTACCTACAACTACATGGTATCAAATAATATTGTTTATGTTCAAGCGAAGCTTACAAAAAATTCAACAGCCTCTACAGCGACTTCACTCACCCTATCATTACCACTTACATCAGCTGCAATAACCGATACTAAGATGCCGATTGGTAAGGGAGTATTTTATGACATTGCTTCAACTACATCATTTGACTTAACTGTATGGCATGATTCAACTACTGCTGCTAGAATTCTATATACTAATGGAAATCCAGTAAAAATCAATAACATTAACCTTACATCAAGCACTCCTGCTACTCTGAATACTTCAGATACTTGGATGCTTAATTTCTCTTACCCACTACCATAGGAATTATAAATGGCTGAATCACTACACCCAATTCTCGCTAAAAGAGGCATTACTCCCGGAACTCCAGAGGCAGTTCTAAAAGTCGCTGAAGTATTTGTTCAAATGAAATACGAAGAAGGACCAAATAAGGATAACCTATTTGGTAAATGGTTTGGTGCTAACCACACAGCTTGGTGTGCAGAGTTCGTTAGCTATTGCTTCAATAAAGCTGGGGCTGGATATGTTGTAAATGGGTTGCAAACTAAAAATGGTTATCTTTCATGTGGTCGTGGCATTGCTGCCATGAAGAAGCGTGGAATGAAGCAGATTCCAGTAAAGGATGCACAGCCGGGAGATATCATTTTCTTCGACTGGGAGCACGACCATGACCCAGACCACACTGGAATTGTTTTGAAGAACAACCCAAAGAAGAGCACAGTAGTTTGTCGTGAAGGTAATACTTCTCGTGGAGATGGTTCTCGCTCAAATGGTGGTCAAGTGGCAGAGCGTGTTCGCTATTACACCAATGTATTCGCCGTATTTCGCCCAGAGTGGAAGCCCGTAAAACCTGCTGTAAAAGCTCCTGTAGTGGCCGTAGAAGCCCCTAAAGTTGCAAAGCCAGCAGTTGCCTCGGTTGCAACTGCCAAGCCGTCTGTGAAGCCCGTAGCGAAGAAAAAACCAAAGACTACTACTGTCGTTGCAGAGTAAGTTATAATAGTATAATAACCAATGGGCGAGATTGGTAGAAAATGCAAGAACGCATTAAAGAAATTATTGCCATTATTGGCACACTCGCTTGGCGTGGCTTCGGAGTATTCCTATTCATTGTAGGTGGAGCTGCTGGTTCAGGTGCACTAATTACTGGTGACCCATTTACTGGCATACTTATAGCTTGGTCAACGCTTATGCTTGGTATTGTTGGTGCTGTTGGTTACGCTATTGCTGTAACTGGCAAGGTAACTAAGAATGATGTTGCAAAGGCAACTAAGGATGCTGTGCAAAAGCATGAAGAGGAATCGAAAAAATAATGCCTGACGATTCAACGGAAGTTTTAATTGCGATTGGTCGCATAGAAGAGGGCATGAGATTTATGAGGGAGTCTATGGAGCGAGTAGAAAAGAAACTTGACGCTCACGATAATCGTTTGACTGATGTTGAACACGATATAACAACGCTAAAGACCCAGCGTGACAATAAACAAAATAATATTGCTATTTGGTTGGCAATTATTGCAATTGCAGTATCGGTGGTAAGCAACTTCCTGCCATAAGCAGGTCGGTAATACCAGACAAAAAAAACCCCCAGCAATTAAACTGGGGGTTGTTCTTTACCTATTTATTTATCAGGCCACTTTTCAGTGATTACCAACTGTGCAATAATTGCGTAGTTAGCTAAGTCAAGGAATGAATCAATTAATGCTTCATTCTCTGGCTCTTTACCACTGTCAATCAAGTGATTGATTCTAGCAAGTTTATCGTGCATACGCACACGCAAACCATTGAGTGGACCTCCGGGACTATGTGAAATGTTTAGTGGTCCATAATCTTCATGCTTCTGTAAAAGAATCTCTACATTTGCCTTAGCCTGTCTAAAGACATCATTCTTAAAGTCTTCTGCTATCATTTACCAGCCTTCTTATCTAAATTGATTCGGTTTACCCATGCCTGACCAGCCGTTCCGCCCCACGCATCCCACGCAACTCTTCCCGGTGAAGGGTAGCCTTCTTGCCCTGAGTTAAATCCAGTTGCCTGTCGGTCTACATTGTGCCTAGCAAAATAAGACTTCATCCTTGCTACTGTGTCACGGCTAACAGATGAGCCTGATGCCAACTGGCTAGCACGCTTGCGACCAACATCTGTAAAACCAGAGCCAGCCTTTCCATCGGCAATCCACTTTAGAGCACGCTTAGCAGCGTTCTGCACTCCAACTGGAGGGCTGTAAGTGCTGTCAGCAGCCTCAGCAAAGATTGATTCCTTCTTCTTGTCACGAGGGTAAGTGCCTCCCGGCTCCATCTTTTCTGCCTGTGAGATTGCAACCATTTGGTCAATTGCACCTTGCTTAGTCTTGTGGCAACCCTTTACTTCATATTTGCTATTTACTGTTGCCCACCCATTGCAATCTGGATGTTTATCTGTTATATAGTATGGCATTTTATTCTCCGTTCTGTCGTTTCTTATCATTAGTGTAAAATCCGCTACCCTTGAACCCAATCGCAGGTGAACTAAACACACGCTTTGCTTTGTATTCGCAACCATCTGGGCAAGTCACTTCTTCTGGTGTAGTTTCCATTATAGAATACTTCACAGCAAGTTCATGCCCTGCCTCACACTTATACCCATACATTGGCATTATTCTTCATCCTCCTTATCTCCATTATTTAACATAAGTTCTCTGCACTCAAAGCATTTTGGTATTAGACAAACTGAATCGCAGTGAATACAAGCGAAACTCATATCTTTCATTCTTACAACTGGAAGCCCACAGGAGCAGAGATATTCTATGTAGAACACCCCTTGCACTCCTTCTATGGTCATTTCATCAAAGTAGACCTCTAGCGAAGAATCTGCTTGTCCTGAAAACGCTCCTGCTCCGTGACTACCCAGCTGTTCATTCCCGGCTTTGTGTCGTGACCTGTTGCTTCTTTGAAATAGTGACTTCCACCATCCATTGTTGGATTTTGAACCCATAATGTTGCCCCCCAATCTTCGAGTGCATCGTGGTGGAAGTGATGAGTTAGCAACACATCCGACTGACCAATCTGGTGTCGGTTTCCAGCCATAGTTTTATACCAGTTGAATACCTTATTACGGATTCCTGTTCCACCAGTCTTGCCATAAACATCTCCATGAGTTATGCCATAGGTCCAGTTTAGAATTTTAGTTGTGATTGAAATCTCTCTGTCAGCAATCTCAAACGAAACATGAGAGAATCTAGGGTCTGATTCAAAACCAACTTCAGCCATTTCAAACACTAAAAGGTCGTCATTGTCCCCAATGGTTGTGCGGTTACCACCAATTCGGTGCTCGCCATGATTTCCGGGAACTACAACAACTCGCACAGTATCGAAGTGTGGTGCAAGTTGCTTGATGCCCTTGATAATCATAGCAACAGTGTTTTTGATTTGACCTCTGCGGTGGTCATCAATTTCGTAACTCTGATTCGGATAAATTACGCAACCCTCAATCATATCGCCACCACCAAAGATAACCAACTCATCAAGTTTGCGACCAATAGAACGAAGTTCTAGTATGCGTTGCTCGGCTGAATTGAAGGCACTTTGCAGTCGCTCGATTAGTCCAGCAGAACCTCCACCTTCAAGTTTAGCCATTTGCCAGTCAGCCCAGTCTAGACAAAATGTAGAACTAGGAGCATCCTTTACTTTTGGAATAGCAACTGACTTAGCCTGAATTGATTTCATTAACTCGACTGCATCAACAGCATCCTGAGATATTGTCTGCTTCTTCTTAACTAGACCGAATGAGTAACTGTGCTTCCATAGCATCTTCTTTAGGTCAACGCTCCAGTATTGGCGGTGTTTTTCCCATAGCACAGTGGCAATCTCTACCTGCTCTGGGTCGTGACCAAACTCACGAAGAATCTCATCGTGGCTTTTACCATTGATGTCGTTCTCTAGAGCACCAGTCTTCAGTTCACCTTCATTGCCTCGCCAAGTCACTTCAGCCATGTCGTCAGTCTGCTTAGCGTGCGATGAGATATGATTCTCACTGCGGTGCTTTGCGACTGTGGATTTACCCAAGTCGAAATGGCTGGCAATTTCACGAGCCGATAGCCCCTGATGAAGCATTGTTTCTAGTTGTGAATTTGGAAGCATATCACATAATTTGCATTTAGTCATTACCCCATCCTAACTGTAGTGTTGGCATATGTTTATTATTCCTCAAGTATACCATGACATGACGGACAGCATCCATAGCGTGTCCTCTTGCTGGAGTATATAGACCCATCTCTTTTAGCCTTGTGTCATCGCACAGGGGCTTTAGTTTGGGTGGCTGATAAACTATTGGCATTAGCGGATATAGAGCCTCCAGTGCCCCGATAATGTATGTAGGAGTGAGGTCTACGCCATGCACTCCCTCACGCAAGGTAAAAGACTCACAAACTATCAGGTCTATCTCTGTATCAAGTAGTTCATCCCAATGAAAATTGAGAAAACCTTCAAGACCACCAGTAATTTGCTTTTGCCATATAAGTTGTGGGGCGGTAGAACCATCAACAGAAACAAGAGCAAGACCAGTCGTTCCACCGGGGTCAATTCCCAATATCCTTGTCATTTACTCCCT
>Ga0304730_1001761_pt1 | contig 16050 bp, 21 predicted proteins | sample M_130628_MF_Meta_FD_190474 | JGI IMG/M metagenome (GOLD analysis project Ga0304730, IMG submission 190474) | Freshwater microbial communities from Lake Montjoie, Canada to study carbon cycling - M_130628_MF_MetaG (v2) (version 2) | ecosystem: Environmental > Aquatic > Freshwater > Lake | place...
GGTCCGATGCCGTCGAACATGTCGCCATTGACCGGGCGGGTCACGGGGGGCGGAGCGACGATGGACGAGGCGAGGAACACGGCGCCGCCGCCCGCGGTGGTGTAGGCATCGTCCCCGGTGACACCAACGAAGGTGTCACCGATGGCGTAGGTCACGGCCTGATAATCCACCGTGCCGCCTGCGGTGCCGCCCACGACGTAGGTCACGTAGGGCGAGATCTCGCCGCTGGGCACGGCATTGGTCGGCGGCGGTCCGTCGTTGGGCTGGTAGGCGCCGAGGCCGTAGCCGTAGCTGTAGCGGGTGAACCAGAGGACGGACTTGCCGTTCTCCACGGCGTAGGCGCGGAGCTGGTGGCGGTTGAGCAGGCGGACGCGCTTGCTGAGCAGCCGGGCGGATTCCATCACCGCGTTTCCGTTGATGGCGGCTTCGGATGATATAAGGTCGGGCGTGGCGTGCTGGTTGATGAGCGCCCCCCACCGCCAGTAGTCGGTGCCGATTTCCTTGGCCCGTTCTTCGTCCAGGCCGCTGCCGTCGGTTCCGTTGGTGGGGACGAGGGTTGCGCCGGCGAGGCGGAGGACGAGGCACCAATCATGGTGCTGTGGGAGATAGCTCAGCAGCTCGGCGGGCTCGATGAGGATGCCGCCTGCCGCATCGGTGAGGGCGGCGCCGGTGGAGACCTTGAATGTCACGGAGCCGACGGCGGGCGTGTCGAGCACCAGCACGTCCTCGGCGTGGCCGAGGGCATCGGGCGTCAGCGTCACGGTTCCGATGACCACGCCATCGTCGAGCACTTGCACCGTAGCTGGGCCGCTCAGTTTCTCGGCGCCGGCGAGGATGGAGTGGATGCAGAAGCCCTCGGCGACGCCGTGCGACGTGGCTCCGGTGTTGCGGTTCGCGAGCAGGGTGCCGACCGGGATGTTGCGCGAGCCTGTGCTCTCGTAGGTCTGGTAGTCGGCGACGACGGTCTCGGCATCGGTCTGGAGGCCGTGCGCGGGCGCGAGCGCGTATTGGCGCGTGAAGAAGCGCTGGGTGTCGAAGCCCACGTTGCGGACCGATTGCGCCCGGCGTTGGGCATCGGTGCCGCGGAACTGCGATGCGAAATGATTCAAGACGCGCGATGGGAATTCGCCGTCCTGCTTGGTCAGCCGGTTGCCGCCAGAGTAAGGCCCCTCGATGTAGTAGCGGGTGTCGAGGTACTCGGTCGCGCCCGAGTTGAGCACGACCACAAAGGCCCAGGGGAAGCGGTAGATGAATGAGACATCGGTCGAGGCGCCGCCGTAAATCTCAGGGCAGGTGCCGGCGTAGGTCTTGGTGGTGAGGCCGAGCGCTTCTCCCGCGGCCGTGACCGAGAAGAAGAGCGTGTAGTTGAGCAACGGAGAGGTGGTGGTCGAGCCGCTGCCGGCGCACTCGCCGAGGTATTCCGGCGTAGGCGCATAACCTCCATAGGATTTGCCGTGCTCGCTGGTGCCCGCGGAGACGATGGCGAAGTGCGACCGGGCCGCGGTGAAGGTCGGCGAGAATATCAGGCCGGTGGTGCGGTCGTAGGCTCCGCGCTGATATTTGCCAAGCTCCCAGTTGTACCGGGCCGAGCCTGCCGTGTAGCTGCTGCTGATGGACAACGGTACGCCACCGGCCAGAGGGTCGGAGAGGCGGACGGCCTCGTTGTTCAGGTCCAGCGCCTCAGCCCCAAAGACGAAGGCCGGCATGAAGCTGGCTATGTTCGCGCCCTCCTCGGTGCCGGGCGGACTCAGCGGCCACTCGGCCTCGGTGGGCAAGACGGACTGATAGAACTCAAGGAACTCCCCACGCGCCGGGAACAGGTAGCCGCTCGGATTCCTGATCTGCAAAAGTGCAGAGTAGAAGTAGAATGCAATCCGCCACGGCTCCGCCAGTCCACTGACAAGGCGCGCGTTGATACCGTTGGCCAGGCTCACCAGATTGGAGCTGGAAAACGGCTGGCCGGGCGCTACCTGGTGGACGCGGGGGAAGGTGACGGGCATCGGCGGGGGCGGGGGCGGGTTTCAGGTTGAATGTTTCAGGTTTCAGGCTGGGGTCGTGCATCCGTTGCCGCTGAAACCTGAAACTCTGAAACTCTGAAACCTGAAACCCGTTTTTCAGCTCAAACCTCCCAGACCAAGACTTCGAGATTTTCGGGGATTGCTGGGGCTCCGGCCGCCACACCCCAGATGGATTTTCCGCCGACGCACTGCACCAAGGCAAACGAACCCGGCGGGATGACGGTGATAGGGTAGGTGCTCGCGTTGGTCAGGTAGAGGGTGATGGCGAAGGCCGTGTCTTGGTTGCGCGCGAGGACCCAATAGTTGCTGGCCACGGTGATGCCGGTGAAGGAGGTCTCCAGCTGGGTGAGCGTTGTGATGGGGACATTGATGACGGCGTGGAACATGTTCGTTCCCGTCATGTCCAGCGACTTGGTGGACGTGGCGTTGGTGATGGTGGTCCCGGTCTTCGAGACGGTGGCTTTGCAAGTGAGAGCGATTTCGTTGGCCATGGTTCAGCTGGGTTGGGGTTGAAAAAGTGGGGAGTGAAAAGTCCGAGATGGTCAGGCCCAGACGGCGTCGCGAACGATTCCACCGCCGCCGCCGCCGGTGTTGCGCCGGGTCAGCGGGAGGAAGGTGCCGCGCGGGGTGCGTAGGTAGCTCGAGGTCCGGTCGAATGCCGGGCGGGCCGCGCGCGTGGTGGCCCGCAGGCGGGCGAGCGGGTTGGCAGCGAGGGGGATGGGGTCGATGGTCACGGGAATGAAAAATGGGGGAATGAAAAATGAGAAATGAGTGAGGTCAGAAGGGGACGTCGTCGTCATCAATCGGCGAGCCCGGTGCGGCGGCGGGAGCGGAGGCCGAAGGTGCGGGCGCAGCGGCGGGGCGCTCGGCGGAGTCGATGAAGGAGAAGGACTCCATGACCACGACGGTCCGGGACCGCTTGGCGCCGGTGGTCTTGTCGTCCCAGGTCTCGAGGTGAAGCCGGCCCTCGACCAGCAGCGGGCGACCTTTGCGCAGGAACTTGGCCACGGTCTCGGCTTGCCGGCCGAAGGCTTTCACATCCACGAAGGTGACCTCTTCGCGCTTCTCGCCGGTCTCGGTGGTCCAGTTGCGATTGATGGCGAGCGAGAACTTGCCGACGGCGGTGCCCTTAGGCGTGTGCGTCAGCTCGGGGTCGCGGGTCAGGTTGCCGGCGAGGATGACTTTGTTGAAGCTAGCCACGGTGAGAATGAAAAATTGAGAATGAAAAATGAGAAAGGACCGGTGCCGGACTTAGGCGACGATCTTTCGTTGGGCGAAGAGGCCGAGGCGTTCGGCGAACCAATACTCAAGGCGGTAGTGCCAGCGGCCGTCGGCGAGCTGGTCGCCCTCGGGGGCTTTCTTGAGCCAGTAGCCGGCGGCGGTGGTGCCCGCTCGGGTCTGGGCATCGACGGTGAGCGCGGCCATCTCGACTTGAAGCTCGGCGGGGATGGTGGGCTCTTCGGTGAGCAGACCCACGGTGGTAAAGAGGTGGTCCACGTTGGTGAACAACGGCGACAGCGGTCGTGTGGTGGCGGGCGCCACGACCGCGGTCGGACCGTAGAGGATGTCGCTGGTCAGCAGCGGCTGGCTTGGCGTGCTGCCCCGGTCGAAGGCGGGGAAAATCCGCGAGAGCTGTAGCACGGGCACGCTGATGAGCTCGGCCTCGACGCCGGCGGCGAGGTCTTTCACCAAGTCTTCGAAGATTGCGGTCTCGATGCCGTAGGCCTCTACGGTGGCGAAGATGGTGTCGAGGTCGAGCGCGTGGACGGTGCCGGCGTCGTCGGTCCAGGTGCGCTCGCCGCGGAGGATGGCTTCGATGTCGGCCTTGAAGTTGGCCTTGCCGGCGGGGTCGGTGAGCTTGGCCATCTCCACGGCGACCTCGTCGTTGAGCCAGAGGCTCTGCTGGATCTCATTGAAGCGCACGGACCAGTTGTCCACCACGCTGACGACGGGGGCGGCCCAATGCAGCAGGGCATCGGGGCTGGTGCCCTCGGGGTCGACGGAGTAGGCGAGGCCGGCGGCCTGCAGGGCGGACTCCCACGACGCGATGTCCGACTTGGGCACGCGCTTGGAGTGCTGCACCTGGCGGCCTTCGCGCGGGTCCCAGTGGATGGTGGGGAACAGGTCGAAGCTGGTGGCGGTGCCGCGGCGTTGAGGGGAAGAAGGCATTGATGTGGGTGAGTGGGCAAGTGAGCCAGTGGGTCAGTGAAAGAGCGCCAGGCCCTCTCACTCACTGGCTTTCTGGCTTACTGGCTCATTCGCTTTTCACGGCCGCACGCGGCTGTTGGCGGCGCGGAGGAGGCGGATCTCGGCGAGGGTGTGCTCGGCCACGCTCAGGTGTCGGCGGGAGATGTCCACCATGGGGTTGCCGGCGCCGCCGACGAAGAGCCCGATCTTCGAATAGCTATCGCCGGTGTCGATCTGGCTGCCACCGTTGGCGAGCTTGCCAGAGGTGACCGGGGTGAGGGTGCTGCCTTTCAGGCCCTTTTTTCCGGTGGCGATGTCTTGCGCCGACAGCCCACTGGTCGGAGCCACGCCGCTGTCGGTCAGCTCCTGCACGACCGCGCTGCCGAGGTTGAGGAGGTTGCCCAACACCGGGAGCTTTTGGGTGTCGATGCCCCCCTCGGCGTTGGAGCGGTTGAGCACCCGCGACCAAAACGTCGCGGCGGGCACGGCGGCCAACATCATTTGCCGGCCGATTTCGCTGATGGCGTCTTGAGCCTTCCCGAGCTCCTTGATGTCGCTGTCGCTGATGAGGCTGATCGGCCCCAGATTCTTGAGCGACTCAAACGTGGAGGCGAGGCGGGCGCCTTTCTTGCCCGCGAGGTCGAAGAGGTCGGCCTGCTCCTGGGCACCCATGCCGGCGGCGCTGGCGGTGTCGTAGAGCTGCTTGAGCAGGTCGAGGTTGCTCATCTGGCCGTCGGCCAGCTTGGCGAGGCCCACGCCGTAGCGGGCGAAGAGCTGCTGCTCCTTGCCATCCCCGCTGAGGGCTTTCTGCCGGGCTTGGCCGATGTGTGCGAGAGCCTTGGCGATGGCCTCGAACTCGATGCCGTTGCGGCCGCCGGCGATGGTAAGCCGCTGCACGTCTTCGGCGGCGATGCCCAGCTGGTCGCTCAGGTCGCCCACGTTGTCACCGTAGGCGATGGTCCGGCGGCCGAGCTCGCCGATGGTGCCGACCACGGCGGCGAAGCCAAAGGCGCCTTGCACCTTGTTCCCGATGTCCTTGCTCCACCCGCCGACGAGGTCGCCGGAGAATTTGCCGGCGGCGCTCTTGGCGGAGGCGAGTCCGCGGACGAAGCCGGAGCCATCCAGCCCGAGGCGGGCGAACATGTTCACGCGGCGGCCTCCTGTGCGGTGCCCGCTGGCGCCCGCTGCGCCACCAACGCCTCGAGTGCCGCGCGGGCATCCTTCAGTTGGGCGAGCTCGCCCGCGCCGCCGCTTGATTTCCACCGGGACTCGGCGTCGATGACATGGGCCTTGGCGAGGACCAGCTCGTGGTCGAGCTGGTCGGCCTGTGCGCTGAGGTCGTTGACTTCCTGCTCGGCGGCGTCGTCGAGCAGCTCGATGCGGCCTTCGACTTCCCAGTAGGTGAAGTAGTCGAAGAGCGCGCGACCCAGGGGCAGGGCGATGGCCTCGGCCGGCGAGTAGCCGAGCTTGGCCTGGAGCACCACCCGGACGTGCTCGAGGAACGGCGCGCCGCGGGGCGTGGACCGCTCGCCGCGCGATTCCTCGGAGAGCTGCCGGAACTCAGGGCAGGCGGAGTGGTGCTCGCAGTACTCGCGGAAGAGCGCCAACGCGCGGAGCGCGATGCCGAAGGCGGCGGGCGCGCCCTGGGTGATGCGGGTCCACGCCAGCTGCGCGCGGATGGAGGTGGTCCACAGCCACACGCGCAGGGCGAGCCGGCGCGTGCCCATCAGTCGCTGGAAGTCGCCGGGCGGGAGCGTGCAGACCAGCACGGCGACGAAGAGCGCCCCGGCATCGTCCACCGAGCGCAGGCCGAGGCTCTCGAGCGTGCAGGCGTGGCCGAGCGTGAACGGACGAAGCTCTTGCCCCAGGACCCGGAACGGGCGGGGGATGTGGCAACGCGTCTGGAAGTCGGAAAGCACTTTGAAAAAATGAAAAATACTGAATGAAAAAGGAAAAAGGTTTGGTCCTTTTGCCTTCGGTCCGCTTTAGGACGCGGTCGTGGAGAGGTCGGTCTCCCAAGCTTTGAGGGTGATGTCGAACTCGGTCTTGTCGCCGACCTTTCGGGTGCGCCCCACTTTCATCACGATGAAGGTGGCGGCGGCCACGGCGTCATCGGCATCGGTGATGATGAACTTGTCGCCGATGGCCGGCAACGTGGCGGCCGCGGTCTTGGCACCCGCCAGCCCCGTGCTCTTGGGGTAGACGCGGAGCTGGAGCTCGGTGGTGAAGTCGTAGAACACGATGCCGAGGGTCGCGCCCGTCACCGGGTCGGCGCTCTCGCCCATCTTGGCATCCTTGGTCACGCTCTGCTCGGTCGCGTGGACGCTGAGCGCCACGGCAGACCCCGTGGCCCAGTTGCTGTAGGCGGTGCTGGTGATGCCCCACGCGACAGCGAGGCCTTTTTGAGTGACGGTGGGCATGGTGTGTTATCGGGTTGGGTCGGGAACGGTCAGGAAACGTCGAGGCCCGCACAGTACAGGCCGATGGTGATGGTGTGGACGCGGGCGCGGCCCTCGGCGGAATGGTCGCTGGACCGGTCGGTCACGCCGATGACGGTCAGGCGGGTGGCATCGAACCGCACGGCGTTGAGCTGGGTGGCGAGGTCATCGGCTTGCAGCGCGTCGATGAGGGTGGCGCTGGCGCTGCGCAGCGCGGCGGGGATGTCCACGATGGCGGCGGTGCCGGCATCGACCGGGCTGGCAGGCAGGAGGATGTCCACCTGGAGCTTCACGGTCTCGTTGCCAGAAAGGTCGCCGCCATCGCCGCCGCCCTGGGCGGAGACGATGGCGCAGGGGAGCAGGCGCTCTTCAGTGCCGTGGCCGCGGTAGAGGCGGAACACGTTGCCGCCGGCCAAGGGGATGCCGTTCTCGTCGCTCAGCTCGCCGATGCCACCATCGGACATCGGCGTGGAAAGGGCGGCCGGGATGGTATCGACGGCAGTCAGCCCCCCATCGGCCAGCGCCCCGCCCGCCGCCGCACCGGCCGTGGACGCGACCAGAGCCGCGACCAGATAGGCCATCGCAGCGCGTTCGAGTTCATCGGCGATCACGTTTGGGAGAGTGGGCGGGTGAGTGGGTGAGCCAGAGAGCCAGTGGAAGAGGACTCAGGCGGTGAGCACGAACTTGGAGCGGAAGGGCTCGGGAATCGGGCGGCCGGTGTCGAGCAGGGCGCGGAGGTGGGACTTGGCGGCCTGCTGGAATCGGACGAGCACACCCCACTTGTCGCGCGCGGCGACGTGGACACCGGGCAACAGGTCGGACTGGGCAATCCAGTAGCCGTCATCCTGTTGCTCAAGGCGGATTTTCGTTTGCGGGACGATCATGCGTGCGAATGCGGTAACGGCCGGGAGTGCCACGGCGGGCGCGGCGTGGAGCGCTGGCGACTCCGCTCCCGGTCGTTGACTGGTGCTGGCGGCGTCCATGGTGGCGGCGCGCGCCGGCGGAGCCGGCGAAGGCAAAAGGAAAAAGGATGAAGGAAAAAGGAAGAGGCCGCGGGTGCAGGTGCGCTTCCCTACTTTTGCCTTCTACCTTTTTCCTTTTTCCTTCTTCACCGCCCCATAGTGCGCCGCCGGGTAGAGTCCGCGCGCGCTGCGGACGCGGTAGCTGCGCATCTCCCACTTGCCATCGGCGCACAGTTGCTCGATGAGGCGGCGGGCGTGCGGGGGCGAGATGCCTTCGGCATCGGCCCACTGTCGGGAGGTCTTGAACCCGCGGGGGACGGGCTCGGGCTTCACTTGGGCAGCTTTGCGGAGGATCCCCATGGTGGTCTCAGTGCTTGAACATGGCGGCGCCGAAGCTCACGCCGTTCTCGATGGAGATGTTGACCATCTGGAAGAGGCCGGTGTGGCTGATGAAACGCACCAGGTAGCCGTGGTTCCAGCCGGTGGAGTTGGTGTTCATCCACAGGGGCTGCCGCTTGCACAGGCAGCCGGGATTCCACGCGGCGATGAGGCCCACGGCAGGCAGCATCTTCGGAGCGAAGGCGGCGCGATGGGTGTCGAAGAAGACGACGTTGCCACCGGTCTTGCTCAGCGCGGCGCGGGCGGCATCGACGGAGTTGCTGATCTTGTGGACGTAGTGGAGCTTGTCGAGGTGGACCCAGCCGGGCACGTCGCAGCCGTTGTGCATGTGGCCCTGCCGATAGTAGGTGATGCCGCGCTCGGCCAGCCCGAGGCGATACTCGGGGCAGAAGGTGCGGCGGAGCATGTCCACATCGCGATGATGGGCGAGCTTCTGGGTGACGGCCCATCGCTCCACGCGCCATTCGTGGTTGCCCTCGAGATAGTGGACCTGGGCGCGCGGGGCGGCGCCTTGGATGCGGTTGAGGATGTCGTTGGTCGCGGCGAGGTCGGACTCGTAGCTGTCCTCGGTCTCGGCCACGTAGCCGAGGGTGTGGTGCTCTGCGAGGAATCCGCCGCAATCCATGATGTCGCCACCGAGGAAGACGCGGTGGGGGTCGAGCCCTTGGACATCGGCGATGAAGGCGGCGAAGGCCTCTGGGTCGTGCTTGTTGCCGTGGATGTCGCTGGCGATGACCTCCACGAAGTCGCCCTTGAGCTTGGGGCGGGGCTTGTTGGGTGCCCGCTTGAACTGGACGGCGCTGGCCCGGTTGATGGCGTCGGCCGCTTCGGTGTGCCGCTTGCGGTAGGCCGCGACCAAGGCGCGCAACGATGCGACCTCGGCGTTGAGTAGGCCGGACTTTAGGCCGGCACGAACAGCCGCCGGAACTCCGCGGCCCCGCGGGCGGTCATCTCGCCGTCGTGCAGGCTCTCGTAGAAGATGGCCGGCGTCTTGGTGGACCTTCCCACCCCCACGCGGAGGAAGCCCAGCTTCCACACCAGCACCTGCATCCGGGTTTGTTTGTTTCGCCATAGGGTTTGAGGTCGGACACCCGAAGGGGCATCGACGGCGCTCATGCGATGGGAAGCTCCTCGAACTCCGCGAGGAACTGGGACACGGGCCATTGGGTGGCCAGCGTCTGCACGGCGCCGACCTGTCGGATGGACACCATGTCGAGCAGTGGGCGCACCTGCGCGCGGACCCCGAGCACGGTGAACTGGTTGGGCAGCTGCGGCGCGGTGGCGGGACCGCCCTCGTGGACGTAGCGGTTGCGCCATGTGCTGCCGGGGCGGAGGGGAGAAGTCATAGGGAGGGGGATGGGGGAAAGGAAAAAGGGAGAAGGAAAAAGGAAAAAGGTGGGGAGTCGTGGCGCGCGGCGTGTCCGGTACTTTTGCCTTTTTCCTTTTTCCTTTCTGCTTTTGCCTTCACTTCGCTGCGGTGCTCTCCGCGATCTTGTCCGCGACGGCGCGGCGGTAGCGCAGGTAGAGGCTGTCGGTCATGTACCAGCCATCCCTCGGCGGCGTGTAGGCGGTGCCAGCCTTGAGCCGCACCACGGCGTCGTCACTGGGGACGATGACTATCCGGTGAGCGCAGCCGCTCCAGAGCATCGAGGTCAGCAAGAGCATTTGCAGAAGCCTCTTGAGCGATGCCGGGCGGGGTTGTGGCGATGTCATGGGCGGCGGTGTCGATGCGGAGGTTGCGGGCGGTCTCGGGGTCGGCAGCGCGGCCTTGGCGGTTGGCAATCCAGCGCGCGAGCGCAGGGGCCATAGCCGCCAGGAGCGCCAGCAGCGCTCCGATGATGGCGATGGTCACGGTTTGTTCGCCGCGGCGGTGCGTGCGGCGATGATGCCCCAAACGACGCTGATGAGGCCGATAAGCGAGCCGACGATGGTCTCGGCTCCAGCGGAGTCGGTGATGCCCTTGGTGACGAGCACGCCGCAGCCCACTTTGAGGACCGAGCGGAGTATGGATTGATAGGTTTCGTTCATGTTCAGTTTTTGTTGGAGGCCTTGTTCCGGTTCCGAAGGTCTTTACGCAGGCGGACGATGTACCACGCCAGCCCGACGGCAGCGGCGATCAGGCCGATGATATGGGTCGCGAAGGTGACCACCACGTCGGCGCTGTGCAGCGTCGCCAGCGCGCTGCCGCCGCCGACAGGGAGCGCGGCTTTAACGGTGTCCACGACGAACTCTCCCCAGCGGTTGGTGTTCGTGGCGATGTGTTCGGTGGAATCCATGGGGGGGAAGTGGGCGAGTGAGCGAGTGGGCCAGTGGGTCAGTGGGTCATAGGAAAAAGACCACGCACGATGCGGCGATGATCACCATCATCGCGACGATGACGGGGTCGCCGGCGGGGACGTGTTGGCGGCGTGGGCGATAGGAGAAGCGGTGCATGGGCGCTGGCTCAATACAGGTCGGGAGCGGCGCCGGCGCGGAAGACCTCGTCGAGCTTGGCCTCGGTGTAGCCGCCGAGCTGGGCGAGCCCGAGCAGCACGCTGTTGTGGCGGTGGAATTCGCCGGCGTTGTCCCACAGGTCCAGGGCGGTCAGCCTCGATTCTGCGTCCGGCAATCGACCGATGAGGCTACGTGCCACGGCATCCGTGAGGCCGAGCACGCGGCGGGCGGCGATGACGAACTGCGCGCGGGAGAGCATGTCCGGCACCGGAGCGGCCACCGGCCGAGGAGGCGATACCAGAGCCACCCGGATGGAGTTGGCCGCGTCCCCGACGGCCGGCACGCTGATGACCCGACCATCGCCGAAGATGGCGACCCGGACATAAGCGGGGTCATCCTGAGAGAAGATCTCGGCGCTGGTGACCACCATCCCGCCATGGATGATGTCGGGATGGACCTTGATGGGCGGGTCGAACGTGATGGGCGGGACCACCACAGCGACGACTGGGGCGAAAGCGGGTTCGGTGATGTCGGCGTCGATCATTGGGCGATGGTGTAGGAGATGGTGAACTGGAGAATCACACCCGTGCTGGAGCTGACGTAGAGGTTGCCGGTCGTGCTGTAAGGGGTCGCGATGGTGAGCTTCTGCCGGCCCGCGATGACGGCCGCCGCATTCACAACCTGCGTGCCCGACGCGGCGTTGCCAATGCTCACCGTGGCCACACCGGTGGAGTTCACGATGATGTCCTCGATGATGGCGTTGGTCGGGATTGCTAGCGTCCCGAGCATCTGCTGGTTGCCCAGGGTGCTGGTCGTCGCGTACAGGACAGCCGAGCGACGCGGCATCATGAACTCGACGCCACCGAACAACGTGCCATGCAGATTGTTCGAGGAAAGATCGTAGGTCTGATAGCCAGTGCCGACAGTGAAATCGAGGTCCACGATGGCACCGATGCGGGTCACTTGGATATTGCGAACGTAAACTACGTCGGTGCTATTTCCGACAACACTGATTGCGCCGGTCACATTGCACAGAAACCACACGAGCGCGGAGGTTGATCCAGACACGGCGAGATCACGCACCTCTTGCGTTATCGTGGTCCACGTATCAGCAACAAGCTGCGTCGTTGTTAGTGTCAAGTACTGGTTGTAGTGCTGAGCACTAACCCCCGTGACAACGGTGTTCGATGCTGGCCGGTAGAAATCAGCAACGACGCGGACAGTCTTTGCGCGCGGCAGTGTAACCGCTCTAGCAAACAGATGAACTCCGGTTGTTCCGTCGATTGTAGTCCGCAGGTTGTTATCCTGTCCACCGATCGAATCAATGTTGGACGCGATCGTGCAGGTGGAGCTAGTGAAACCATCCGTCGATGCCGTCGAGAAGTCGCTAGTGTATATCGCAGTCTGCGTGCCCCACTGATCCGCAGGATTGACTCCGGAAGTGATGAGTTCCGTGACATCACTCGCGGACAGCGCGCGGTTGAAGACAACGGAGCGATAGATGCGACCGGTGAAGATAACAGTAGAGTCGGCGCTTCCAACGTGGCAATACGTTGATGTAATCGTATCAGCCCAAGTCGGAACGGTGCCGCTTGTTACGTCTGTAAGCGTGATAGATGTTCCATTGATGTACATCGCAACCGTTGTACCGGAGCGAGTAAATACAACGTCGATGACCTGTCCTGCGTAGGTAGTGATTATGTTTCCGCCTTCGGAGATACGGTAATCAGCAGCAGTAGCGCCATTGATTCGTGCAGCAATGGTGCCGCCAGACCGGATGTACAAAGTGAATTCTTGGCCAACAAAACCAGCCGTAGATGCGCTTGAAAGCTGAATCAATCCGCGACCAACCCCAGAATCGGCAGGAACGCGGAACCTAGCCCACACGCTAAAATTACCCGTTCCGATGTTCTGCCCGGTCAGCGTGGACGTTACGCGCGTTCCGCTGGTAGTCCCATCGAACGACACCGCCGCGTAATCGCTCGCCGCTGCGCGGATGGAGGAGGCATCTACCGCTATGGCCGCATCGAGCGCCGTCTTGTTGACGACGCTGTTGCCCACTGTGGGAGCGGTGGCAGTGGTGAGGCCCACGGCCACGCCGTTGGTCGTGTCGAGCTTGGTCGCGGCGGCTATGTATGCCGCAGTGCCCAATGTCCCGCCAGCGGCGCTGACCAAGCTCGAATTGGTCAAGCCACTGGCCAAGGTCGCCCCGGTGAGGGTGCCCGCCGCCGCGGTGACGGTGATGGCTGCGGTGCCGTCGAACGACACGCCATTGATGGCGCGCGGTGTCTGGAGCGCCGTGGCCGTAGCGGCATTGCCGCTGATGGTGGTCTGGTCGCCGGTGTTCACTCCTGAGCTGGTGCCTGAGAATGTGCCCGACTGCGTCGCCAGCGTGCCGAGGGCCAGCGTGGCCCGAGCCGTGGTGGCGCTCGACTCGGCGAGCAAACCGCGGCCGTAGCTCGCGGTGGCCACCGCGGCGATGGCAGTGAGGTCAGAGTCCAAGGGCTGGCTCGCCGCTTGGGCTGCGTTCGCCTTGGTGGAGGCGTCGGCGGCTGCTGCGGATTGTACGGCCGTATTTGCTGCCGACTGTAGAGTGCTGACCGGCTTTCCGATATCTGATGTGTTGTCCACCGATCCGAGCCCAAGGTTCGACCTTGCCGTGGCGGAACTGGCCAGATCGGACAGGTTGCTTGCCCGGGTCAGCGCCAGCGCCGAGGCCGCATCCAGCGCGGCCTTGTTGACCACGGCGGGGCCGGTGGTCGGGACGGTTGCGGTGGTGAGCCCGACGGCCACGCCGTTGGTGGCATCGAGCTTGTTTGCGCTGACCAGCGTCCCGACATTGGTGGCGAGCTGCGCCATCGAGACCCCGCGGGGCGCGGCGAACGTGGCTCCATCAATCGGTAGCCGCGCATCGCTCGGGATGGTGGTGGTGAGCGGCAGGTCCTTGATGCGCGTGCCCTGCGCGCGCGCGGGGATCGCGCCCGCAACCAAGACCGCGAGGAGGAGGAAAAGCAGCGGACGAAGGCAGCGCATGTCAACCGATGTGCGCGCGCGTCCATGGTGGCGGCGCGGCGCGAAGCCGGCGAAGAAGTGAGCCAGTGGGCGAGTGAGCCAGTGGGCGAGTGAGCCAGTGAGCCAAAGAGCCAGTGGGCAAGTGAGCCAGTGGGCGAGTGTGCCAATAGGTCAGAAAGCCAGCGACTGCCTCACTCACTGGCTTTCTGGCTCACTGGCTCACTTTCACACGGGCCTTGCGCGCGATGGCGCGGAGGGTCTGCTCGAGCTGCTTTGGCAGGAGTTGCCGGCGGACTTTCAGCGCGGCATCGATGATGCGCAGCTCGCGGCCGGCCTCTTGGATGTGGGGCACGTTGTTGCCCAGGGTCATCACCGGCGCGGCGGCGCTGCCCTCTTCGGTGTAGACGCCATCGCCACCGAGCGCGCGCACGTAGGCGGGGCGGTGACGGGAAGCCAACCCTACGCCATCGGCGGCGGTGTTCCAGCCGCTCTTGCCCAGGCCGACAAACCGGAGGCGGTCGGCCAGGAACTCACGGCGGGCGGCTTCGTTGTGGACGTAGATGCTCTTGGCGTAGATGGCGACCCGGCCGCGGGAATTGCGGGCGGCGCGGTGCAATGCGCGGGTGGGCTCGTAGGCGGCGGTCTGGCGCCAGTGGCCACGAGTCAGGAGTTGGTTGGCCAAGGCGATGTCGCCGACCTTGACCGCCCGGCCGATGGCGGCGCCGAGTTTGGCTTTTCCAGCGATGAGGGCGTTGATGGTTTTCGTGCCTTTGAATAGGCGATTCAAATCCTTGGTGACGACGGCGCGGCCGATCCGCCGTTGCTCGGCATGGGATTGCTGGCGAGCGCCCTTCCAGGTGTTGGGCGGGGTGAACTTGATGAGGTCGGCCACGAGCGGGCGACCGAGGTCTTCGCGCAACGCGCGGCGCAACTCCTTGCCGGTGGCGGAGGCGAGGGCGCGGAGGGCGTTCTCCAATTGCGATGTCTCGACCTTGATGCCGAACTTCAGGTGCCACGGAGTCATAGCGAAGGCGGGAAGAGGAGTGAATTTGAAAAGCAGGAAAACAGGAAAGGGCAGGAGAACAGTAGGTCAGTGAGCCAGCGTCAGCCGCACTCACTGGCTCACTGGCTCACTCGCCCACTTACCTACTGGCTCACGCCATTGAGTCCGAAGACGATGCCCGACGGGTCGTCGGTGATGTCGACGATGACGTAGGTGTGGCCGTTGCACAGGAGGCGTCCGCCGGTCTTGGGCAGCACGATGCCGGCGAACTGGGCCTTGGCCGCGGTGAGCAGGGAGTCGCACTCGATGCCGAAACCGCCATCGGCCAGCTTGGTCCGGCGCCGGTGCGCATCAAGGATGCCGACGAAGAGGGTGTCGGTGCCGGCGAGCTTGAAGGATTGGCCGCATACGGAGGCAGCGGCTTCGAGCGAGGTGGCGCAGAGGGTGTCGAAGGGGGACATGGGGAAAGGCAAAAGGTAGAAGGAAAAAGGCAAAAGGTGCGGAGGGCGGTCTCTGACTTTTGCCTTCTACCTTTTCCCTTTTTCCTTTCAGTGAAACTGAAAACCCCGCCCCTCGGGGAGCGAATCCGAAGAGCGGGGCCGGGTTGCGGTGGGTGAGTGAGCCAGTGAGCCAGTGAGCCAGTGAGTGAGTGAGTGGGGTTGTCGCTGGCTCTCTGACCTACTGGCTCACTCACCCACTCACCCACTTGCTTAACCGAGCAGGGAGGCGACGAACTCGGGCTTCCAGACCTTGGCCTGGTAGTAGGTCACGAACTCCATGTAGTTCATGCCGTAGCCGCGGTAGATGGCGACTTCGAACACGAGGCCGGTGACCTCGTCGTACAGGGTCACGCGCTCGACGGCGGCATCGCCACCTTCGGGCATGGACGGGGGGCGCATGACCAGCTCGACGGCGTTCGGATGGAACAGGACGTTGCCCGTGTAGCTCGCGGCCAGGGTGACGGCGCGGTTGTCGGCCGTGGCGAGGCGCAGGCCGGGCTTGTTGAGCGTGAGCGTGGTGGCGCCGGTGGTGATGCTGGTCTTGTTGACGTAGACGTTGGCATCGCTGGCCAGCGTGAAGGTGTCGCCCGGGAGCACGGTGCCGGTGCCGGTGTCGATGGTGAGGCCGGTGGTGCCGATGGCCACGGTGCCGGCGTTGATGAGGTAGCCGGCGCCCGTGCCCGCGGTGTGCGCGGCGACGCCCGCGCTCTGGCGGATGCCCACGCCATCGATGTCCATCAGCATGCCGCGACGGATGACGGAGTCGTTGCCGGCCTCGTTGACCTTGTAGATGTGGGACAACATCTTGAGGTTGGTGGAGGCCCCGGTGCTGAGCACCAACGCGCGGCGGCCATCGGCCGGCGCACCGTTGTCGGTGAGGATCTGGTTGCACTGCGGGATGAGCGCGTGGCTCGAGGAGAACGGCGTGGTGCCGGCGATGCCGACCGCGCGGCTCGAGCCGTTCTTGATGACGGTGCCGCAGTGGCTCTCGATGGCGTTGACCTGCGTGCGGATGTGCTGGGCGAAGAGGTCCTTGATAACATCGCCGTAGCGGCCGATGTTGGCCAGCTGCTTGGCGACCTCGCCCTTGATGGGGAT
>Ga0304730_1001766_pt1 | contig 16041 bp, 13 predicted proteins | sample M_130628_MF_Meta_FD_190474 | JGI IMG/M metagenome (GOLD analysis project Ga0304730, IMG submission 190474) | Freshwater microbial communities from Lake Montjoie, Canada to study carbon cycling - M_130628_MF_MetaG (v2) (version 2) | ecosystem: Environmental > Aquatic > Freshwater > Lake | place...
GCACGAGCCATGTTGTATTCCTCCTGCTAGGTGTTTCTCTTTGATCTGAGCGAACCAGACTCAAGCTTGCTGGAGACGGCTTATGCTGTCAACCAACAGTTGAGTCGGTGTGACTCAAGTTGTCAGTAGTCCTAACCAGGCGGTTCGTGATTTTGTTCCCCGCAGCGGGCGCGGCAAGCTTGGGGCACCCGATTGATAGAGGAGAGTTTCGTGGCGGGATGGTGGGTCTGGCCGGTGGCTGCGGTGCTCTACCTGGGCTTTCGCCTGTTTTATGACAACCTGCGCGGCAAACTCACCCCGACCGAGATCGACACCGTGCTGGCCCGGGCGGAGGCCCAGGGTGCGGCTGATCTCAACGACATGTCGATCGTCCGCACATTCCTCGAGGAGGATGACGGCCGGGAATTCGTCATGGTCAATCTGGTCCGGGTGCCCGACACCATGGTCACCGATCCCGATACCGGAGCGCAGGTGCCGGCCAGCGACATGATGAAGGCCTACTCCAAGGCCTTCATACCGCGCCTGATCAAACACGGCGGCCACCCCGCCTTGGCGATGCGCAAGGTCGGCGGCTACGTCGACGCCTGGAAGGTGGCGCCTGATCCGGGCTGGACCATCGTGGGTTTGATGCGTTACCGCTCACGACGCGACCTGGCCAAGATGGTGATCGACCCCACCTTCGGGGACGCTCACAAATACAAGTTGCTCGGTGTCGAAGAGACGTTCTCGTTCCCGACGCAGCCCTTCATTCAAGCTTACGCCAGTCCGCGGGTCACGGTCTTTCTGATCCTGGCACTGGCCGCCGCACTGGCTCAGTTGGCCATCATTGCCACGCACTGAGCCCAGGGCCCGGCTCTAGTGGCCCGGCATCACCTTCCACGCATCGTGTGCCACAAAAGCCCCGGCGCCCAGGAGTAGCAGTGCGGTGATCCAGCGGCCATGGACCTTCATGGCGCTTTCGTAGGATTGCTTGATCCGAACCACGGCACCCGGTCTGACCAGTTCGATCACCGCGGGCAGCACAGCGGGAACAACGGCGATCGCGGCAAAGATCACGATGCCCACACCGCGGACTCGCGGATCGTTGATCTGCACGATCTGATGGCCGGCCGCGATCGCGATCGGAAAGACCTTGGGGTGTAACCCACAGGCGGCGAAACCCGCCAGTGCAGCACGCGTGATGCGTTGGGAGACAGAAAGATCAGCGTTCGGATCCAACCGATTCATGAGTTTCGGAAAGCGCTGTTGCAGCGAAATCCACAGCCTGCTCGGTGTCTTAGCTGATTCGGAGATGTCGGTAATCGGCTGCCGACGGAACGCATTCACCGCGCGATAGACGCCGATCGCCAACAGCGCCATCGCGATGAGCATCCGGACGATGAAACCCGGCCAGGAACCGTCGCGAGTATGAAAATCAGCACCCGATGCAATCGCGATCCACAGACCGATTCCGGTCGCGAAAGCGATACCGAGGACCGCGCCGACCGCAAACGCGACGGCGGCCAGTCGCGGCACCTTCTTGTCGCCGGCGACCACGAGTCCCAAAACCAGTGTTTCGGGGCTCAGGAAAATCGCGAGTGCAAGCGAGGCGAGGATGGCGAGGTGAGAGTTGATGGTCGCGTCCTTCCGATCGTCCTTCGGTGGGCTAAGCTAACAGAGCACGTTTTAATAGGGCCCTGCCCGCGCATTCGGCGGCTGGGCGGCTCTCGTTCGCAATCCGAAAAGATGCCGCCGGCCACTCCTGCGGCCGATCGCTGGAGGACCGCCACGATGAGCAACACACCGCTATACGACGCGTACCGCAATTTTCTGGCCAATGCGGGCACACCATTCACCGTCCCCGGCCACAAACGCAATCCCGATCTGATTGACGACTTCCTGGCGTTCGACGTCCCGCACTACGGCGGTGTTGAGGATCGCCACGCATCAACCAAGCGACTCGTCGCGGCGGAGCGTCTGGCCGCGGGCCTGTGGGGCGCGGACTGGTGCGGCTTCTCGGTGCAGGGTTCCTCGCATGGCAACGAAGCGATCTGCCTGACGGTCGGGAAGCCCGGCGACAAGGTGATCGTGGCCCGAACGATCCACAAATCACTGTTCTTCGGCATCGTTCTGGCCGGCTTGGTACCGGTGTGGGTCCGCCCCGATGTTGACGAGCGAACCGGCCTGACCGCTGGAATGCCGGTCAGCCGCGTCGCCGAGGCGCTGAAACAGCATCCGGACGCGAAGGCCGTGATGCTCGTCGAGCCCAGCTACGTGGGCGGCGTCTCGGACGTGGCCGCACATGCCGAACTCGCGCACGCGCACGGTATCCCGCTGACGGTCGACGCCGCATGGGGCGCTCATCTCGGGTTCCACCCGGATCTGCCGCCGCACGCGATCGCGGCCGGGGCCGATGTCCTGGTGACGAGCATCCACAAACACATCACCGGCTTCACACAATCCTCCATGGTGCTAGCCCAGGGCGAGCGCATCGACCTCGAACGCCTCGACGCCGCATTCGAGGGTTTGCACACCACGAGTCCGTCGGGCGCCATTCTGGCCAGTATCGACCTGGCCCGCGATCTTCTCGCCGAGCGCGGTACTGAATTGTTAGGCCAGGCAATCCGCCTGGCGAACGAGGCACGGGTTCGCTTTCGCGCCGTGCCGGGGTTGGGCGTCGTCGGATCCGAAATCGCCGACCGCTCACCGGCTTTGCTGATGCATGATCCGACCAAGATCGTGCTGACGCTGACCGGTACCGGAGCGGACGGCCAACTCGTGGCCGACGTGCTCGAGCAGCGGGGACTGCATCTGGAGTTCGCCGACCGCGACACCTTCTGCCCGGTCATCACGCTGGCCGACACACCCGACACCATCGACTTCATGGTGACCGAGATCATCCGCGCCATCGAGGAACACCGCGGCGAGCCACGCGCATTGGTTCCGATCACCGCCTGGACACTGCAACCGGACACGGCGATGAGCCCGCGCGACGCCTTCTTCGCCGACCATGAGCGGGTGCCGGCCGCCGAGGCCGTCGGGAGGATCGCCGCCGAGACCGCCGCGCCCTACCCGCCCGGTATTCCGGCGCTGGCGCCGGGCGAGCGGATCAACGCCAAGGTGCTGGCGGCATTGCAGGCCGAGGCCCGCAGCGGCACGCGAATCGCCTATTGCGGTGACCCGATGCTGGAGACGGTTCTCGTCATCAAGGAATAGATGCGACGATCTACGCTCGGAACGAAAGGTGGGAGACAAAGGTGGGAGACCATGACCCGTAGCCGCCTCGTCATCGGAGCACTCGTTATTGCGACGGCCGTGATCGGCGGCGTCGGCTGCAGCCAGTCGACAGCGGCGCCGGGCATCACTGTTGTGCCGGCACCGCTTGACGACCCCGCCGCAGCGTCCACACCGCCTGGTGCACAGCCGCGGTTGGCATCGGACCCCGCGCAACTGGCGGACGATCTGGTCGCCGATGAACTCGCCGTGCGGGACCCCTCGACGCTAGAGCCCGCACTGGTTGCCGCGGCGCACCGTCAGCAGGCCGCCTATCGCGCTATCGGACGCCACCCGGAATGGGACGCGATCATCCGGGGGCGTATCCCGCCGCAACTGCTCGGGGCATATGACCTCAATGTCGACGCGCGGCGGCAACTCAACGCGATGGCCCCGCCGCCGCCGGACACACTGCCCGCCTGGCGCATCATCGGGCCGCCGCCCGCCGAGGAACTGCTGGGCTTCTACCGTGAGGCCGAAGCGGCAACCGGCGTCGCGTGGAACTATCTGGCCGCCATCAACCTCATCGAAACCCGGCTCGGCAGCATCGCCGGGGTCAGCACTGCCGGCGCGCAGGGTCCGATGCAGTTCCTGCCCTCGACTTTCGCCCAATACGGCCAGGGCGGCGACGTCAATTCGCCGCGGGATGCCATCATGGCGGCCGGCCGCTTCCTCTCCGCAAGTGGCTTCGCCAATAATCGTGACCGCGCCGTGTACGTCTACAACCACGCCAACGAGTATGTCCGGGCGGTCAGCGATTACGCAGCAGTGATCGGCGGCGACCCCGCCGCCTTCGCCGGTTACTACCGATGGGACGTCTACTACTACACCGTCGCCGGTGAGGTGTTACTGCCGATCGGTTACGCCGAAACATCGCGGATCCCGGTGGCCGGCTACCTGGCGGCGCACCCACAATAAGGCCCCGGTCGAAAACCCCCCGGCCGATAAAACCTCAGCCGAAGACACTCTCGACGAACGCCTCGCTGCCCGGCTTCCAGGCGACGATGAAGTTGCCGACGTCGTCGCGGCTGATGTCCAGACCGGGACAGAACCAACTTTCGTCATCGCCGGTGAAGAAGTGCGGGGATCCGATCACCCCCCGGGCGCGGCCGTCTTCCCAGTCGGCACGAACAGCGGCGGCGGTCCCGTCGGCGTCGAGTGGATCGAGGCCGAAACTCGCGGCGATCGGCTCGACGACTTCGGGAAGCCCGATGTCGAGGCCATCTTCGAACACCGCGTTGCGCAACGCCATTCCGACCTCCTCGACCAGAACCGGATCACCCGTGCGATCCGCCGCGGCGGTCAGTGCGAACGCAACCATCGAGGTGCTCGGAAAGGTGTCGACCGAAAATCCGCCGAAAAGGTCCGGCCGCACGGACGAACGCAACGCGGTGATCTCTGCTCCGATGTGGTGGGCGTCCAGTGGTTGACCGTTGACCAGTTCCAGCGGCCAAGCCCGGATGCGCAGACGTGGCTCAGCGAGACCATGCTCACTGCGACGGTCGATCAGCGTATGTAATCCGACATGGGTGAACGGACAGAGGATGTCAGCGAAGACCTCAACGGTGCGCATGGCCGAAGGATAGCCGGGCGCTACACAGATCCGGTGATGCGGCTGTTGGACAACTCGTTCAGGTAGACCTCAAGGTCGGTGTAACCGACGGCGGACAACGTGCGGGCGTTGGTGTTGGCGACGTTGGGGTTGGTTCCCTTGGTGATCTCCCAGGCGTCGGGCATGCCGTCGGCGTCGGTGTCAGTCGGGGCGGCGGGCGGCGAGCCGACATACGCCGGCAGCAAACCATCACCGGCGGGGTTGGTATTGGGCGCCGCACCCGAGATGGTGTTACTGGCGACGAAACTCATCAAACGGGTATCCATCGGGTCGCGCGGCCAGGCGCCGGCGTTATTAAGCAGGTAGGTGCGCAACTGGCCGGTGGGCGTGTAGGTGATCGCCGGGAAGGGGTGGCGGGTGGTCCGGGCCTGTGCCTGCCGTGAGGTGGTGCCCGGGCTGGTCTCGGCGGGATAGTCGTTGCAGCAGTAGAACAGTTGGTAGTCGGATCGCGACGGGTAGAGGTCCATCTTGTTGCCGCTGACGAAGAGTTCGTTGCGGGCGACGTTGAGGATCTGATCGTCGAACATGCCGTATTGGAAACTGTTGGCGGTGTGAAACAGGTTGTTGACCGCGTTGAGTTTCCAATAGATCGGTTGGGGGCCACCGCTGGCGACACCGGAGGTGACGCCCAGTGCCACGAAGAACCGCGGATCCCAGTACAGGTTGTTGGACATTTCGAGATTCATAAAGGAGTTGGCCGCGGCGGCGGACTCCCGGCTGCCCTCGGGCAGCCGCCCTTCGATGCGGTTGAACACGTTGTGGTGCAGTGAGACGTTGTCCAACTTGAAGCCGTAGGCCGGGTTGGAGTAGTTCATCAACACCCCGCCGTAAAACGAGTGCCCGCCAACGGTTTCGGCGATGATCGTGTTCTGCACGGTGATGTCGTGCGAGTAGGAGATCTCGATCGCCTCATCGAGGGCGTTGCCGATCGAGACGTGGTCCACGATCGCGTTGCGGGTGTAGCGCAGCCGCAGTCCGTCATCACCCGGTGCAGTCAGGCCCGGCCGGATGCGGATGTGCTGCAGGATCCAGTTCTCGGCGAAATCTGCCGGCGCGTGCACATCCTGATCCTGATACGGGCTCTCGTCGGTGACCAGGCCCCGAATGGTGATACCGCCCGGCGAGGTCTGGCCGGCGATGGTCACATTGCCGTTCGTCAGGTGGATCTGGGCGTCGATCAGACCGCTGACCTTAAACAGGATGTATTTCGTACCGGGTTGGTCGATGGCCCACTGCAGGGAGCCAGCGCCGTCGGCGTTGAGGTTGGTGACATAAATGACGCTGCCCCCGCGGCCGCCGGTGGCGTAAGCACCGAACCCTTCGGCTCCGGGGAACGCCGCGAGTGGGGTTGACGCGTCGGGAGTCGGGCTGACCGCCACCGTCACCGCAGTACTGGCTGTGCCGCCGCGGCCGTCGACGACGGTCACGGTGAAGCCGTCCGCACGATCCGCCGCGGTCGCACCGGGGGCCGCCGCAGTGTTTCGCGCGGCGACGGTCGGGGTGTAGGTGAACGCACCGGTGCCCGCGTTGATGATGATCGCGCCCTTGGCCGTCGTCGTCGGGGCGCTATAGGTCAACGTGTCACCATCGACGTCCGTGGCGCTCACAATGCCGGTCACCACACCGGTAATGGCATTCGGCGTTCCCACCACCGGGGTGCTCAACACCGGCGCGCGATTGGCCGGGGCCACCGCGGGGCTGATCGCCACGGTGATCGCAGCAGTCGCGGTACCGCCGTGGCCATCGATCACGGTGACGGTGAAGCCGTCCGCGCGATCCGCAGGCGTCGCACCCGGTGCCGCCGCGGTGTTCCGCGCGGCAACGCTTGGGGCGTAAGTGAACGCACCGGTGCTCGCGTTGATAGTGATCGCGCCCTTAGCTGTCGACGCCGGGGCGCTATAGGTCAACGTGTCACCATCGGCGTCGGTGGCGCTCACAATGCCGATCACCACACCCGTCAACGCATTCGGGACACCCACCACCGGGGTGCCGGCGACCGGGTCCACGTTCGACGGACTGACCACGACGGTCACCGACGCCGTCGCGGTGCCGCCCTGCCCATCGGTCACCACCACGGTGAAGGAGTCGGCGCGTTCCCCGGCGGTGGCACCCAGGGCCGCCGCGCGGTGCCGGGCCGGTTCGGTCGGCGTGTAGCTGAACGCACCGGTGCTCGCGTTGATGATGATCGCGCCCTTGGCCGTCGACGCAGGGGCGCTATAGGTCAACGTGTCACCATCGACGTCCGTGGCAATCACACTGCCGCTCACCACACCCGTCAACGCATTCGGCGTTCCCACCACCGGGGTGCTCACCACCGGCGCGCGATTGGCCGGGGTGAAGGGCGCGACGATCACCGCAACCGGGCTGGTGGAGGAATCCCCGCGGCTGCCGATCAGCCCGAAGGAGAGCAGGTTGAGCAACCCCGCGAGGCCGTGGATCGCGAAGCCGCTGGGCGCGTCGCTGACGGTGACCCGGAAGGAGTCGGTGACTCCGGCCGCGACCGCCGCGTCCGGCGTATAGGTCCAGTTGCCGTCGGGGCTGACCGCTGCGACTCCGTGGGTGGGACCCTCAGCAATCGTGTAACCGAGCCGGGGACTGTCGGGGTCAACAGCATTGAGGAGGCCGGTGACCACACCGGCGGCGCCCTGTGTGGTTTGGGTCGGGCGCAATTGCGGCGTCTGGTTGTTGAAGAAGGCCGACACACCCCGAAAGAGCGAACTGATGGGATCAGTGGCGACGGCGTGGGCGGAAAGTGGTTGCGGAACAGTGGATTCGGCGGGCGCGACGGCGGCGCTATTCTCTCGGCGCGCAGGCGCCGGTGGCACCACATCGACCGGCGGTGCCGTCGCGTCGCCGATCCCGGGAACAAGCGCCGCGACCGGGGCAAGCTCGGACCGGGAGGGCCGCACTGGCCGCGACGTCACCCGGGCAGTCGGGGCGGAGACGGGCCTCGCCAATGCGCCCCGTGCACCGGGGTCGCGGTTGCCGCGCAGTCGGCCAGCGCCCACCGGTTGGGTCGGCCGTTCCACCGCCGACGAGGCGTCGGGGGTGACCGGGTCAGCGGCGGCCGTCCCCGTGCCGCCCGCCATGACGGCCAGACCGATTCCCAGGGTCGCGGCCAGGGGGCCGACACGACCCACGAACGGTCCGGCTTTGATCATATTTGACCCAGCGTTCATCGAATGCGCCCGATTTGCGGACCCGCGGGGGAACCGCTGTACTGACCCTCCTCCGCAACCCCACGAATGGCAACCCATACCACCGATAAGGTGACGAAAGTCCCGAAACCGGGGCTACAGTCACATTCATGAAAGCTGTCAAACAGATATGTCTGAGCGTTGCTATGGCCGGAATCGTCGCCGGCGCAGGATCGGCGGTCGCGACCGCGGTCGCCTCGGCCGAACCTGCCGCGCCCGACACGACCCGATCAGCCGACGCCACCGAGAACCGCGCACCGGCGAGTACCCGGCCCCGCGGTCAGGTCAGCCGCCCGGCGGCCGCCCAAGCGTCGACGAACTCCGATCGTCCCGCTGCGTCGTCGGCTCCGGAAAGTTCGGCGCCCGGGAGCGCAGCACCGGCGCGGACGCAACCCAGCACGCCGACGCGCAGGCGCACCGTTTCTCTGCCGGACCGGACCGCACCCGGTGCCGTCCTTCCGGCGACACCGGCGCCCGCACCCGTTCCGGTGCCGATCCTTCCGGTGCCGGCCGCCCCGGTCGCGCCGGCCAGTGCGGTGACCGTCAGCGCTTCTGTCACCGGCAGCCGCAGTCGAATCGCCAGTGCGAACGCCTCGCAGATCGGGGATCCGCTGCCGACGCACGTACTACTGATCGGCACCGACGGCACGAACCTGGACAAGGTGCTGCAGTACGCCTACATCCAACCCGACAGCGGGTTCCGTGCGGTCATGGAGCAGGGTGTCACCGGCGCGACGAGCATCGTCGGCCACACCACCATCTCCGGCCCGTCGTGGACCACCATCCTGACCGGCGTGTGGGACAACAAGAGTGGCGTCATCAACAACATCTTCAACCCCGCGCCGTATGACGCCTGGCCGACGGTGTTCAACCTGATCGAGTACGACAGGCCCGAGGTCGACACCGCGGTCTACGCCGACTGGAAATACATCAACGACATGGCCGGCGCCGGTGGCTACGCGGCCGACGTCAATGAGTTCGTGGCATTCGACACCACGTGGGAGGAGACCGACAACCAGGTCGTTGACGCGACCATCGCACGGATTGTCGCCACTACAGCGACCGACTCGGCCTTCATCTTCTCCTACCAGGTCGCCGTCGATGAAGCGGGCCACGCGGCCGGCGGCGGATCGCCGGAGTACGCCGCCGCTGTCGTGAACACCAGCGAGAACATCAAGCGGATCATGGACGCCGTCGACGCGTGGGAGACCGCTAATCCCGGCGAGGAGTGGACGGTACTCGTGACCACCGACCACGGCCATCAGCAGTCGGTGGGCTTCGGTCACGGTTTCCAGTCACCCAATGAGACATCGTCGTTCGTCATCTTCGACCTCGCAGGCGACGACGCCAACGACGGCAAGCAGAATCTTGGGTACTCGAACGCCGACATCACGCCGACGATCGTCAGCCTGTTCGACGTGCCGCTGCGGTCGGACTTCGACGGGGTATCGCTGGTAAACAACAAGACCGATAGCATCGTCACTCCCGCCGATCTGAAACAGGCCCTCGACGACGCCGTCGCCATGTACGGATATCCGAACATCGGAACCGATGTCGCACTGGGGGTTCGGACCGTAGTCGCCAGCGTGCCCTACTTCCTCGACATCATTACCAACACCATCACGGGGCAGTTGCAGGCGCTCGTCGATCAGCAGATCTTCCTTATCAGCGCCCTCGCGCAAGGGGCACAGTTTGTGGTTCAGGTCTCCGGTGACATCCTGGTCGGGGTGACCCAGGCGGTGGCCCGGGTGGTCGCCACCCTGACCGGCTCCGGCGTCATCGCCCCGACGGATCCACCGCTTCCGGCTCCGCCGGCAGATTCGGTGCGGCTGCCCATGCTGCGGGCGGCCGCACTGGTCTGACACGGCGCGACGCCAGTCGCGTTGATTGCAATCAAGGGGGGAACGTCATGGGGAATGGATGCCACATCGGCCGTATCGGAGGACTTGCGGTAGCCCTGGGGATCGGGATGGCCCTGGCCTCCTCTCCACTCGCCTCCGCCGAGCCATCGGACCCCGGCCCAGCAGCTCGCTCGGCGACGCCGGACTCTGCCACGGCGCGCACGCCGCAGCAGACCGCGCGTAAGGCCGCCGCCGCGACGGTGACGAGTCGCGCGCAGGCACCAACGTTGGGTACCGGCGGATCGAACGACCATTCCCAGACACCGGTGGCCTGGGCAGTGCTGCACGTCGCGCGCCGCGATACCCGGCGGTCGGCGATGCGGGGCGTGACGGCGTCGGGGACGACATCGCAAAGCATCGCCATGAGTCCGAATCTGCTTGCCAATCCCGGCGCCGAAGTCGGCGACCCGTCCCTATCGGGCAACAGTTCGGTGAGTATTCCGGGCTGGACCGTGACCGGCACCCCCACGGTGATCCAGTACGGCACCCCACGCAATATGTGGCCGGTCGGCCTGCCCTTCGCGACGCCGGATCTGCCACCGTGCATGGGATTCCCAACGACGAGCAGCGGGGCCGGTGATACCCAATTCTTCGGCGGCGGCAATGTGGCGACATCGACGCTGACCCAGACGGTCACCCTCACCGCCGCGTCGGCTGCCGGCGTGACCTATGACCTCGGCGCGCAGTTGGGCGGCTGGCTGATCAACCCGGGGGCGGCCTCGGTCAAGGTTGACTTCCTCGACGCCAACAAGCTCTACCTGGGTACGGCCTCCCTCGGCCCGGTCACGATGTTCGAGCGCTTCTTCCAGACCGTGCTCAAGGATCGCAGCACCACCGGAACCCTGCCGACCGGTACCCAGTTCGCACAGGTGACGGTGAACCTGCATGCGTGGAACCCGATCTTCCCCGGACTCAACGCCGACTACAACTCGGCCTTCGCCGACAACATCTCCTTCGCGGTCAGTGCTCCCGGCCTGGCCCCGGCTCCGGTCCCACCGGAACCGCCGGTCTCGAAGGTTGGCGCCCTCGATCACGTGTTCATGGTGTACATGGAGAACAAGGGTTACGACGATATCGTCGGCAGCCCCAACGCGCCGTTCCTGAACAGTCTCATCAACGCCTACGGCTTCGCCGACAACTACTACGCGCTCACCCACGGCAGCTCTCCGAACTACTACCCGATTGTTGGCGGTACTGACTTCGGGCTTACCTACAACTGCGCCTCGCCGTGTATCGACGCGTCGACCACCCTGGTCTCCAACATCGATGACGCCGGCAAGACGTGGCGGAGCTACGCCCAGGGATTGATTCCCGGTGCCAGTCCTCTCGTCAGCACAGACAGCTATCAGTCCGGTGAGACGGTTTTCCCGGCGTTCACATCGATTGCCAACGATCCGGCCTATGCCGCGGCCCACATCAGACCGCTGGAAGAGATGGCGGTCGATCTGCGGTCGGCGGCGACGGCACCGAACTATGCGTGGTTTGCGGCTAACGAGGACTTCGCCGGAGAGGGGCCGGTCAACACCCTCGAGGGCTTCCTGAAATTCGCTCTGACCCAGATCGGGCCTAAGCATCAGTACAACGTGCCCGCACTTGATCAGTTCCTGTCTGAGACGGTTCCCACCATCATGAACTCTGCTGTCTGGAACGACCCGAACGAAGCATCCGTCATCGTGGTCACCTTCGACGAGGACAACAACAACCTCTCGCTTGGCTTCGGCAACGAGGGCAATCACATCGTCACGGTCGTCATCCCGAACCAGGCGGCGATCGACGCCGGGATGCGCAGCGGCCCATTCATCGCCAGCAGTCATCTCGACCACTACAGCCTGCTGCGGATGATCGAGGACTCACTCGGACTGCCGTCGCTGACCAAAAATGATAAATACGCCGCCCCGATGAACGAGTTCTGGACCGACGGCGTCGTCGGCAACTCCGGCAATATCGCGGTCTAGCTCACCCGATCACTTCGGCAGGATGCGCGACCTGGCCCCGCCGCCGGCCACCTGGATGGTCTGACCACTCACCCACCCGGCGGCCGGGGATGCCAGCCACAGGAATGCGTTGGCGACGTCCTGCGGGGTGCCGGCCCGGCCGGTGAGGTTTTTAGGGTTGGCAAGGGCGTGTCGGATCTTCTCGTCGAGACCGACGTCCGCGTAAGCGTCCGTCAGCACGGTGCCGATGAGAATCGAGTTCACCCGCACCTTCTTGCCGAAGTAGTGCGCCACGCTCAGCATCGCGTGATTCAGCGCGGACTTGGCGGCCGAATAGGCGAGGAACTCAAAGGCCGGCATCACGGCAACCATGGAGCCGGAATTGGTGACGGTGGCGTTGTCGGCTTCGAGTAAATATGGCCGGCAGGCGGCGGTCATCCGCAGTGCCGCAACGCAATTGAGCTTATAGCCGTCCACCATGTCTTCCATCGGGATATCCAACGGATCTTTATAGGGCTTTCCCCAGCCGACGTTGTTGACCAGGGTCGAGATACCGCCGAAAGTCGCCACGGTGTGCTCGACAACGCGAGCGATATCCGCTTCCTCAGTGACATCGCATCCCATACCCAGCACCTCACCGCCGGTCTCGGTGCTGAGTCGCGCAGCGGTCTCGACTGCCTTGTCGGCATTACGGTCGGCGATCATCACACTCGCACCGGCGCCGGCGAAGGTGCGGGAAATGGCCTCGCCGATGTTCTGGGCGCCGCCGGTGACGATGGCGACGTGGCCGTCCATACGGAAATCGGCGAAGGCGTCGAAGGTCATGGTTCTCCTCGGCTGTGCGTCGGATCGCGATACCTGAGCAATACTTCCCCAATGGGCACCTTCGCGGTCACTGGATCGGCTTCGGGAATGGGAAACGCGGTCGTACAGAGACTCCGAGAACAGGGCCACCGGGTGATCGGCATCGACGTCAGGGCCGCAGACGTCGTCGCCGACCTGTCGACACCCGCCGGCCGCCGGGGTGCCGGTGCCGACGTCCTAGCCGCCTGCGGGGGAAGGCTCGACGGCGCGGTCCTGGCCGCCGGTCTGGGCCCCACCCCGGGCGCCGAACGGGCGATCACCGAGGTGAATTACTTCGGCGTGGTGGAACTTCTGCAGGCCTGGCGCCTCGCGCTGGCGGCAACCGATCGCGCCAAAGTGGTTGTCTTCGCGAGTAACTCGACAACCACGGTGCCGGCAGTTCCCGGCCGGGCCATCCGGGCATTACTCGCCGGTGATGCCGACAAAGCGCTGCGGACCTACCGAATGTTCGGACGCTACGGACCGCCGGTGGCCTACGCGGCCTCGAAGATCGCCGTCTGCCGCTGGGTACGCCATCACGCTGTGACCGAGCAGTGGGCGGGTGCCGGAATCCGGCTCAACGCGCTCGCCCCGGGGGCGATCATGACGCCGATGCTCGAGGAACAGTTGGCAACGCCGTCGGAGGCGAAAGTCATCCGCGAGTTCCCGATCCCGATCGGCGGCTTCGGCGACGCCGGTCAGCTTGCTGACTGGGTGATTTTCATGCTCTCCGATTCAGCTGACTTCCTCTGCGGCAGTGTCGTTTTCGTTGACGGCGGCTCAGATGCCTACTTCCGTCCAGACGACTGGCCGCGGGCGGTGCCCGCTCGCCAGTTGGTGGCCTACCTGCGCCGGACCCGGCAGTTCAGATCATTCGAGGGAAGCCGACCGTGACCCGGCGAGCAGCCGCGGTGTTGGCCGCAGCCATGACCGCGTCGTCGTTGACAGGCTGCATGGGCAACAGCGATCCGCCGATCTCCGGGCCGCAGACCACCACGATCGAGGTCTCCTACGACGATCTGCTGAACCAGAAGCACATCACCCGCAAGCTCACCCTGAACATCGGCGACACCCTGCAGGTGAGCCTCGGGTCCAACCCGTCCACCGGCTTCGTTTGGGCGCCAGACATGCAGATCACCAATCCCGCCGTACTGGTCCAGACTGGCCACGAGGTTCTCGCGCCGACCGCCGACAGACCCGGCGCGCCCGCACGGGAGGTGTGGGCACTTCAGGCAATGGCGCCCGGCAGCACCACGCTGTCCACCAATTACGGGCGGCCCTGGCCGGGCGGGGAGAAGGACGCATGGACCTTTGCCGCCGACGTTACGGTTAACTGAAACCCCGCGAGTCTCTGGCGTCACTCCAGTCACTGAGTGCGTACTCTGGTCGAGTGCGGATTTCCACCGGGATCAGGGCCGGGATGACGGCGGCCTGGCTGCTGGCCGCCGCCGCGTCGGCAGCCGGGTGCAGTAGCACCGTGGACGGTGCCGCCACCTGCTCGGGCTGCGGTAACGGCACCGAACCAGACTTTCCGACCGCCCGACCCGGCGCGCCCTCGCCGATGCCGACACCCGTTCCGGAGCCGCCGGCGGCGGGCGGGGCACTGGCGCCGAACGAGGCGGGCTACGTCTACATCGAGACGAAGTCAGGCAAGACCCGGTGCCAGATATCAAGCGACACCGTCGGGTGCGAATCAGACTTCACCGACCCGCCGACCGTCGACGGCGAACAAGCCACCGGCGTGGAGGTCTCCGCCGCCGGCAGCAACCGCTGGGTGGTCGGCAACCTGGGAGCGATGCCCACCACCACGATCGACTACGCCAGCTATGACGCGGTCGGCTGGACTATCGACGCCGACGGCAGCGGCACCCGGTTCACCAATAACGAAACCGGCCACGGGATGTTCATCAGCACCGAGGCGGTGGAGTTCTTCTAACCTGCCCTAGTCTGAGCGGCGTGGACTTCCGCGTCTTTCTCGAACCGCAGCAGGGCGCGACCTACGACGACCAGGTCGCTGTCGCCCGGGCCGCCGAATCCCTCGGATTCTCAGCGTTTTTCCGCTCCGATCACTATCTGGCGATGAGCGGTGACGGACTGCCCGGACCCACTGACTCCTGGGTGACCCTGGCCGGGATCGCGCGTGAAACGTCCACCATCCGGCTGGGCACACTGGTGACATCGGCAACCTTCCGCCATCCCGGTCCGCTGGCGATCTCGGTGGCCCAGGTGGACGCGATGAGCGGCGGACGCGTCGAATTCGGTATCGGCGCAGGATGGTTCGAGGCGGAGCATCGGGCTTACGCCATCCCGTTCCCCGCACTCGGCGAACGTTTCGACCGGCTCGAGGAGCAACTCGACATCATCACCGGCATGTGGTCCACCCCGGTCGGTGAGACCTTCGACTACGCCGGAACCTACTACCCGGTCACGGATTCCCCCGCGCTACCCAAACCGGTGCAGCGTCCGCACCCGCCGATCATCATCGGCGGCGGCGGCGCCAAGCGCACCCCGGCGCTGGCCGCTCGCTTCGCGGCGGAATTCAACCTTGCCTTTCCGACGCTGGAATTCGCAGGCGTTCAACTGGCCCGGGTTCGGGACGTCGTGGAAAAGGCCGGGCGCGTGGGTGACGACATCATCTATTCGGCGGCGTTCGCGGTGTGTGCTGGACGCGACGAGGCCCAGATCGCCCGGCGGGCCGATGCGATCGGCCGTGAAGTCGACGAACTTCGCGCCAACACTCCCCTGGTCGGTACGCCGACCGAGATCGTCGACCGCCTGGGTCCGTTCGCCGAAGCCGGCGTGCAACGGGTGTATCTGCAACTGCTCGATGCCTCCGACCTCGATCACCTGGAATTCTTCGCCTCCGAGGTCATGCGGCAGGTGGGCAGTCCCGGCTAGGATCGGCACCCGTGGCGCGTGACGGTTTTCCCGACGATCAAGACGACTATCCGGCCGGCGAGCCGACTCAGTACGCCGCCTACACCCCTGCACCGGATGACCCGACCGGGATCGCGCCCGTAGCTCCGGATGCACCCACCGGTCTCGCGCCGGCGGCCCGGGGTGCCGAGGCGGCCGGACAGGGTGCGCCCGACTCGGGTGCGCTGGCCTGGTCGCAGGATGACGGCACGGGTTCGGAGCCGGTTCCCTACACCGGTCCGGATTACACGGGCCCGGATTACACGGGCCCGGATTACACCGTGCCGCAGACCGATTCGCGTCCCACAGTGCTGATCGAGCCGGATGCTGGAACCGAGTTCGTCTCCGCGCCGTTGCCCTGGTATCGCAGGCCGCCGTTGCTGTTC
>Ga0304730_1001771_pt1 | contig 16008 bp, 27 predicted proteins | sample M_130628_MF_Meta_FD_190474 | JGI IMG/M metagenome (GOLD analysis project Ga0304730, IMG submission 190474) | Freshwater microbial communities from Lake Montjoie, Canada to study carbon cycling - M_130628_MF_MetaG (v2) (version 2) | ecosystem: Environmental > Aquatic > Freshwater > Lake | place...
ACAGGGAAGAAATACCCCCGGGGGTAATATGTCCGTTTTGGGTGGGAACGGTCGGGATTTGACTGTAAATGTTCTGGGTTCGGTGCCATTCGAGTGACGGCGGAGTTAAGTGTGGTGGGGGATATTAAATTGGTGGGGCATAAGACTGCCCGTGTGCATACGCCGCTGCTGTCGGGTGCGTCGAAGGTTGATGATGTGATCGAGTTGGCGAATATGTTGGATGTGCCGCTTCTCGAATGGCAGGAGTGGGCGTTACGGGATCTTCTTACCGTGGATGAATCGGGCAAGTGGGTGCGTAAGATGTCGGGGCTGCTGATTGCTAGGCAGCAGGGCAAGACACACTTGGCTCGCATGCTCATTATTGCTCACCTGATCAAATGGGACTCAAAGAATGTTTTGGCTATGAGTCATAATCGGAAGATGGCTCTGGACACGTTCCGGCAAGTGGTTGACGCCATTGACGGTCATCCGCAGCTGCGCAAGTTGATTAAGCAAGTCAGGATTGCCAATGGGTTGGAAACTCTCATACTCAAAGACGGCAGCAAGTACGAAATTGTGGCATCAAGCGCTGGCGGATCCCGTGGCAAAACCGCAGACTTTCTCTACATTGACGAGCTGCGTGAGATCGATGAACCCGCTTGGGCTGCCGCCACTTACACGACGTCAGCTCGACCCAACTCCATGACCTTGACAACATCTAATGCTGGGGATGCGGGATCGACCGTCCTCAATGATCTTAGGACACGCGCACTTACGGCTACCTCACCGGCACTTGGCTGGTATGAGTGGAGTGCCAATCCGACCTTGCACATTACCGATCGCCTGGGCTGGCAACAAGCCAACCCCAGCATGGGCATCCTCATGGACGAATCCGTACTTGAACAACACCTGCTCTCAGACCGAATCGAAACCTTCAAGACGGAAGGGTTGTGTTTGTGGGTGGACGCACTAGAGAGCCCCTGGCGCGAAGGATCGTTTGCTGAATGTCAAGACACAAACCTGGTCTTAATCCCAGGGCGCACCACCTGGCTGGCCGTGGACATTTCACCCCACCGGCGCACCGCCGTCCTCGTTGCCGGACAAGTCCTTGACGACGGACGCATCGGCATCGGACTACTCAAACTCTGGCGCGCAGACCACTCCGTTGATGACATCACCATCGCCTCCGAAACCGCCGACGCCGCCCGCAAATATCGCGCACAAGTCGTCGGCTTTGATCGGTACTCCTCAAGTGCCATTGCCGCAAAACTAGCTGCATCCGGCATCATGGTCGAGGACGTCTCCGGTGCCGCCTTCGCCCAAGCCTGCGATGAGACACTTACCGCGATGACTCACGGCAGAATTGTCCACGCCGGACAACAAGAACTCATCGACCACGTCATGTCATGCGCCACCAAACCCACCTCCGACGGTGGCTGGCGTATCGTGCGCAGGAAGTCTATGGGTGACGTATCAGCTGCGATTGCGATGGCGATGGTGATTCACTTTGCTACAAAGCCACGACAAACTGCTCGCATTATTGAAATATAGGGAATCGCTGACAAACCTGAATAATCGTTCAAATCCGGACATGATTGTGCAAAGTATGAAATGATCCCCGCATGGGTCTGCTCTCATCGTTGCGTCTCGTCAATGACACGCGCCCCGCGCCAGAATCACACGCACAAATCCGCGCAGAGTACGCAGTCCCCATCAGCTACTCATCCAACTGGGTAGGCGAATACCAACAGGCACCTATCTCCCGCACCGCTGCACTCGCCGTCCCATCAGTCAGCCGCTGCCGCAACATCGTCATCAACATCATTGCTCCGCTGGAATACTGTATGTATCGCGCCACAGATGACGTCAAACTAGAATCACCTCTCTGGCTGCGTCAACCTGACTATCGGCAACCACGCGCCGCCACCATGGCAGCCACCCTCGACTCGTTGATCTTCTATGACGTCGCCTACTGGGAAGTTCTCGAAACGTACACAGCCGACGGACGCCCCGCCCGCTTTGGGTTCGTTGACCCCACCCGTGTCTCACCGAAACTTAACAAATCACAATCCGAAGTCCTCTCCTACCGTGTCGATGGTGCGGAGCGCCCACAAAACGGCAACGGAAGCCTCATTACGTTCCAGGGACTCAACGGTGGAGGAGTCCTCGCGCGTGGCGGTCGCACCATCCAAGCAGCCCTCGATCTGGAGAAGGCCGTGGCGCTTACGGCAAATACGCCTATCCCGTCGGGCATTATCAAAAACAATGGTGCAGATCTTCCAGAAGATCAGATCGCTGGACTCCTCGCCACCTGGCGCAACGCCAGGCAAAATAAATCAACGGCGTACCTCACGCAGAATCTCGAGTTTCTTCCTACACAATTCTCACCCGAGGACTTGTCGTGGAACGCGGCACGTCAATACTTTGCCACCGAGATCAGTCGCCTGATGAACCTGCCCGCGCATTACTTGTCCGCTGACATTAACTCCAGCGACGTGTACTCCAACATCCAAGACGAACGCCGACAACTCGTGGACATATCCCTCATCGGCTACATCACCGCCATCGAATCTCGCCTCTCCATGGATGACATTTGCCCACGCGGACAATACGTCCGCGCAGAAATCAACGAATCCTTCTTGCGATCTGATCCCATGACACGCCTCAACGTCCTTGAAAAGATGCTCACTCTCAACCTCATCACAGTAGAACAAGCGCGAGTCATGGAAGATCTCGCACCCTCCGAAGGAGAACAGGCTACCTATCTATGAAAATGACATTCAGTTCTGAAATTACTGCCGCCGATACAGAGACGCGCACCATCACCGGACTCATCGTTCCCTTCGGTGCCACCGGCAACACCAGCGCAGGAGCAGTCGTCTTTGAACCCAACTCCATCACCATTCGCGCAGGCAAAACAAAACTCTTCGCAGATCACGACAACCGCCAAGTCCTTGGCTCAATGATCTCCCACGAAATCACCACCGCAGGAATCATGGCGTCTTTCAAGATCGCCAACACCACCGCAGGCAACGACGCCCTTGAACTTGCCGCAAGCGGATTGAAATCCGGGCTGAGTGTGGGCGTTGACGTTAAAGCCTCCAAACCCTCTGATGGCGTCATGTACGTCAGCCAATCAGACCTCCAAGAAGTCAGCCTCGTCGAGAGTGCTGCGTTCGAGTCCGCTGCCGTCTATTCGGTAGCTGCAAGCGAAACAGATCCAGAAGAAACCCCAACCAATGAAAGCGAGGCTTCGATGAGCGAAGCAACCCCAGAAGTCGAGCCAGAAGTGGTCGAGGCTTCACGCAGTCGTGTCCCAGTCGCATACACGGAAGCACGCAGTCCGATCTTTGACTCCGGCACATATCTTCAACACACCATCAAAGCAACGATGGGCAACGACGAATCAGCACTCTACGTCCGCGCAGCAGACGCCAAAGCCCAACGCCTCTATGCAGCAAATGACTCGATGTCCACTAACCCTGCATTCAGCCCCACGCAATACGTTTCACAGGTCATCGACACGTCAGTCATGACTCGTCCCACCATTGACGCACTTGGTGGCGCACGCCCGCTCAGTCCCTCAGGCATGACGATTGCGCACCCAAAGATCACCACAAACGCAAGTATCGGGACGGTGGCAGAGGGAGGTTCCACAGCTGCGACCCAAATCGTCAGCTCTTATGTCAACGCGACTGTCGTGAAACTTGCTGGCACCCAGATCATGTCCACGGAACTCTTGGATCGTTCTGACCCATCGTTCTTTACCGCCATGATGGAAAACTGCACCCGCGCATACGCCAAAGCATCTGACGCAGCCGTCATTGCTGAAATCGTCTCCGGTGGAACGCAAGCATCGACGCAAGCCGCAACGATCGCAGGCATCCAAGCCTACGTCGCACAAGCAGCCCCCTCCGTGTATGCAGCAGCAGGCGAAGTGGGCAACTCATTTATCGCTGGTACGTCAGTCTGGTCACTCTTGATTGGCAGCCTTGACACCACCGGACGCAGCATCTTCAACGCTGCACAACCACAAAACGCCAACGGTCAATCCTCACCACGCGGACTCCGCGGAGACGTCATGGGTCTTGACCTGTGGGTTGATGCCAACATGGTCGCCACCACAATCGACGATTGCGCATTCATCACCACACCATCAGCAATCGCCATCTACGAATCACCACAACTCACCCTCTCGGTGAACGTCGTAGCGACAGGTGAAATCAGCGTTCTCCTCTACGGCTACTTCGCGACAAAGACACTCGTCGCCGGTGGTCTGCAACGCTTCAACCTCACATAATCGACCGCTGTCCCCGCAGATCCGTCCCAACTGCGGGGGCAGCTTCCACGGGACACTTGGAAGGAGGTAGCGATGGCGGCAACATACGTCACTATGGCAGAACTACGTTCTGCTCTAGGGATCGGTAGCCTTTATCTTGACGCAACGATTGAAGAAGTAGCGCAAGCGGCTCAGGATCTTGTGGACGTCATGCTCTGGCATAACACAGCACCCGTCATCGCTACCTCACTCACCAACAACGTCGCCACCATTGCTATCGCCTCCACACCCGTGTTCAACGTTGGGCAAACCGTGACAATCAGCAGTTGCGGGGCAACCTATAACGGGGCTTACACCATCACCGGACTCACCTCCGGCGAATTCTGGAACACCTCGATCTACCAGACAGGCGCATTTGCGTGGGGTAACTACTCAGGACTCACCCAGTCTGGTATCTCCTACATTCAATACGCAAAAACCGCCAGCAATGACTTGACTCACCTTGTACGCCCTTACGGTAAAGCAGCAGCAGCCGAACACGGCACCGCATACGCCAGCGTGCCAGCCGTAAGAGAAGCCAGCCTCATGGTCGCCATCAACATCTGGCAATCACGGCAAGCCCCCGGCAACGGTGCATCCTCCATCGACTTCGGTGTCCCACAACCCTTCAAAATGGGCTTCGCACTCATGGCAACGGTGCGCGGACTTCTTGCCCCATACCTTGCCCCTTCGGTGATGGTCGGCTGATGTCATTCGCCACTCTCCGCACCGCACTTGCCGCATCCATCGCTAACCCCAGCGTGTACTCAACTTATTCATTCCCGCCACCACAAGTCACCGCCAACAGCTGCTCCATCGTCCCAGACGACCCCTACGTCCAGCCGACCAACAATGGCAGCCTCTTATCTTTGACGGTGCGGTTCAAGATCGAAATGGCGATTCCACTCTTTGACAACCAAGGAAACCTGGCCGGAATTGAAACCATGCTCCAAGCACTCATTCCTTTGATCCCTACGACGTACAACATCAGCAGCATCTCACAACCCCGCGTCATGGCTTTGCCGTCCGGTGACCTCCTCACTTGTGACGTATCCATCGAAACACTAGCAAGTTGGAGTTGATATGAGTTACACGATCCTGGTCGCAAATCTAGATGGATTCAAAGAAGGCGACACCGCAACCGTCAAAGAATTGGAACCACACGGCATCGAGTGGCTCCTGAGCGTTGGTGCAATCCAATCAACAACCACCCCCAAAACAATCAAGAAAGATGAGGAATAATCATGGCCGTCTATTTCAACCAGGGCGTGGTGTTCAAGATCGGAACTGCCACCCCATCCGTCACACTCTCAGACCACGTCAGCAGCGCAACACTTACTTGGAAATATGATTCACTCGAAGTCACATCCATGGGCGACCTTGCTCACAAATACGTCCAAGGCTTACAATCGGGTCAACTTGATCTTGAAATCTTCAACGATTTAGCTGCAACCAATGTCACCGCCACATTTAATAGCGTCGTCGGAGCAACCGCATTCTGCTCACTCCAACAAACAAGTGCAGCCACATCGGCAACGAACCCGTTGTACAGTTTTACAATTTTCGTTGATCAAGTAACCCCCATTGTAGGTGCCGTAGGCGAGATGAGTACCGCGTCGTATTCCTACCAGTTGAACTCAGTAGTCACAAAAACCGAAGTCTAAACCAAGTTGAAAGGGACACAACATGGCACAACTCAAGATCACAATGGCGGACGGGGAAACTAAAACCTTTCCCATTACGCCTACAATCGAGGTGGCATTCGAGAAATATGCAAAGGGAGGATTCTCTAAGATCTTCAGGGAAAATGAACGGGCAACCGACATTTACTGGCTGGCTTGGAAAGTCCTGGAGCGTTCAGGTGCAGAAGTTCATCCGCCGGAATCGGAGAAATTCCTGGACACTCTCAAAAGCGTCGAGGTGATTGACGATGACCCAAATGGCTGACGCGGGACACGCTGACCTGGCAGTTGGCGTGGCTCGCACTCGAAACACACATGTCACCCACCGCACTATTGGCTGAGGATCCGATCATGCTTCGCGCTTTGATCGCCGTCGTGAAAGAGAGGAGCAAACATGGCGGAGTCCATTGACAAACGCTCCCTCGATCTTGTGCGCCAATTCGCTCCCGATTTGAACAAAGCCATGAACAAGGACATTGACCAACTACTTGGGCAAGTGGTCAATCGAGCGCGCGGGTTCGTGCCAGCCAAGTCACCTATGTCCGGCTGGACTCCAGCCACCCAAGGCTCAGGCTTATGGGCTGCCAAAGTATTTGACCAGGCAACGATCCAACGTGGCATCACAAAGACCCGCGCGGCTCGATCCAGATACATTCGAGGAACCTACGCCACCGGCTACGCCATCCAAGACGGCACCGCTGCCGGTGTCATCTACGAATCAGCCGGAACCAAAACCCCAGGCGGCAAGTCACCCCAGGGCGCACAATTTATTCGCAACATCGCCGAACGCTCAGGTGTGCCTAGCAATAAACACCGGATGATCGTGGAAGCCGTCATCGAAATGCGCCCCGAGATCCGACGCAAGATCGACAACGTCATCGACGACTCCATCCGACAGTTCAATGCGAGGATGGCATAATGGCACGCAAAGCCCAAATCACTATTTACACAGCCCTCAAAGATCAAGGGTTCAAGAAAGCTGAAAAGGGACTCAAGAATCTTAGGTTCCAAGCCAACGGACTGAACAGCTCCCTCGCCAAATTGGGTCTAGGTGTAGGTGTCGCCCAGTTCGCTAGGACATCGGTGCGGGCTGCGGTGGAGATGGAGCAAGCAAACTCTAGGCTGGCGGTGTCGCTGACTAACATCGGTAAGGCTTCGATGGTCGGCTCAGCCTCGATCCGCACGTCCGAAAAGGCAATGATGAGCCTCGGCTTTGAAGGGACTCAAACCGCCCTAGCCTTGTCCACACTTGTCACCGCCACCGGATCTCTGGAGAAGTCCCAAGGCATGCTCGCTGCATCCGCTGACCTTGCCAGGTTCAAAAACATCGACCTGGCATCGGCATCAAAGATCCTGGCAAAAGCATCGGGAGGTAACGCTAAAGCATTTAAGGAACTCGGCATTACGATGGACAAGTCGTTGCCACCAGCTGAGGCGTTGGAAAAGGCAATGGGAATGCTCAACGCCAAGATTGGTGGGCAAGCCGCTGCCTATGCCACCACTTATTCCGGCAAGTTGGCAATCCTGGAAGCCAAGTTCCAGGACGTCCAAGAACAGGTCGGCTATAAATTGTTGCCTGTCCTAGTTAAACTTGGGGATTTTCTTATCAATACCGGCATCCCTAAACTAGAACAATTTTTCACACTCATGTCCACTCACAAGGGATCAGTCATGGGTATGGCTGCCGCGCTGACGACTGTCGCGTTGGCATTTAAAGCCATTGCCACATACGCAACACTCGCTAAAGTTGCCGCGTTGCCAATTATGGGGGCTGCCGCTCCATTCGTTGCGGCGGTTGCAGGTGTAACGGCTTTGGGCGTTGGCGCGCAACCGCAACTCAGAGAAAATCAGAAAGTTCTTGATAAAGCCAATCTTGGTTATGATCCAGTAACAGGTCAATATCGTGACAAAGCAACTGGGAAAAACATTACACAAGCAGAAGCGGATAAAAAATTCAATAAAGCCAGCCGTGGCGGATTTCAAGGTTCACCTATACCTGGCATGAACAAAGGCAAGCAGGCAACCGAAATAGATCTGCAAGCCCTCCAAGCCGCTAAGGATCTTGCAAACACATCAAAAGCCACTCTTGCTCTTGCAAAAAAAGAAGCTGCTAAAAAACTTATGGATCAACGCAAGATCGACGCTGAAAAGAAACTATCTGCCCAATTTGATTTAAACCAAATTGCCCTTGCCAATGCCCTTAAACTTGACTTGACTGCCAAAGAAAAGGCAGCCGTCGAAGGCTTACTTGCCCTTGAAGAGGATGGGTACAAGACCGAGGAACAACGCATGTTTGCCCAGGAAGCGGCGCTTCGCAAACTCATCAGCCTTAAAGGTGAGTATGCCGCCCTCTCATGGGATAAGGCTGCAACCCTTAATGGTGGCGAGAAGCAAATCAGCATCCCGCAAACGGCAGCAGCCTCGGTGGCGGGTGCGGTACAAAGCATGGGAACCAACACGATGGTGACGAGTATGCCTGGCTTGGCTGAGGCAGAGGCAGCAGCCACTAAGGCTATGGCAGGTGGCGGAACCACAGCTCCCGCTCCTATCGTGGTCAACATTAACGCGCCGATGGTCACTCCAGAAGTAGTAGATCAAATCTCTGTCGGGCTTCAAAACAAGCTGCGCGCCGGTGGCGTCTGGTACTCGAACGCAGCCAGCGGATGACCACTCTCACCGTCAGCGTGTACATGAACACGGGTTGGGTCAATCTCACTAGCCAAGTGTTGAACTGCACTATTGACCAGCCCTTCGATCGTGTCAACGACGTGTTTCTGGCGGGCACCACCAACTTCGTGTTCACCGATGAGAACGGTGACTGGAACCCGGACAACTCTGGGAGTCCTTATTACGGGTACATCGTCCCGATGGTGCCCATCAAGATTGTCAGCAATCACGCCTCCGTCGATTACCCCTTGTATTACGGCTATGTGGACTCGTGGAAGTATCGTCCTGCCAACGGTGCAGATGTAGCGATGATGACGGTGCGTGGCATTGACGGCATCGGCAGACTCGCTCAAGCGACCCTCACGACCCTCACTTCATATTCAGCGGTCAACTTGACGGGCTTCAGAATCCAGGGCGTGTATGACACCATGACAGCCTCAGGATGGACACCGTCGAGTTACACCGAGGTGGGTCAGACGTACATGGGCGCGGATGCGGGAACGTATCGGACAGCCCTTGACGTCATCAACCAAGCCGTTGAAACGGAACTAGGGATCTACTACCAGGACAACCTCGGCGTCCTCACCTTCTACGATCGCTCCTCCCAATGGCAACTCGCAGCCACCGCCCCGTACTACTTCTACGATGACGGCGACCCCATTACCTACCAGGACACCGCCTTCAAATATGACACCGACTTCCTTTACAATGACGTGATTGTGCAAGGCGTCGAGGTGTACAACCCCAGTTCAGTCGTCGCTTATGGGAAACGCACACTTTCCCGCAACAACGTCTACTGCCAAAACTATGATGATGCCTACAATCAGGCACTCACTCTCGCCGTAGGTCGCTCCGTCCCCATCCTCCGTACTGATTACATCACCCTCGACATCACTCCAGGGCAACCCTCAGACCGTATCGAAGCCGGACTCAACATCTACTTCTACAACCCACTCGTCGTCACCCGCACCGTCCCAGGTGGCTCCACGATCAGCAAGAACCTTGTCTGCTGCTCCCTCAAATACTCATTCACACCCCAAAAGTGGTCAGTCACCATCGGCACGTTCGAGCCAGATCTGGCTGGATTCGTCCTCGACTCTGCCACCATGGGTATCCTTGACACAAACCAGCTGGTCTACTAGGAGCGCACATGGCAAAACAAACCTTCACCACCGGGCAAGTCCTTACAGCTGCGCAGGTGACTGCCCTTCAAACCAATGAGTACAACCAGACCGTGAGCGTCAAGACCGCGTCCTACACCCTCGTCGCAGCCGACGTCGGAACTCGCATTGAAATGAACTCCGGGTCAGCGACCACGGTGACAGTCAACACGGCACTCTTTGCTGCCGGTGACACTTTGGTCATTCAAAACAAGGGCGCAGGCGTGTCCACGGTGACAGCCGGGACGGCAACCGTCTCAACATCAGGATCTCTGGCTCTCTCCCAATATGACCAAGGCACTCTTTACTTCGTGTCCACGGGTGTAGCGATCTTTTTCGGTGCTAGTGCCGCCGGAGACGTCACCCTCACAGGCACCCAGACGTTGACCAACAAGACGCTTACTGCTCCCGTGGTGACGTACTCAATCAACGCCCAAACCACGTCCGCTTACGTCACCGTAGCGGCTGACGCGGGTGCTTTCATTACCGTCTCAAATGCAAGCGCCAACACGTTTAAGATCCCCACCAATGCGTCGGTGGCGTATGCGACAGGCACGACGATCCAAGTCATGAATATCGGTGCGGGTGCAACGACGATCAGCGCAGTCACGCCAGCGACGACCACCATCACGTCGGCGGGTGCGGTGTCTGCCAGTCCTACACTTGCCCAATATAAGGCGGCCCAATGTATTAAGACGGGGACTGATACTTGGCTCGTCTTTGGAGCCATTGCATGATTCTGCCTGGTGTTATTGCTTCGGTGGGTGGGGTGGCTTCGTCGTATGAATCCATCGCCACTACTACGCTGACCACTTCAACGGCTTCGGTCACGTTCTCCAGCATCCCAGCCACGTTTACTCATTTACAGGTTCGAGCGATAAGTAGGTACAACGGCTCAGGAACAAATGAGGGCGGGGCGTTAATTACGTTTAACGCAGATTCCGCAACGTCATATAACTATCATTTACTTTATGGAACGGGAAGCGCAACGGGAGCGCAAGGTAACGCAAATACTAGTTATATGTGGTCGCCAGACACTCCATTTGGTGGAGTTACTGCCTCAGTATTTGGCGCTGGAATTATTGACATTCTAGATTATGCCAACACTAATAAATATAAAACTATTCGCGCTTTAACTGGATATGATGCTAACGGTTCCGGCTTAATTGCTCTAGCCTCTGGCGCGTGGCGTAATACTAATGCCGTTAATTCAATAACTTTCACGCCGCCGTCTAGTGCTTCGTTTGTGCAGTATTCGTCTTTCGCGTTGTATGGGGTGAAGGCATAATGGCCGGTGCAACATACACACCCATCGCAAGTACCACAATCGGTACAGCAATCACCACAGTTTCGTTTTCTAGCATCAGCGGAACGTTTACCGATCTAGTATTGGTCTATTCAACAAAATCCCAAGGCGGATATGATTACCAAAACTCATCTATTACTTTCAATGGTGACACCGGCACAAATTACTCTTACACGCAATTATATGGTGACGGCTCCTCGGCGGCTTCCAACCGACAATCCAGCCAAAACAACATCCTGGTCGGTGTAGATATTGGTACAACACAGGCGGGGAAATTTTCCGTTAATATACTTAATATAATGAACTATTCAAACACCACTACATATAAAACACTTATGACTCGCAAAAATGCTACACCTTCCCTAGTAAGTACAGCGGTGGGTCTGTGGCGTTCTACTGCCGCCATTACCTCTATGACAATAAGTAGAGATGACAGCAACGGGTTTTCGGTGGGTTCTACTTTTGCGCTTTATGGAATTGCGGCCGCATAATGGCAACCACCTTCACACTCATTAAAACCTACACACTCGCCACGGCCACAGCATCATTTGACTTTACGTCTATCCCGTCCACGTTCACCGACCTATGTCTCAAACTGAGTACACGATCAGATTACACCCAAATCTATGACCCAATAGGATTACAAATAAACGGGGATACCACCAGCACCTATTACACAAGACGACTCTACGGCAATGGTGCAACCGCCACATCAGACGCCCCATCAAATCCATCCACAGTCGCAGCAATAGGACTCAGCGTCGGAGCATCATCCACAGCCAGCACTTTTGGAAACCTAGAGGTATATTTTCCCAACGCATTCGGCAGCACACAAAAATCCTTTTCCTGTGACGCAGCCAGCGAAAACAACGCCACCACCGCATACGCCACATTCACCGCAAACCTATGGACGGGAACCGCTGCAATAAGTTCACTCAAAATCTTGTCAGCCAACGGAACAGCAAACTTTGTGACCTACTCGTCTGCATCCCTTTACGGCATCCTCAAAGCATAAGGAGAAACAATGGAAACCCGAATCGAAATCAACTGCACAACCGGTGAAGTCACCGAGATCGAACTCACCCAAGCCGAGTTGGATCAACGCGAAACCGACCGCATCGCCTACGAAATGGAACAAGCCAACAAAGAAGCCAAAGCGGCAGACAAAGCCACCGCCCGCACAGCACTCCTCCAACGCCTCGGGATCACCGAAGCAGAAGCCGAGCTCCTCAAATGACCACACCCGCGAAAGTCCTCGAACTAGCAAAGAAGGAAGTCGATGCCAAATATAAAGAAGGAAACAACAACGACACCAAATTCGGCAAATGGTACGGAAACAATAATCAGCCCTGGTGTGCCTTCTTTGTCTCCTGGGTCTTTTATCAGTCGGGAAGCACTGCCCTTATTGGTGTCCAAACTCCAAAGGGATTCCACAACTGCGACGCCGGACTTGCCTGGTTCAGAAAACACGGACAACTAGCTGACGTCCGAGAAGCACAACCCGGTGATGTAGTCTTCTTCAACCTTGATGGCATTGCTGGTACATCAGAACACGTCGGCATTCTGGTAGAAAACCAGCCAGACAAAGGTCAAATGATAACCTACGAAGGCAATACTGGCACGCAAGGGAGTGCCAACGGGGACGGCGTGTATCGCAAAGTACGCCCCTATGCCAAAGTGGCAGGGGTCGGTCGTCCCGATTGGAGCAAAACCAAATGAACAACACCCTCTTCATGATCTGCCTTGCAGCTACCGGAGCAGCCTTGCTCGCTGGAGCACGCGTGGGCATCAAGTCCTACCGCAAGAAAGGCAAAATCGACGGCAGCGTCCTCGCCGACGCCCTCGAGGCAAGCATTGACAGCGTAGACAAGCGCAAGAAGAAAGAATGACACGCCGAGGAATCCACGATTCTTCACGATTGCCTAGGTTCGGCGTATCCTGACATGGACAGCGAGAAGGGACACTCAATGCCAAAGAAGCTACGCATCGGGGAAGCGGCTCAACGTGTGGGTCTAAGTACTCACACGCTCCGACGATATGTAGTCTCGAAGGACGTATCTGCCCACCGTACACCTGGTGGGCATTTGCGTTTCGACGTGTCTGATCTCGACAAATTCATCAAAGAATCTGACGGGAAGTGGGACAAATGAACGGACTAGATTTCATGGGAGTTGCCCTCCTTATAGGGACGGGCTTCAGTTGGGGCTTTATCAGCGGTCGAGGACGCGGCTACCGTGTCGGGCATGCTGACGGTCTACGTCGAGGCAAGATCATCGCCGGGGCGGTGGCAAAATGAGTTTTGACATTGACGGTCTTAAAATTACCATAACTGATGCTCAATCCATTTTGGTCTATGTGCCTACCGTTTTAATGGAATGGGCAAACGCTGGTTGGGAAGATCAGATTGCGGCTGGTCGTTTTATGGATACCACAACAGGCGAAGCGCCATCAAACAAATGGAAAGCTGCATTATGGTGTGACACTTTCCTAGATGCCTTGGCAGTAAGAAATACCATTAAAGCAAGCATTGTAAATTCTGATGCCATTATTTGCACAGATGACACAGAAGGCTCATCATTTGTAGTTTTGACAAGTGCGAAGGGATTACTCAAATGAGTTTTGACCTCAGCGAATATGTGGACGTGGCAGAACGCATCCGCATGGCCAAAGAACTTTATCCGGAGATGAGCCTACAACCCGCGAATCCCCTGGTGCCATTTACCGTCGAGGACATCCAAGGCGTCACATACGTCTGCTACGTGGCAGCGTTCTACCGTGACCCCGCAGATCCCACGCCTGGGATCGGTGTCGCCTGGGAAGTAGTACCCGGAACGACTCCTTACACTCGCGGCTCCGAGCTGATGAATGCCGAGACATCGGCTTGGGGTCGCGCCATCCTAGCGGTGGGGTTACCTTCCAAGAAGGTCGCTTCACGGGAGGAGGTTCAGCAAGCCAAAGCCCGAACCGAGTCCTGGAGCATCAAAGACAAGTCTCCAGAAGTGGATGGATGGTCGACCGTCCCTAATCTCCCAGGACATGCAGCGCATCCTCAAACGGGGGCAGATCCGCAATGCACACATGGGGCAATGAAATGGTGGTCACCCAAAGATAAGCCCGACACGGGTTGGTGGTTTTGCCCACTTCCCAAGGATGCTCCAGGGAAATGCGAGAAGGTAGCAGGATGATGAAGATAAGCATGCCGTATTGTGGTAATTGTGGAACCGTAATGACCAATGAAAACAGGGGTCTGCCCGTCAATGTGGTCGCAGGTGAAGGAGTATTTCTTCTAAATGTCATGTGTTTTCTTTGCTTACTTGACAGAAGAAATGAGTTTCCGGTGGTGAGAAGCTGATGGGCTTTGCCAAGATCATCGTGGGGTTTTGCTCCAAGTGTGGATGCACGATGGACAAACTCAACGCTGGCGCACCCATGGAATGCAACTCAGCAGATCAAACCTTGCTCCTGGTCATCACTTGCGCCCAATGCCAAGCCGATGACGTAGTCAACATTTGGGTCGAGGAGTACCACGGCGACGGTGGACGATGACTGCCTTTGCCAGATCAACAGACCCATGGACGTCTAAGGATGCAGCCATGCGGGTCGCCACGTTGCCACTCAAGCATCGAATCATGCACATCTTCGAGGAAAACAAATATCCCTTGACCGATGAGCAACTTATTCTGGAGTACCGGAACCGTGTCAGGGACTATCGGTGGACGATGGCATCAGATTCGGGCATCAGGAGCCGCAGGAGCGAGCTAGTAGCGGACGGTTATGTCATTGACACAGGCAGGACTGAACTGACCGTCAGCGGGCGTCATACGATCCTGTGGGGTATGCCGTGGATTCTCAACTAACCATCGACCCGGTGTATCCCTGCAAGGTCTGCAAAGTCAATCGACCCATGCACTACACGCCTATGTTTAGCCACGGCATCATGCCTGAAGGCTTGGATCTGCTGACGTGTTGGGTATGTAAGACGACTCAAGTGCGGGATCAACAGGAACGCCTCAAGCTGCGGGCGTCGATCCGTAAAGCCTGGAGCGCACTCGTCGACGATATCGCTGACCCTGTGGATAACCCTGTGGACGACACGCCGTGAGTGAACATCTAATTCGTAGGTGTTGGGCATGCGGGGACTACGCATATGCGGACTCTGCATGCATGACTTGTCTCGCATCTGCGGAACTCAACCCCTCTAAAGTAGGACAAACACACACCCCTGTGGATAACATTGGAGACTTGACATGCCTAGTACGCTCAGCACGCTCCACACGGAGCCCCTCCGGGCGCTCAGGTGGGGTTGCGCGATGACGCTCTTGGGGGTTCTATGCCTGAGCCCGGCACAAGGGGCGACAGCAAAGGAAAACCCACAACACATGCTTGCAAAGATGGTCAACCCAAGAGACTACAAATGCCTCAGCTCCATCATCATGGCTGAGTCATCATGGAACACCCAATCCATCAGCCCCACCCACGACTACGGCCTACCCCAAAGACACATGCCCACACACACCAAGAAGCAAATCAAAGCCTGGCTATCAGACACCCACAAACAGTTCACCTGGATGATCGCCTACACCAAGGAACGCTACGGCTCACCATGCCAAGCAGCAGCAATCAGAGACCATCAAGGCTGGTACTAGTGACCACACGCAAAGGCGACATCAGAGGCAAATCCCAATGGAAACAGATACGCCTCACCATCCTCGCCAGAGACAACCACACCTGCACCTACTGCGGCACCTACCCAGCAAACACCATCGACCACATACAACCCCTCAACCACGGAGGAGACCCACACAACCCAGACAACCTCACCACCGCATGCAGCAGCTGCAACTCAAGCAAGGGCAACCGCACCTCAGCAACCGTTTTTTCCGACAAGACATCCAC
>Ga0304730_1001773_pt1 | contig 15999 bp, 17 predicted proteins | sample M_130628_MF_Meta_FD_190474 | JGI IMG/M metagenome (GOLD analysis project Ga0304730, IMG submission 190474) | Freshwater microbial communities from Lake Montjoie, Canada to study carbon cycling - M_130628_MF_MetaG (v2) (version 2) | ecosystem: Environmental > Aquatic > Freshwater > Lake | place...
ATTCCCTAACGCTATCGTGACCCGCCGCTGTCAGACCGCGTCGGTAGCGTCCGCGACGGACAGGAGGTGTGGATTGTTTTTCAGCGGGCGCGGGGTGTTCCAACGTTTTCGCCCGGACCCCGCCGTCGAAGAGAAATGCCAGCGGGAGATTCGGGAACGCGCCGACGAACAGCACCGCTGGGCCTCCCGCGGCGATCCCCGCGGGGTCTACGGCGCCCCGGGTGCCGAATTGATGCGCGAGGTGTTGCCTGCGCCGGTATTGCCACGGCCGGCCCCCGAGGACATCGAAGTCGCTGACGTCGCCTATACCCAGGCCGAACTGGACGCGGTACTGACCAAGAAGCCGCAGTGCTGGCGGTACGCGGCCTTCGTCTCGGTACTGGTGCAACGCCGCGCCGCGGTGGCGGCCCGGTTGCGGGATGCCCGACTGGGGTTCGCCGAGCCATCCGGCGAGACGGCGTCGACCGGCTTTGTTGTGGCACACTTCTTCGCCGACCGGATGGCTGAACTGTCAGAGATCGTCGGGCAGGTCGACGACTTCATGCTGACGCCGGCGTTCAGCGAGGTGTTCGGTGATCCGCACGACGGGGATTCCGCGGATGCCGACGGCATCGTTCACACCGCGAACCGGCTGATGGATTACCACGACCGTCTACTGGCGCTGTCCGAACGGTGCCGGAGCGTGACCGTCCCGCACTCCTACGCCGAACTGCAGCGAGACACCGGACTGCTGATGGTGATTCCGCTTGAGGGGTACACCACGTTCATCGATGATTTCGTCGGCCGCGTCTCGGAGATGCACGACGTCGCCCGCTACGCCAGCGGCGATGTGCAACTCGATCCAGTCATGCTCAGCATCACCGATGACGACGAGTTGATCTCGCGCGTCGGGAGGCAGATCTCACAGGCGGCTCGCGAGGGTTAGCAGCGCGCCAGCACCGCGTCCATGGCCTTGCGTTCCTTGGCCGACAGCCACAGCCCGTAGGCGGCCTTCACCTCGATCTGGCGCGCGACAAAATCGCACCGGAACGCCTCGTTGGGTGGCAGCCAGGAGGCGGCGTCGCGAAATGCTTTGTCGAAGTTGGCTTTTGGGCTCACCGCCAGCAGGTTGCGCGGGTCGTTGGCGAAATCCAGCCTGCGTTGCGGATCCCAGGAACGGGCACCTTTGTACCAGGCGTCAGCAAGTGCGACGACGTGGTCGATCTCGATGGCTTTGGAGGTGTCCGGGCTGCGGACGAAGTCGATGGTCACCCCGCTGTACGGGTCGAGGAGTGTGCCGCTCTGGGCGTAGCAGGTGCCGCGGCGCACGACGAGGTTCTGCAAATCGCGGCGCAGGATGTCGTCGCGAGTATTGCAACCGTTGCGGCCGAACTCGACGTCGACATCGTCGCTCCAGGCCTTGCCGAACTGGTAGCGCTTGAAGTCCGAGGTGCGATCCCAGCCGCGGACCTCGAGTTGTTTGAGTTGTCGGCGGGCAACGTCGTAGCGCGCTGTCGGTACCGGTTGGTTCGACGGTGCGCCGGTCGACGTCGGTTCGGCGCGCCATGTCGGTGACGGCCCAGATGACTGCCGGGTGGAACGCTCTTGCCAGAACAGCACGCCCGCGACGGCGGCGATCACCAGAATCGCCAATACGGCAGCAAGGATCCGGCGCCGGGATTTCGCGGGGTCACCTGCTGCCACTCTCCGGTTCTAGCACGCGCGGCCCACGCTTCCCGGCCGCCGCGCATACTCCATCAGGTGACACCACTGGAGAGATATGTCGCCGAAGAGATCGCCACCGATCACGTCGACGGATTGCTGACGCGCCGGGAAGCCCTGCGCCGACTGGGCTTACTCGGCATGGGCGCGGCGGCGGCGGGCGCCCTGATCGCCTCCTGTGCGAACACACGATCGGGCACGCCACCCGCGTCGTCCCCCGTGTCGTCCCCCGCACCTCTGACTGAACCGCCCGGGATGGCGACCGCCCGACCGACCGAGCCCATCACCTGGGCTGGACCGCGCGGGCCACTAATGGGCGGTTGGGCGGCGGCCGAGGACCCGCGGGGCGCGGTACTGGTGATCCACGAGAACAAGGGCCTCAATGACTGGGTGCGCTCGGTGGCGGGCCGGCTGGCCGGCATCGGCTATTCGGCGCTGGCGATCGATCTGCTTTCCGAGGAAGGCGGCACCGGAACTTTCACCGACCCGGCGGCCGCCACTGCGGCACTGGCGCCGATCGACCCGCAACGCTTCGTCGCCGACCTGCGTTCGGGGCTCGACGAGTTGCAGACCCGCGCGCCTGGGCAAAAGCTCGCTGTGGTGGGTTTCTGTTTCGGGGGCGGACTTGTGTGGCGGTTACTCGCCGCGGGAGAACCCAGGCTCGCGGCCGCCGTCCCGTTCTACGGGCCGCTGCCTGACGACCCCGACTTCGCCGGGTCGAAGAACACCGCGGTTCTGGGGTTTTACGGCTCGCGCGACAATCGTGTGACGTCGACGGAACCCGCAGCCCAGGCTGCGCTGGACAAGGCGGGGGTGGTCAACGAGTTGGTCATCGAGCAAGACGCTGACCATGCGTTCTTCAACGACAGCGGACAGCGGTATGACGCGGTCGCCGCCGCAGATGCGTGGCGGCGCCTGCAGGGCTGGTTCAGCCGCTACCTCGGATAGCCCCCACCCTGCTTCGTGAATTTCAGAACAACCGGCCGGTGCCGTTGTACGTTCCGGACGTGAAACGAACACCATTGATGGGCGAGTGCTCAGCAGAGTTCTTTGGGACCATGATTCTGATCCTGTTCGGGTGCGGCGTGGTGGCCCAGGTTGTCACCGGCGGTAAGGAACTGGGCACGGCACCGGGATCCACGGGCGACTACAACTCGGTCGCCTGGGGTTGGGGCCTCGGGGTGTGTTTGGCGGTCTTCGTCGCCGGCCGACTCAGCGGAGCGCACCTGAACCCGGCGGTGACGGTCGCACTGGCGGCGTACAAGGGCTTCCCGGTGCGAAAGATCCTGCCCTACATCGCCGCTCAGGTGCTGGGCGCATTCGCCGCCGCCCTGGTGGTACGCGTCGTCTACGCCGACGCGATTCGTCGCGTCGACGCCGGCCACACCAAGGCGACCCAGGGCATCTTCTCCACCTCGCCCGACGTCGGCGTCTCGCTGCCAACAGCGTTCCTCGATCAGATTGTCGGCACCGCGATCCTGGTGGCGGTGATCTTCGCGTTGACCAGTGCGGTCAACAATCCCCCGCTGGGCAACACCGCGCCGCTGTTCATCGGCCTGCTGGTGGTGGCTATCGGCCTGGGTTGGGGCTCCAATGCCGGCTACGCCATCAACCCCGCTCGGGACTTTGCTCCGCGACTGGCCTCCTGGCTCACCGGCTACCAGGACGCATGGTTCTCGGCCAACGGGACCGAGTTGTACTTCTGGGTGCCGATCATCGCGCCGGTGATCGGCGGTCTGATCGGCGGGGCATTGTTCGTCTACGGCATCGAGAAGTTCCTGCCCGAAGCGATCACCCAACCCGCCGAGATCGGCGTCGTGGAGGCAACACCGCTGCGCTGAACGGTCGGCATTGGTTGCGCTAAGGCCCTAATGTTCCATCCGTGAATCGACTCGATCGTTTCTTCGAGATCACCACCCGAGGATCGACCGTCGGTGCGGAGGTTCGCGGCGGCGTCGTCACCTTCATCGCGATGGCCTACATCATCGTGCTGAACCCGATCATCCTGGCCGGGCCCAAGGACATCGCCGGCAACCAGTTGGGGTTCGCGCAAGTATCCGCGGTGACGGCGTTGACCGCCGGGGTGATGACGATCCTGTTCGGCGTCATCGCGCGACTGCCGTTCGCGTTCGCTACGGGACTGGGTATCAACTCGTTCCTGGCGACGTCGGTGATCGGAACGCTCACCTGGCCGGAGGCGATGGGCCTGGTGGTGATCAACGGCCTGGTGATCGTCGCACTGGCGGTCTCCGGGCTGCGGCGGCTGGTGTTCGACGCTGTGCCCATGGAACTCAAGCTGGCGATCACCGCCGGCATCGGACTGTTCATTCTGTTCATCGGTCTGGTGGACGCAGGTTTTATCTCCTCCACCGGATTTCCCTCTCCCCCAGTCGGATTGGGCAGCAGGGGCCAAGGTTTCATCACCTCGGTTCCGACACTGATATTCGTCTTCACCCTGCTGCTGACCGCGATCCTGGTCGCGCGCAAAGTTCGTGGCGGCATCCTGATCGGACTCTTCACCGGGACCGTCGTCGCGGTCGCGGTCGAGGCAATCTGGCACCTGGGATCGGCAGTCGACCGCCCGGGCGGCTGGGGGTTGTCGGTACCGCGGCTGTCCGGGTCCCCGTTCGCGATACCGGATCTGTCGCTCGTGGGCGCGTTCAGCTTCGCCAGTTTCGGTCGCATCGGTGCCCTGGCGGCGATCGTGCTGGTGTTCACCCTGGTCTTCGCGAACTTCTTCGACGCCCTGGGCACCTTCACCGGGCTCTCGCGTGAAGCCCGACTGTCCGATGCAACCGGCACGTTCCCGCGCCTTCGCTCCGCGCTGATCGTCGAGGGCGTCGGCGCGGTGGCCGGCGGAGCGACGTCGTCGTCGTCGAACACGGTGTTCATCGAGTCCGGCGCCGGCATCGAGGAGGGCGCCCGCACCGGTCTGGCCAATCTGGTGACCGGTGCGCTCTTCCTGGCCGCGATGTTCGTGGCGCCACTGGCCTCGATCGTGCCGAGCGAAGTGGCTGCCGCGGCCCTGGTGATCGTCGGGGCGATGATGTTCTCGCACCTGCGACACGTCGACATCGGCGAATTCTCGGTCGCACTGCCGGTGGTGCTGACCGTGGCGGTGATGCCGATGAGTTATTCGATCGCCAACGGCATCGGGGCGGGCTTCATCAGTTGGGTGGTGGTGCGCTCGGCGGCAGGTAGGGGACGCGAGATCAGCCCACTGCTGTGGATCGTCGCGGCCGGGTTCCTGCTGTACTTCGCGCGCGGCGGGATTTCAGCGTTCGTCGGGGTGTAGCGATCGGGTGTAGGACAATGCACCCATGAGCGAATCCAAGGTCATCATCAAAGCCCTCACCGACGGCCCCCTGGAGGTGGCCGGCGAGGTCGAGATCCTCGCTGCCGACGGAACCCTGATCAAGGACTCGGAGAAGAGTTACCTGTGCCGGTGTGGATTCTCGCAGAAGAAGCCGTTCTGCGACGGCGCGCACAAGCGCGAGGGTTTCACCGCACCGTAACCGGGACTAGACTGGGGCCATGAACTCTGCACGCCTTACTCGTCAGATCGCACTCCTCGTCGGCGGTGCCGCACTCATCGGTATGAGCACGTTGACCGCCTGTAGCACCAAGGAGAAGGAAGCCCCTTCGACGACGGCGCCGTCGACGTCGCAGGCCCCGTCGACTTCCGAAGCGCCCCCGATGATCACTCCCACGGAGAAGGCAGTCGGCCCGGCTGGCCCGTCGTTCTCCCCCACAGTCAATCCGGCACCCCCTGGTGCGGTCTGTGCGCGGGTCGTCAACGGTGTGTGCAGCCGCTGACCTATGAGTGCGAGAACTGCGCTGGCGGTTGCACTGGCCGCGGGATCGATAGTGCTTGCGCCGGTTGCCTCGGCTGATCCTGCGCCGGCCTGGAACGGCTGGTACAGGATCACCTTCCACACCGACCAGAAGTCGGGCACCAGCATCGCGGCCAAGCAGGGCGAGGAGGCCTACACGGCCTGGTACCGATTCGCGACGGATTGTTCGTCGGGTAACTGTGTGGCCTCGGTGGCCGATGGGCCCACGCCCAAGGACAACGCGGCGAAGTCCACGACATTCGACTGGACAGGATCGCAGTGGTCGCGGACCAACTCGTGGCGGTGGGACTGTGTCCTGCCGGACCGGACCATCACCTTCGATCCGGCGAGTTCGGTGACCACCTACAACCCGCAACCCGATGGTTCACTGAAAGGGATGTTCGCCACCAATATCGGTAGCGGCGCCTGCCAGGGCACCGTCTACATCCCGCTGACCGCGGTCGCGGCAACGCCGGGCTAGGGCGCATGGGCGAGGTGGACTGGGAGACGCTGCGCCGCAACGCCATTGCCGCCTCAGCCCACTCCTACTCCCCCTACTCCAACTTTCCGGTGGGAGTTGCCGGGTTCGCCGACGACGGCCGGGTGGTCTCGGGTGCCAATGTCGAGAACGCCTCCTACGGGTTGACGCTGTGCGCTGAGTGCTCAATGGTCTCGGCGCTGTATGCCTCAGGTGGGGGCCGGCTTGTTGCGGTTTATTGCGTCGACGGTCATGGCGATCCGCTGATGCCGTGTGGACGCTGCCGACAACTGCTCTTTGAGCACGGCGGGCCGGAGCTGAAAGTCATGACGCCACAGGGGGTTGCGACGATGGCCGAGATTCTTCCGCAGGCGTTCGGGCCGGGGAACCTTGAGACAGGGAAAGCCAATGGCAACTGAGAGCGCTGCCCGCGACATCGCCACCCTAACCGGAGTGAGTACTCAGCGAGTAAGTCAGCTGGCCAATAACTGAATCAACGTCGCCCACGATATCGCCTGGGACGGAACCCGCGCCGAGCCCAACCTCATCGTGGTCGGCGACGGACTAGGCGATCCGGTGGATCGCGGCTAGTTTCGCTGCGATTTGCTCGCGGGCCAATTCGGCGTCGTAGTGGGCTTGCATGTTGATAAAGAACATGTCGCTCAGGCCGAGTGCACGGGAGAGTCGCAATGCAGTGTCCGCGGAGATGCCGCGCTTGCCGTGGACGATCTCGTTGATCCGCCGCGGCGGCACATCGATCGTCTTCGCCATCCGGTACTGAGAAATACCCATGGGATCGAGGAACTCAGTCTTGAGGATCTCGCCAGGATGGGTTGGGGTGAAGTCCGGCATCATGCTGCTCGCTCTCTAGTGGTAATCGACCAGTTCAACGTCGGTGGCGCCACTCGAACTCCAGGTAAAGCAGATTCGCCACTGATCATTGACACGGATGCTGTGCTGGCCGGTGCGCCGGCCGCTCAGTTTCTCCAGCCTGTTACCAGGCGGGACCCGGAGGTCGTTGATACTCCCAGCGGCGTTGAGCAGAACCAATTTGTTGTAAGCGGACCTGCTTAACTCCGGGGCGAGTTTCTTGACGTGTTGGCGATTCCAAATCGCTTCAGTGTCCTTGTCCCGGAAGGAGCGGATCACAACGCCAATAGTAACGGGATTCGTTAGTAACGGCAAGCGTTACGGCTTTCGTGGGTCATCCAACGGCGCCGCGCCGCGATCGAAAATGCCGCACGTGCTGCAGTGCGAGGCACTAAGCCGTGAGGCTCAGACCAGAATCGCGGTAAACCCAGACGCCCCGTCGAGAGCCGCGAAATCGTCGTCCTGGGTGATGACAGGCAGTCCACGCGAGACGGCGATCGCCGCGATCCACAGATCGTTGATCCCCATCCGGCGTCCGGTTTCGGCGAGATGGACACGCAACCGCGCCCAGACCCGTGCAGCATCCTCATCGACCGGAAGAGCCACGATGTCCGCAACAGCATCCAGCGTGGCTAACCGTCGGGCGCGGAGTTCGGCGGAGCCGGCGGCGAGAATGCCCGCGTTGAGTTCGGCCAACGTGACGACAGTCGTCGCGACCGCCTCAGGAATACCCGACTCATTGAGCGCACGGCCGGTCTCGTTCGCGATGAACACCGAGGTGTCCAGTACGCCGGCCGCTATCACTGAATCGGCCCGAGGTCGTCGGTGGTGTCGCCGGCCAGTGCAGCGAGGTCGCCTCGCAGTCCCGGATCGGATTGGGCGCGCTTGAGGCGCTGCGACAGCTCCACCCGAGTCAGCCATCGCCTTCTGCTCGGCTGAAGTGCGGCGAGTTGGGCAACCGGTTTACCTTTCACCGTGATCGTGAGGACTTCGCCGGACTCGACCCGGCGCAGCACACCCGCGGTGTCGTTTCGCAGTTCGCGGGATGGCAACTCGGACATGCTACGAGTGTAGCCGTTGCGTAGAATTCGTGCTGACGCCAGCGGGGTAAGCCTCAGCGAGTGAGCGACGGCCCTAGTGCCAGAACGAGTACCAGCGCTTCCTCGATGTCGCGCAGGGTTTCGGGGGTGACCGCGCCGAGGCGCTGCAACAGCCGGGCCCGGGACACCGCGCGCAGGCCGCGGCACACCGCGACGCTGTCGGCGTCGACCCCCTCATCTGGTGAAATGACCGGCCGCAACGGAGTCCGGGCACGGGAGCCCGACACCGGGACGACGACGACCAACTCATCCTCGACTCCGGCCAGGATCTCGTCGGCGGACACAATGACGGCGGGTCGGTGCCTGCCGGGTTCACCCGTGCGGCCGGCGCCGAAGGCGACAAGCCACAACTCTCCGCGCCGCGGCTCAGTCAATGCCGTCGGCTGCCGTGTCTGCCCACACCCCTTCTTCCTCGCGGACGGCGTGGTTGCCCGCTTCGGCGCGGGTGGCCTCGCGTTCAGCTCGGTAGATCGCTTCACGATCCGCCCCGGCAGCCAACTCCTCCAGGAGTGTGGAAATCGAGACACCGCGTTCGCGGGCCTGGGCGGCCAACCGGTCACGCGTCCGGAGCGAGACCCGAACTGTAGTCGATTCTGTAGACATATGTGTAGCCTACCGCATTACCTCCAGCGCCTCCGTCACGCTCGCTTTGATCGCGTCGAGTTCGTCCCGTGCTCTCGCGCGAGCCTGGTCGATATCCCCGGTGACCGGAACCACCACCTGTAAATAGCACTTGAGTTTCGGTTCGGTGCCACTGGGCCGGATGATCACCCGGGCATTCTCGAGAGTGAAGCGCAGGCCGTCGGTGGGCGGAAGTCCGTCGGCGCCCTTCTCGAGGTCGTCCATGCGCACCACATCGCGGCCACCGATAGCCGTCGGCGGGTCGGCCCGAAGTCGAGCCATCGCGTCGGCGATCAGTGCGACGTCCGCAACACGCACAGACAGTTGACTTGTCGCGTAGAGGCCGAATTTGCGCCCGAGATCGTCGAGCACATCCTGGACTCCCCTGCCTTCGGCCTTGAGTGCGGCCACCAGCTCCAGCATCAGTAGTGAGGCGGTGATGCCGTCCTTGTCGTTGACGGCCTCGGGGTCGCAGCAGTAGCCGAGTGCCTCCTCGTAGCCGAACCGAAGATCCGGCACCTTGGAGATCCACTTGAACCCGGTCAGGGCGGTGGCGTAGCCGAGGCCGGCGTCGGCAGCGATGCGTTCCAGCAGAGTGCCCGAGACGATCGACTGTGCATAGACACCCTTTGTGGGCCTTCCGTCGCGGCGGCCGCGTTCGGCGATCCACCAGGCGAGCAGGGCGCCCACCTCATCACCGGTGAGCATCCGGTAATCGCGGCCGTAGCGGATACCGACCGCGCACCGATCGGCGTCGGGGTCGTTGGCGATGATCACGTCGGCGCCCACGGCGCGGGCATCGGCCAGTGCCAGATCCATCGCACCGGGTTCTTCGGGGTTGGGAAAGTTCACCGTCGGGAATCGTCCGTCGGGGGCGAACTGCTGGGCGACTTTGACCGGGGCCGGGAAACCGGCGTCGGCCACCACGCGCATGAACACCTCACCGCCCACACCGTGCAGGGCGGTGTAGACGGCGGACACCTCGCGTGGACCGTCGCCGAGTAGCGAAACTGCCCGGGCCACATAGGAATCCAGCACCGCGCCGTCGAGGGTCTGGAAGTCGTCGGATTGCGGGATGGATGCCAGCGGTCCCACCGCGGCGATGCACGCGGCGATCTCGGCATCGGCCGGTGGCACGATCTGACTGCCGTCGCCGAGATAGACCTTGTAGCCGTTGTCATCCGGCGGGTTGTGCGACGCGGTCACCATGACACCGGCATCGCAGCCGAGTTCGCGGATCGCGAACGCCAGCACCGGTGTGGGCAGCGCAGACGGCAGCACCATGGCTTTGATGCCGGCGCCGGATATCACGGCGGCGGTGTCGCGGGCGAAGACCTCGGAGTTGCGTCGGGCGTCGTAGCCAATCACGACTGCTCTTCCACCGTGTGCGACCAGATACGCGGCAAGTCCGGCCGCAGCCCGCGCCACCACGATGCGGTTCATCCGGTTGCTGCCCGGGCCGAGGCGTCCGCGCAATCCTGCGGTGCCGAACTGCAGGGTTCCGTCGAATGCGTCGGCGAGTTCGTCGGCGGCGTCGGCGTCCCCCGCGTCGACGCGCGCGATCAATGCCTCGAGTTCAGCACCGGTGGCCGGGTCAGGGTCCTCAGCAAGCCAGGCACGCGCGGTGTCGAGGAGCGCCATGGGTCAGTACTCGCCGGCGCCCGCGTCGCCACCGCCGATGATGGCGATTGAGGACGAGGCGCCGATGCGATCAGCGCCGGCGTGCAGCACCTTCTCGGCATCGCGATGAGTGCGGACCCCGCCAGATGCCTTGACGCCCAACCGATCCCCCACCATATGTCGCATCAGGGCGATGTCCTCGGGTGTGGCACCGCCGCCGCCGAACCCGGTGCAGGTCTTGACATAGGCCGCGCCGGTGCGGGCTGCGATGAGGCAGGCGATCGCCTTCTGCTCGTCGGTGAGCATGCTGGTCTCCAGGATCACCTTCACCGGTACCGGCCGGGCCGCACCCACCACGCCGAGGATGTCGTCGTACACCGCGGCGAGGTCACCGGAAAGCAGACCGCCGATGTCGAGGACCATGTCGACCTCGGCGGCGCCCTCGGCCACAGTGATGCGCGCCTCCTCGGCCTTGGCAAGCCGCGTCATCGCCCCGAGTGGGAAACCCACCACCGTGCACACCATGACATCGGATCCGGTGAGTCGCTCGACGGCCGTCGGTACCCACCGGGTGTTGATACAGACCGAGGCGAACCCGTGCTCTTTCGCTTCGTCGCAGAGGGTCTCGATGGCGGTCAGGGTGGCTTCGGGCTTGAGCAGGGTGTGATCGATGCGCCCGGCGAGGGTCGCCGACGTGCGCTTCACAGGCGGGATATCGACACCCCCGGGTGCAGGGCCCAGGGAGTCGGTGACGGCGGTGTTTGCGCGGGTGAACAGTTCGGCGTGGTCGGTCACGTGGGGAACGATATCGGTGCGGGCTATCGGCGTATCGGTTCGCAGTGACCGGCGGAGCGCAGGGAGTATTTTGAGCGTGTGAAGAAGGAGCGCAAGAACCTCGACATCGCGGACTCAGGCCAGCCAATGACACGCGAACAGGCGCTGGCAATGCGGGGCGCACACGCCATTGGTGACGTTCCGGCCGATTCCGGTCCCAGTGGCGTCGCGCTATAGGACCCGCGCAGGCAACGCTGCCTCACGTGAGTGGGTTCAGGCCCCGAGCAGGCTGACCGCGAGATAGTTGAACAGTGCCACACCGGAGTCCTCGCTGAACTTGTGCAACTGCTCCGGGGTTGCGGTCACCTGATCACCCTCGAGTCGGTTGAGCAGGGTGGCGCAGATCATCGCGAACTTTGAGAAGCCCCAGTGGTTGAGATAGCCGGCGATCATCGCGCCCTCCATCTCGATGTTGGCGACGCCATTGTTGTGCAGCCAACCCAGCCACCCCATCTTGGACTCCGAGGTCTCCAAACATAGTGCGCCGTCGAGGCGAAACTGCTCGAGGAAGAATTCATTGCCGGCGACGGTCTTGCCAGAGATGATGTCGAAATCGGCATATTCGTTGGCGGCGATGATCGCGTTGTAGGTGTCGGGCGGGAAGTGCCCGTCGAACCAGTACTCACCTGCGCCGCCGTTGAGCAGTCGGTAGGGCTTGAGATCGGCCATCAGTCCCTCGGAGGTGACGACGACGGTGCCGCCGGGCAACCCGACGCCCCCACTGGTGCCCACCCGGCACCAGAACACGTCATCCATGGCATCCAGGTCACCGCGCTTGAGGAAGAACACCATCCGCATCAGTTCCTGCAGTGCAATCGAGGCACTCGGCATTCCCATTCCGTGCGAGGCGAACAGCACCCCGGCGGTGTAGCGGGTGACAAAACGGTCCTCTTTCGGGAACGCGACGATCTCCGTTCCGCCGTTGAGTTCACTCCAACGCTCCGCGAATTCCTTGATGCGCGAACCTGATCCGGCCATGACGACGCCCTTGACGTCACGCAGCTTGGTCAGCAGTCGATCCGAGGACACCACCCCGAAGTGGTAGTAGACGTCTTCGTGGCTGCCGTCGAGCACGCCGTCGAGGAACGCGTGGTTGATGTTCTCGGTCAGCACGGGGGGAATCTACGCGCCGGTGCACATGTTCGCGCCGGGATTAGCTGCTCCAGGAAATCTAGTCCGTAGATAGGGGCACCACGCTGCCTTAATCGACAAGCAAAGCGTGAACGTCACGGCAGCGGGTAGACGACTGAAGGGGCGGGGCGCACTAAGTGCAACCCGCCCCTTTCAGTCGTCACGACTACCGGCCGGTGCCGTTGGCCCCTGTGCCTCCGGAAGTTCCGGCGGTGCCGCTGGTGCCGTCGGCCACCACACCGGTGCCACCATTGGTGGCTTTGCCGCCGGCCCCGGCCGTACCGCCGGACCCGCCGCTGCCACCCTGACCCTTGAGCCCGTCCAGGCCCGCAGTACCACCGGTGCCGGCGACCCCCGCGGTAGCTGCGCCACCAGCGCCTGCGGCACCGCCGAGTCCGGCATTACCGCCCGCACCGCCGGTACCACCATTACCGCCACTGCCGCCGTCACCGCCAATTGAGGAACCGGTTCCGCCGGCGAGCGTGGCTTTACCGCCCACGGCTCCGTTGCCGCCAGTGCCGCCGACCGCGCCTCCACCGCCGTTACCACCGATGCCGCCGCTACCACCGGCGCCGCCGTTCCCGGAGACCGAACCGCCTGCGCCACCCGCGCCGCCTGCGCCACCCGCGGAACCGCTTGTACCGGCCGCTCCGGTCGCGCCGGCCCCACCGCTGCCGCCCTTGCCGCCCGCGGCAGACGCGGTCCCGTTCGTGGCCGCACCGAACGCACCTGCGCCGCCGTTACCGCCGTTGGCGCCGGCACCGCTGCCCGCCCCGCCGTCTCCGCCATTACCGCCTTGGGCACCCAGGCCTGCATTAGGTCCGGCGGAGTTAACCGCGCTGCCCGCCGCACCGTTGCCGCCCGGGTCACCGGCGCCGCCCGGGTTGCCGTTGGTGCCGGAGCGGACGGAGCCGTTCAGCGTGACGCCGGAGGCCGGGTCCGGCGTGCCGTTGGCTCCGGGTGTACCTCCGCCGTTCACACCATCGGAACCGGCGAACCCGGCGCCGCCGTTGCCGCCCTTGCCGCCGTTGCCGATTGAGCCGGCCGCGCCGCCCTTGCCGCCGGCACCGCCCGCCACCGACGAACTGATCGATGCGAACCCGTTGCCGCCGTTACCGCCGTTACCGGACGGGCCGGTGGGATTGGCACCGGCAGCGCCAGGCGCACCCGCAGAACCACCGGTCCCGCCGGTACCCGCGGCACCCACTGTGCCTGCGGCCGCGCCGTTGCTGGCATTACCGCCGTTACCGCCCGCCGAACCGTTAGGCGAGGCGGCAGTTCCATCGATGCCGTCTCCGCCGTTACCGCCTGTTCCACCAGCGCCGCCGTTACCGGCGTTTCCGCCGCTGCCGTTGGTTCCGCCGACGGAGTTTCCACCGGCGCCGCCGTTACCGGCCTTACCTGCGGGGCCCGCATTAGCGCCGTTGCCGCCAGCGGATCCGGCAGTTTGCGAGGCAAGGCCGGACCCGCCGTTGCCGGCCGCTCCGCCGTTACCGGCGTTGCCGCCGTCACCGGCAATACCCGTTGTTGCAGAGCCACCCTTACCGCCGTTGCCGCCAGTGCCACCCGTGAATCCGACGCTGCCCGCGCCACCGGTTGCCCCAGAGCCATTCGAACCCGGGCCGCCGAAGCCGCCGTTGCCGGCGTTCCCGCCTTTGCCTGCGGTGCCGCCGGTCGCCGTACCGCCGTTACCGCCGTTACCGCCGTTACCGCCGTAGGACGAACTCTTGGTGTCACCGCCGTTGCCGCCCGTGCCGCCATTACCGCCATTACCGAAGGCGCCGTCGGTGCCGTTGGTAAGGCCGGTTCCGCCCTTGCCCTCGACGCCCGCGTTACCGCCGTTGCCACCGATACCAGCAGGCTTGTTGACGTTAAGGACGGCAAAACCGCCCTCACCGTTGCCGCCGTTGCCGCCGAGGCCGCCGCTGCCGGCGCTGCCGCCGTTACCTCCGGTGCCCTGAATGCCGGCAGTGCCGGTGGCACCGCCCTTCGCTCCGGCTGCACCGCCGTTACCTCCGGTGCCGCCACTGCCGCCCGCCCCACCGTCGGTGCCGGCCTGGGCGATGTTGGCCTTGCCCGCAGCGTTGAGGCCGTTGTAGCCGTTACCGCCATTGGTGCCGTTGCCGGCGGTGCCGCCGTTGCCGCCGTTGCCGCCGTTGCCGTCGGTGCCTGCAAGCGCTGAGCCGCCGCCGGCACCCGCCGTGCCGCCCCTACCACCGGCGCCACCGTTACCGGCATTGCCGCCGGAACCACCGGCCTGGCCGGCAAAACCGACGACGACACTCGTCACGCCCGCCACGCCGTTGCCGCCGTTGCCGCCGAGTCCGCCGTTGCCACCGAGTCCACCGTTACCACCGGCCGAGTCAGTGCCTGGATTGACACCGGTTCCGCCAGCCGCCCCGGCACCGCCGTTGCCACCGAATCCACCGGTACCGCCGGCCTTTCCGGACGTCCCCGACGCACCTGCGCTGGCCCCGTCAGAGCCCGAGATACCCGGCATACCGGTGCCGCCGGCGCCACCATTACCGGCCAGGCCTGCGTTCCCGCCGTCACCGTTGGTGCCGGAGATCGACGTGCCGCCTTTGCCACCGGCGCCCGCGGAACCACCGTCGCCGCCGGGGGCACCGCCAGCCTGCAACAGGTTCCCGTCGGCACCGGTGCCGCCGTCACCGGCATCACCACCGGCACCACCATTGCCTGCGATACCGGACGCGGCGTTACCACCAACACCACCGACACCGCCGTTGCCGCCGTCGGTACCAAGAGTTTCAGCGACTGAACTGACGAAGCTCACACCGTTGTAACCGTCGCCGGCATTGCCGCCAGCACCACCGTCTCCGGCTTTACCCGCGCCAGTGGCGCTACCGCCGCTGCCGCCGTTGCCACCGTCGCCACCTTGGAACGAAGCCGTCGTGGATGACGTACCAGCACCACCGACACCACCGTTGCCACCATCGGCGCCTGTGCCGTCGTTGCCCGCAGTCCCGCCACTGCCTGCGCCCGCGGCACCGCCGGTTCCCAGCGCACCGGCGGTGCCGCCGTTGCCGCCGTTGCCGCCGGAGCCACCACCTGCGATACCGTTCGCGCCGTCACCACCGACACCACCCGCACCAGCGTTGCCGGCGTCACCGCCGTCGCCTGCTTGACCGGTACCGGTCTCCGCACCACCGGCACCACCGGCGCCACCCGCGCCACCGTTACCGGCATTGCCACCGGCAAGGCCCGCACTCGAGTTCGACGCACCGCTGCCACCGACACCACCGCTGCCACCGAGACCACCGTCGCCAGCGACACCGTCGACCGTGGCACCACCGGTGCCACCCTTGCCGCCATTGCCGCCATTGGTGCCGCTGTCACCCGAACCGGCCGTGGCGGTGTAGCCGTTGCCACCCACACCACCCTTGCCACCCGCGCCACCATTACCGGTACTCGGAGCAGCACCACCGTTACCGCCGAAACCGCCGAAACCGCCACCGGTCAGAGCACTCGTCGATGAGAAGCCATCACCACCGGCACCACCGGCACCACCATCCGCGGCCGCACCGGCTGTACCCGAGGTCAAACCGGTGCCCGCAGCACCCTCCAGACCCGCATCACCGCCGTTGCCGCCCGGCGTGCCCGACACAAAGGAAGCCGAACCGTCGGCACCAGTGCCGCCGACACCACCGGCACCGGCGGCGCCACCGTCGCCAGCCTGTCCGGCGATCGAATCACCGCCGGCACCACCGGCACCACCATTACCACCAGCGGTACCAAACTCCAGTGCTGCCGCACCGTTGTAGCCATCGCCACCAACTCCACCAACTCCGCC
>Ga0304730_1001775_pt1 | contig 15981 bp, 11 predicted proteins | sample M_130628_MF_Meta_FD_190474 | JGI IMG/M metagenome (GOLD analysis project Ga0304730, IMG submission 190474) | Freshwater microbial communities from Lake Montjoie, Canada to study carbon cycling - M_130628_MF_MetaG (v2) (version 2) | ecosystem: Environmental > Aquatic > Freshwater > Lake | place...
AGAAATTCCTTCTCTTTGGTGGGCAAATCCAAACTGCGGGTGCCGTAAAAAGCAATAAAATCACCAAAGCTACCACCTCCGATTTCATGGAAATTGAAAAACAAAGAGGTATCTCGGTGGCCACTTCTGTAATGTCGTTCCATTACAAAAACAAATGGGTCAACATCCTCGACACCCCCGGTCACAAAGATTTCGCGGAAGACACCTATCGTACATTGACCGCAGTAGATAGCGTAATCCTTGTGGTTGATTGCGTAAAAGGCGTAGAGGAACAAACCGAAAAACTCATGGAAGTCTGTCGCATGCGCAATACCCCCGTGATCGTTTTTGTCAATAAAATGGACCGCGATGGAAAAGACCCGTTCGATCTCCTCGAAGAGCTAGAAGGAAAACTCAACATCGGCGTGCACCCAATGAGCTGGCCCATCAACGGTGGAAAAGACTTCAAAGGCGTCTACCTGCTCCACAACCAATCGCTAAATCTGTTCGAAAGTAGCAAAACAAAAAAGGCCGATGATGTCGTTAAGATCAATGGCCTCGCCGACACCCAACTCGATAAAATCCTTAATGCCAAAGATGCGAGCAAGCTTCGCGACGATGCCGAACTTATAGAAGGCGTATACGGAGACCTCCCCAGCGAAGATTATCTAGCAGGCAAAACAGCCCCCGTTTTCTTTGGATCGGCACTGAATAGCTTTGGAATTCAAGAACTACTCGATACTTTCATCGAAATCGCCCCAAATCCGCTGCCCAGAGCCACCACTAAACGCGATGTAGAACCCAATGAGCCTAAATTTTCGGGGTTTATATTTAAAATTCACGCCAACCTCGACCCCAAACACCGCGATCGCATTGCCTTTTTACGGGTTTGTTCCGGCAAGTTTGAGCGCAATAAAAACTTCAAACACGTCCGCCTCGAAAAGCAGATGAAATTTGCAAACCCCTATCTCTTTTTGGCCCAGTCTAAAGAAGTCATGGAGGATGCCTACCCAGGTGATGTGGTTGGTTTGTACGATACCGGAAACTTCAAAATTGGCGATACACTCACCGAGGGCGAAAGCTTCATCTTCAAAGGAATTCCGAGTTTTTCTCCAGAGATTTTCAAGGAATTAATCAACATAGACCCTATGAAAAGTAAGCAGTTGGAGAAGGGAATTCAGCAGTTGACCGACGAAGGTTTGGCATCTTTGTTTGTCCAAGAGTTAGGCAATCGGAAATTTGTTGGCACCGTGGGTGAACTTCAATTCGAGGTACTTCAATATCGTCTAGAACACGAATACGGCGCCAAGTGTAGGTTCGAAGCCCGCAGTATTTACAAGGCCTGTTGGATGAGCGGAACGGAAGCGGATTTGAAGGATTTTATGAAATACCGACAGAACAACATCGCCTACGACAAAGACAATCAACCCGTTTTCTTAGCTGAGACAGGATTTATCTTGAGAATGGCGGAGGAAAAATATCCGGATATTACTTTTCACACAACCAGCGAGTTTAAAGTGTGATTCAAATGAAACTATTATCTTCGCGTCACCATTTAAGAAACATCTATTTATGAAATTCGATATTGCAGTCATCGGTAGCGGTCCTGGAGGTTATGTAGCCGCCATTCGCGCCGCCCAATTGGGCAAGAAAGTTGCCATCATTGAAAAAGCCGATCTAGGCGGTGTGTGTTTGAACTGGGGTTGTATCCCAACCAAAGCGTTGCTGAAAAGTGCGCAGGTGTTCGACTACATCAACCATGCAGCAGATTATGGCATCACGGTAAAAGATCACAAAGTCGATTTCGACGGAATGATTAAACGTTCGCGCGGAGTGGCCGACGGTATGAGCAAAGGCATCGCTTTCTTGATGAAGAAAAACAAAATCGAAGTCATCAAAGGTTCTGCGAAATTGGCCGGCAAAGGCAAAATCGCTGTCACTGGTGACGATGGAAAAGCCCAAATCATCGAGGCAGACCATACCATTTTGGCTACAGGATCACGCAGTCGCGAATTGCCAAACATCAAAATTGACGGCAAATACGTTATTGGTTATCGCGAGGCGATGGTTTTACCAAAACAACCTAAAGAATTGATTATCATTGGCTCAGGTGCTATCGGGATGGAGTTCGCATACTTCTATTCTAGCATCGGAACCAAAGTTACCATCGTAGAATTCATGTCGCGCATCCTCCCAATCGAAGACGAGGAAGTGAGCAAAGCGATGGCGATGGTATATAAAAAGCGTGGCATCGAAATTTTGACAGAAAGCAGCGTAGAAGCGGTTGAAATCAAAAAAGATCGTTGTAAAGTAACCGTAAAAACCAAAAATGGTGAGGTTACCTTGGAATCCGATATCGTATTGAGCGCGGCCGGTGTTCAAACCAACCTAGAGAATTTGGGATTGGAAGAAATGGGCATCAAGGCGGATAAAGGTAAAGTGGTTGTCGACGATTTCTATCGCACTTCAGCTCCTGGTGTTTATGCCATTGGCGATATCGTACCGGGTCCAGCATTGGCTCACGTAGCGAGCGCCGAAGGCATCATTTGTGTGGAAGCGATTTGCGGTCACCACCCTGCCCCATTGAATTATGGCAACATCCCAGGATGTACTTACACCCACCCAGAAGTGGCAAGTGTTGGATATACTGAGGCACAAGCGAAAGAAAAAGGGTACGAAATCATGGTGGGCAAATTCCCATTCTCAGCAAGCGGAAAAGCGGCTGCGGGCGGACACAAAGACGGATTCGTAAAGGTTATCTTCGATAAGAAGTACGGCGAGTGGTTAGGCTGTCATATGGTAGGCGAAGGCGTTACTGATATTATCATCGAGGCGGTTGTAGCTCGTAATTTGGAGACAACGGGTTTGGAGATTTTGAAGAGCATTCACCCTCACCCAACAATGAGCGAAGCGGTGATGGAAGCGGTAGCCTTGGCTTACGGCGAGTGCATTCACTTATAAGAAAATTGGACCGATCCCAAACGCAGCAATGATGTTTTAAATCGATTATAGAACGAATAAAAAAGGCGGCCCTGCGGGCCGCCTTTTTTATTAAACCAACCCTACCTTTGCGACATGAAATTGCAGTCGTTTTGCTTCAACCCCTTGCAAGAAAACACCTACATCATTTGGTGTGAAAAAACACTTGATTGCGCCATTGTGGACGCGGGCATGTATGATTCTTCAGAACAAAAGCAACTGCAAGACTTCATCGAATCAAACCAATTAACGCCCAAATTGCTGCTCGGCACACACGCACACATCGACCATATCTTTGGCAACTGGTGGGTGAAACAAATCTACGACCTACCCTATTATTTGCATCCTTCGGACTTGGTGATGATCGATCGATCGGAGACTATGGCGGCGCTTTGGAATTTGAAATACACCCCGTCTCCGTTGCCTACAAACAATTTATCACATGGCGATATAATTTCTATTGGTGCATCGGAATTGCAAGTGCGATTTGTACCGGGTCATGCACCAGGACATGTGATTTTCATTGATGTAACTGATGAGCAAGTGTTGGTGGGTGATACGATTTTTAGGGGAAGCATTGGCAGAACTGATTTGCCTGGCGGAAACCACGAGCAGTTATTACAACACATCGAATCACAGATTTTTACGTTGCCCGACAACTACAAACTACATAGCGGTCACGGTCCCAGCACCACGGTGGGATTTGAAAAGTTGAACAATCCATTTTTTAATAACCATTAATCCAATTGCACAAATCCTAATCATTTGATTGATATTTATTTAACACTAAACCAGAATACAGTTCCACCAATCAATTGAATTTTCCCCATTCAAAACCACGACACAATCACTCCCAATTTGTTCCATTGATACAAATACCATGAACGAGGCAAACTTCCACATACCCGACATAGAGCAAGCTAACGGAAAGATCCAACTGGATTTTATTGCATGTTTACTGGCCGATGCAGGGGTTACTCGGTGGATGGTAAGTCCGGGTTCGCGCAATGCGCCTTTTGTGGCTTCGATGGTGATACACGGTGGTTTTGATTTGCACAGTTTTCCCGATGAGAGGGTGGCGGCGTTCGCGGCCCTGGGCGCAGCCCAGGGCTCGCGCTACCCCGTAGGGGTAGTCTGTACCTCCGGTACAGCCGCCACCAACCTGTACCCCGCCATTTGCGAAGCCTACTACCAAAGAATACCCTTGCTCATTATCACTGCAGACAGACCCCCAGAACTCATAGATCAATGGGACGGTCAAACCATCCACCAATCCAACCTTTTCCATCCACACACGCAAGGCAACTTCAATCTGCCTACCATTGCGCCAAGCAACGACATACAATTCACATTGCAATCTCTGCAGACACTGATTCATACTGCGATTGCACAAACACTTTATCCAATTCCCGGCCCGGTACATATCAACCTGCCTCTGCGCGACCCTATTTACGAAGACGTTTCCAAACCCTTTCAATACATCACTCCCAGCAGACCGTTTTTAATTCATCATCCCACACCCCCGCCGGTCAACGAAACCGATGCATCGCAGTGGATCAGTCATACCAACCCCCAGCAATCCCGCATCCTCATCGTTGTAGGCATGCATCATCCCCAAAATGAACTCTCGCTTGCGATGCAATCGCTCCAAACGCGACTCCCCATACTTACCGATATCGTCTCACAACAGCACACGCACGGACTTGCCCAGTGGGACAGAGCCTTTTTGGGTGACACTCCGGGCGATGGCTTACGTCCCGATATCCTCATCACCCTAGGCATGGGCGTGGTATCCAAGCCGCTGAAACTTTGGCTAAAATCACAAAAGCCAAAAAAACATTTTCATATTTCACCACTACAAGCACCGGTGGGCGATCCTTTCCATACACATCCCGAGCATTTGCCACACCACGAGGTGGATGCCCTTTTTGTCATCGACCAAGCATTGGAAGCATCAGCATCCGCAACTAACTATCTCAACAGTTGGAAGCAATGGATCAGCGAATCTCTTTCCCAACTGGGCGATGGGCTGCCTCAAAGCGCTGGCGAGGTCTATCAGCGCGAATTTGATATTGTAAACAACCTACTAAGCAGCTGCGATGCGCGATTCACAATCCACATGGGCAATTCCATGAGCATCAGATACGCTTCTTGGGCAAAACAAAGTGGGGCCCGAATTTTCGCCAACCGAGGCACTTCGGGCATTGATGGTTCCTTAAGTACAGCTGTGGGCTATGCGATGGCAAATCCCGATACGCACTGCGTAGCCATTCTAGGCGATGTTTCTGCGATTTACGATGCGCATGCCCTGTGGACCAACCACTTGCCAAACAATTTAAGCATTGTGTTGCTCAACAACCGTGGCGGCCAAATTTTCAACTGGATTGGCGGTCCGAAGAAAGTCCCGGAGCTTATGCCATTGATTGAAACACCCCACAACTACGACTTCAAACACTTGTGCGATCTATACCAAATCCAATACGCACGTCACACCGACCAACCCTCAACACCTTGGCCAACCCGCTTCCTAAATCAATTGGGTTGCACGCTTTGGGAGTGTTCTTAGACCAGCGAAAACCCTCATTCTCTTCGTAGACATATTAAATCAATTGAAATTGATCTGGCAACAATCTTGTGGATTTATTCAAATTTTTCACCAGCCTCTTCTCCCCATTTACGTCAATTTCGTACAGTGCACCATGTTCTTCAACCATTTGCGGCAACCGTGTCTTCTTTGCTTCAATACTCGCTTTGGTAGTGGCAGATATAGCAGCACCCAAAATGGCGCCAATTACAGCACCGTCTTCCTTATCATTGGACAAAAACGCACCCAAAGAAGCGCCAATTACACCGGCAGCTATTAATGAGTCCATTGACGTCTTAGAAGATTTCATACTCGAATTTACAAAAATTAAACACAAATCACAACTCAATACAAAACAAATAATTCATCCTCTCAAACCAATTTCCTGAACCCCGCAAACAGAATCGCACCATGCAGCGCGAGGACCATGCCCCAAACCCATATTCCTGGCATCGAATACCAATAGACGGCAAGATCGGCACAAGCGACATTTTTATCACTAAATCGCTTTGAAAAAATCGAATCAAACGGCTATTCATTCGGACATCTTCACGCATCCATCACTTTTCACAACAAGTGGTCAATTTGAAAAGAAGATCTACTTCAGATTGAGACAGTTTTTTATTAAAAATAATCACATCGTCAATACAACCCGTAAAATCTTTACCAATAAACAAATCACCAATATCAGTGCAACTCGGCTTACCAGAGCCACAATCCGCATCTCCCCTTGAGGTTTGCTGCAACACCCCATTTCGATAAATTCTCATAGTTACCCCCGTTTCATTGTAAGTGGCTACCAAATGACTCCATGTATTGGTTCGAGCCTTGGCTTCTCCCCCACAACCAGAATTCGTGATATTCTCATCCCCAACAGAGTTTGTTCTGCCAAAAACAGCTTTACGACAATCATAAAGCCCTATAGACCATTGCCCATTGCGATTGGGGCAGTCTTGTCCAAGTCCCCTGCAGATCAAACTTTCAAACTGCACACCAACCCTAGTAGTATCTTTGGGCTGATACCAGAAAGAAATTGAAAATTCTTTCAACCCATTTAAAAAGCTCGTGGCCGAAGTTGTTAGAAATTCAGTAGACGATGGCGAATTATCAAATTCAAAAGCACAACTATCGTTGCCATTTCTATCGAAAGTTGGTCGTGCAGAAGTAGAATTTATCAAGTGATGATTATTACCAGAAAGATCATTTAGCGTACCTTTCGAAAAAGGATAAAATGCCAAGACATTACCTGAAACACCTTTGGGCAAGCAAGTGATCTTGCTATTTCCGCCATTCCTGTCACAAGAAATAAATGCTGTGATAATTAAGGCAATCGCAATACGTTGCAAATTTTTCATAAACCCATAACGAAATCCGCTGCAGATTTCTTTTATGTTCATAAAAATTCAAAACCTCACCGACCAAACCAACACAAATAGCCAATTTTGTAGCGCCCAATTTGAGCGTTTTGAATCGGTGTGATTTTATGGACAGATACTCACCCAGATGTGTGCGCAGTGGATGCACTTTTACAACCACGTGAGAAGACACGGCAAAATCAAGCACCAAACACCGGCGCAGAAATTGACCGACTATTACAAAGAATGCGCTCTGCCATTAGATTTTGATAGGCCACAAATTGCCGCAAAGCCATTTGATAAGGCAAGGTTTTTTGAAAAAGAATTTTTACCATTATCTAACAAGAAAAACAAAAATTGTTTTGAGAAAATTCCATATACCCTTGACTATCAAATCGGCGTGGCAAACTTCGCCGATCAAAAGATGATGAAATAACCTAAAAAATGCTATTTTTGATCACTAATCAATCAAACTGATTTAAGCTTTTTGTCCTGAAATTAGGGGGTGATACCAATTGGCATGTTTTTGAAAATGGAAAATATGAAGAGTACTCTCCTCCATTTGCACAATATTACAAATACACACCGCCTCGCAACATGCTTATATTCCAACCTGAAATTGGATTTTTATATTGAAAAACAACTACTTTCCATGCTGCGAATAAGCCAACTTTTTCGTCTATTTCAAACGCGATAAAATCTATCATGATTCTCAAAAAATCGATACCCCTATTCATTTTTCTCTTGCTCCTCTTTTATTCAAAGACAGCATCAGGAAATGTGGGTGGAGACATTACTTATGTAAATCTCGGCAGCAGCAAATACAAAATAACTTTCAAATACTACCGACATTGCATGTCCAAATCAGCCCCGTCTACTTGGGACTTTTACTGGTTTCTTGGAAACAACGGCAGCAAATCAACCACAACCAAAACAGTTTCAATGACGCGTACCGCCATTCGCGACATTACACCCATTTGCTCTACAGCCTCCAACCCTTGTGGAACAGCAAATTCTTATCGAAGTGGCATTGGCATGGAAGAACAAACCTATGAAGCCACTATTGACTTGGGCGCCTCTCCTTTTACCGGAATTGGCTTGGGGTCAACCTACTGTGATTTAACCTTTTTTACAACTTACTACAATCGCAGCACGACATTCACAACTGCAACTGGGTGGGCGGGAACAGCATCCTCGGGCGGTGCCGCTGATTTTTACACCTACGCCACATTAAATGTTTGCAATTTGAACAAATCATCCAAAAAAACCAACTCCTCTCCCAACCTCACCAATACACCGATAAACTCAGCATGCTGTAACCAAGCATTTTATTACAACTTGGGAGCCATAGACACATTGGACTATGATTCCTTCTCCTATTCAATGGAACAGGCAAAAATCAGCCCCACTTCATCGCATAGTTATAACTCCCCATTCACGGCAAGGTATCCTCTCACACCATACTGCGTCCCCAGTACATCAATAAAATGTACACCAGACACCAAAGCCAATCCACCCAAAGGGATTTATTTCAGTGAGAGTTCAGGCGACTTGATATTTACACCCAAAAAGTGCGATGAATTCACTTTGTTTGTTATCGGCGTTACCGAATGGCGCAAAGACACCTCAAACAAATGGGTGAAAATCGGTTATACTCAACGCGACATTGAATTCTTGATCGAAAGCAACTGTGGGTATAACAACAGCCCCCAAATCGATGGAACCACCTACTCCAAAGTTTGCGAAGGGGAAACAATTAAAATCAAAATATCGTCCGACGACGAAACATACACACCATTCCAAACCGTCCCCGACACTACATCGATCAAATGGAATTCCGGCATCCCCAACGCACAATTTGTCATTGCCAAAAAATCTGATTGGCCCGATAAGCGCAAAGCATACGGCGAATTCCAATGGACCCCCTCCGTGGGATCTGCCTCCGATGTCCCTTATTCATTCAATGTCACAGTATCAGACAAACACTGTCCCGTACCTGCGATCGCCACACGCACGTTTCTCATCAAGGTTCAGCCCCGCGCGCACAGCCAAAGAAATTACAAAAGCTTACCTTGTGGCCTACTTGCGGTATCAGCGAGTTTGGATAAAAACTTCAAAGGCACCCCCAATTTCCAATGGAAAATCACCGATATCACCGGAACGACAACCCTATTCCAGAGCAAACGACAATTAGATACATTCAAATTTTATCGCGGAGGGAAGTTCATTGTTTGGCATACAATCAATAACGAATTTAATTGTCCAACCCTCTACAAAGACACCATAACGCTCAAAAATCCGCCATCGTTGGAGATTGCCAAAAGAGACACTTTTGCATGTTACTCGGGCGACATCAAACTTTCAGCAAAAATCCTGAATGCGCAAAAACCCTATCAATATTATTGGACGCGCATCAAAAAGGATACGGGATCGCTCAAGCCCTGGAAATCAGAAATACATCTTTCGGGAGATACCTTTTCCCAATTGACCTTAAAAAATCTCACCACTGATTCTACCATTCGAATTAAAATCACCGATTCTCTCGGATGTGTATTTTTTGACACTACTACGATTACAATCAAACCGTTACCAACAGTTAACCTCGGTCCGGACAAAAGAATATGTACGTATCAAACCGCGGAATTTGATGGCCAGCACGCCGACACTGTCAAGTACAATTGGAATACCAACGAAACATCTAGGGTCATTCGTCCCAATATCGCAGGCACTTATATTTTGAAAGTCACAGAAAAGAATTGGCTTTGTTGGGCTGAAGACACGGTATCGCTTTTCGTGAACGACACGGTAAAAAGTTTTGCTGGGCGAGATACCCAAATTTGTCATCAGCAGCCCATTCAATTAACGGCCAGCCACAAACCTTCCGGCCTGGTTGCGACCTACTCTTGGTTCGATCTCCAAAACAACGCTATCATTGGCAACAACCAATCTTACAATATCGTAGCAAAAAACCCAAATGCACCCGGAGGCAGTATTCAACAACATGAATACACGCTCACCACCACAGTGATACAATCAGGTCACAGCTGTTCACATATCGATAGTATTGAATTGCGCATTCGCACCCTGCCATCGGTTGGCTGGAGCCCCAATCCATTTCCGAATCGATGTTTTGCCGACAGCAATTTCAATGTAAACCCCTATTTCAATATGGGCAATGACCCCAAATCGCGATTCTGGGCCGTTGAATTCAATACAACCAATCACTACAAAACCAAAACCACCCGCTCAACCAACCCAGTGTCTGGATCCGTTTACAATTACATCGATTCCATCAACCGACTGAAAAGTGTATTCACAACTTCATCGTTAAAAAACGAACATTTACAAAACAACAGTCCATTTCGAGCAAAGATTTTCGCTGCATATACCGATACCAATGGCTGCGCAAACGTTGACAGTGTCATTCAGCAAATCAATGGCAACCCCATCATTCAACTGATCGATAGTGTCTTTTGCCAAAACCGAGGAGCGATCAACATGAATGAGATCACCGTTGAGCCCAAATCAATGGCCAATTTCCATTTCTTCTGGTCAACGCTTCCCAACGGGTTCCCCAAAAACATCGACTCAAATCGTTTGCTACAAAGATACTACAACAATAAAATCGAGCAGTGGCAGTTTGTATTTGGATCCCCCGCGGAGGATAATTACGGCGGAAAGTATCACTTCGAATTGCTCGTGAGAGATTCTAGCACGCATTGTTTCTCAAAGGATAGCGTAAAAGTGCGCATCATCGCTGAGCCAAAGATTCAAATCACTATACTGGGCGATGTCTGTGTCAATGGCGACACCATGAATTTATATCAATGGGTTCTTGTCAATGGAATCCCAGCCGCTAAAAACGACGGCTCCATATTTGAGTTGATTGAACACAATAAGGTCAGAATCAACCCCGCAAACAGCTCCCTGAAATTAATAAACGGGCATCAGTTTTTACCCGCGTATGGCGTTGGCAATTGGCTGATTCGCTATTCCAACAATTCCACCGGATGCCTGATTGCGGATAGTATTTACCTGCGCGTGAACGACACACCCAATGCCGTACTATTCACAAACGACACAATTTGCGCAACAACATCGCAATTGGATTTAAACACCAAAGTAAATGGAAATTTGACTTTCCCAAAATTTGGGAACGGGTTTTGGGCATCAAAAAATAGCCTTGTAAAAATTGTTGACAGTGCCATTTTTATTCCATTTTCCCGGGGACTCCAAAGCAATTATGAAGGACCCTACAATTTTACATATCACCTCATCGACAGCAATGGATGCGAAGACGTTGAGGACTATCAAGTAACGATCCGAAACCAACCCACCGTTTCAATTATCGCATCAAACCCATCCAACGCTTGTGAGAATACGCCTTTTGTGATCAATGCCGTATCAGCGTATTGCGCTCAGCAAGTAGCATGGAAAACCATCAACCATGCAGATGGGAGTTTGTGCGATGGCACATGGACGCAGCAAAGCAATTCAGAAAACATTCATTTCACGAACGGCAAAAACGACCTTCTAAAAAAACGCGCGCAGCTTTCGGTCACAACATTGCCCCTCATTGGCGATGATTGTCCTACGGCTACAGACACCATCCTCATCAAACTCAACCCAAATCCAATCCTCTCCAAAATTTCTGACCAGCATGGCTGTGCGCCTTTGTTGGCTATCTGGACTGTGGATGAATTGAATAATTTGAGTCCAGATCAAGTAAACTATTCATGGGAGTTGGGATCGGGGAAAATCTCAAGTCAACAAATTCCCGGCAAAATCAATTATGACATACCCGGAAAATTCAACATCCGGGTGATTGCAACCAGCGATTCTGGCAATTGCGCCGACACCAATCTTGCACAAGTCTTTGTTTATCCCAAGCCGATGGCGGCATTCAGCACCAACCCGGAAAAGCCCACAGTGGCAACCGCCAAGATTCAAATGATAAATCAAAGCACAATTGATACGAATACTTTTAATCACAAACTCTCCTATCGTTGGGATTTTGGCAACACCAACCAAAATTCAGACACCTCACTGCTCCGTTCGCCGAACTATCATTATGGCAAAGACACTGGGGAATTTGACATCACCCTCATTGTAACTTCTCCCTACAATTGCTCTGACACGGCAATGAGATCTATTTATATCAAACCCAGTTTAAGCATTGATATACCCAACGCCTTTACGCCAAACAACACCGGACCCATTGTAAATAACACATTCAAACCCATCACGGGAAGTTACCTAAAAGCGCAGTTTAGCATTTATAATCGCTGGGGAGAAAAACTATTTGAAACAAACAATCTAACGAATGGATGGGATGGGAAATCAAATGGACTAGATTGTGAGGAAGGCACCTATTTATATAAATTAGTCATTTTCGATAAAGACTTCCAATCGTATCAGTATCATGGCACTTTCACTTTGTTGCGCTAATGCAACTATAGGGATTTCTCAATGGTTTTAAGGACAATTCAATCATCCTCTTCTAGGGTGAAAATTTCATTGACGCTCGTTTTAAAAACATCCGAAATTTTGATGGCGAGCGCTGTTGAAGGAATGTACCGCTCAGCTTCTATGGAGTTGATTGTCTGACGTGAAACCCCCACTTTATCGGCCAGTTGCTGCTGTGTGATATTCAACTTGGCTCTCTCAACCTTGAGTGTATTGTTCATTAACGATACAACTTTTTGAGATAGTAGCTAATCAAATACCCCACCAACATAAGGGTAACCATCTGTTGACCTGAAACATCAATAAATGGAGCCTGTAACACCCATACAATGAGGGGTTTAATCATCACGCAAATCACCGCAAACATGAACATTTCTTGCATCGCCTTTAATCTGATATATATGGTCAATTCGTCTTCCACTTTGTCGCGCGACAATGCAATAAATAACAACCCAAGCAAAAAGCCGCTGTATGAGAGAGATTTCAATAGATCTTTTTGACTTGCCATCAGTGCGATGTGCATCATTTTAACGATGAGCCCAGGAACCATCGATAAAACCATCACCACAATTCCTATTTTCTTGAAGTGAACACCCAGCAACTTCGGTTGTTTATTGAATTTTTCGTTTTGCATTATGACAAGCTTGCTTTTCCTAATGACAAATATACTTTACATTTCAGAATTCACAAATGCACCGCTCTCAGAAATTCGACCAAAGAACAATAAATCTCATGATTGCTCGTTAAATTCAAAATGACAACATTTAAAACTAAAATTGATGAGAACTAAAACAATTTTACTAATTACAGCCATCTTCTTTTCGCTCACAGCCAAAGGACAAGAAAAAATAGAAAAACTTGATTTTAGAGTTGGTTGCGGAGTTTCTCTTTTAGGATCCGGCGATATGACAACATTTGTTTATGAAAATGAACTCAACTACAAAATAAACAATTACTTAACGAGTGCTATATCGATCAATTTAGGTCGTAGCAACTATGGTGTTTATGAAAACTCAGCATTTACCCAAGTCAATTTAAATATTTTACTTTCTCCATTTAAGAACAATAAAAAGTCCGATTTCAGGATAGGAACGGGTTTAACATACTATTCCGTTTCAGATGCGTATATAACTTCTAGTTCGTACCAAAATGGACAAGTAGTAGACGTGGTTTATAACATTGAAAGTAGAAACAGTTACGGAATTAATTTTGTGATTGAAAACACATCCCTAATTTCCGACAAACTTTTCTGGGGAGCCAAGTTGTATACCCAACCCTATTTCAATGGAGATATTAATACTGGGATTTTATTGAAACTGGGGATGAAAATTTAATCAAACCTGGCACGCAACCATTCCCCTTTTCGGCGTCTTACTATCAAATGCATTATTTTCGTACAGTGAAGAGAAATCATTCGGGATGGATGTTGAAGCTGCTAATTGGCCTAATCATAGGGTTGCCTTCAGTTGGCAACGCCCAACGATTTCAGCTCGAACACGACGATTATTCCGACTCCATCGTATGGTACGTGCGCAACACAGGTCCAAATTGGGTAAAACCCGTTTCACTAACAATCAATTGGTTCCATACAAAGCCCGATCTATATGTATGGGATGCCAACCCAGGACCAGCATCTTCTCGCAATAGAATCACTGAAATCAATACGAATGGCAATCTGAAATTTCGTTATAAATCAACACAAGGAGTTGGAATTAACGATACAATTTACGCGGGACAACGAATCCCTGTTTTCTATTCCGTAAACTACAACACCAAAAAAACAGATACAATCATGCCTGCAAATTGCATCATGTTTTATCATGACTCGTTGGTTGCCGATGGTGAAGAACCCGTGCTTCCAAAAGGTGGCAAATGCGACTACAAGCGTGTTTTCCTCAATTCCTACTCAGCCACAAGTGGAATTCATTTTAGATCACAGGCTTGGTATAATTTACACCAAAATATGTGTCAAAAATATAACACCCCCGACCTTTATGTCATGGTGATTTTTGACCAAAATACATTTAAACCCACTTCTGCCGGCGTAATCCCCAAATGTCCCTCGGGCAGATACGGCACTGCGTTTGGCTTCCCTAGAGATTCCCAAATTTATTATAGTTTCACATTGTCTGATGGTAAACACATCGACTCCATCATCAGTGGCATTACAGACGGAGATTATGTTGCACTCGTGAGTTACCCCACTTTTACGCAGTATACGATTTCTAAAATGAAATCTCGTTTCGCTCCAATTGGACTCAATACGGACTCACTGATCCTCGGTCCGAAAGGATCACCGGATGTTCAAATGGTATTTTGGGGACGAAAAGGATTGTCTACAAGCAAAGGTAAACTGAATACGGTTGGCCGCTATTACAACGGCGGGGCCTCCATCGTAAACCTTGGCGCAGACCACATAATGATTGCAAACCAACCCACGGACGAGTTGAAAGCCTGGCCCCCATGTTACGAGACCTTGGCATTGGTACATCAACCTTATATTCCCGCACCTGTCAAAGTCGGAATTTCATCTCTCCAGTCAAGCCGAAATCTGACTGCCTCTCCCAACCCAACAAACCACGAAATCCATCTGGGCCTAGCCACTCAATCCATGGACTGGAAAATCATTGATGCAACAGGCAGAATCCTTTTCACCACCCACACCAATGTTGGAAATGAAATCATCATTAACGTCGCAGCGCTTTCGTCGGGTATGTATTTCGCAGAATCCATCACCGATTCAACCGTAGAACGAGCCCACTATCGGACCCAGTTTATTAAAATCGATTAAATTTTATTGCGTTGCATTTCTCGGGCGATATCCTTCTCTTTTAGATCGTCCCGCTTGTCGAAGGTCTTTTTACCCTGACCTAAACCAATCTCCAACTTAAGAATTCCTCGATCATTTTCGTACAACCTAATCGGAAACAATGTATAACCCTTGGTCTTAATCTTCCCCTCGATTTTTTTAATCTCCTGCTTATTCAAGAGCAACTTACGCTGACGCATCGGCTCATGAACATTGTAGCTCGATTGCTTAAATTCCGAAATGTGCATGTGCAAAAGATACACTTCACCATCTTCCAACACACAATAGGCATCGCCCATATTTACATTGCCGTTTCTGATGGATTTCACTTCTCCGCCCCAAAGGACCATCCCCGCTTCATAACGCTGCTCGATGTGAAAATTGAAACCCGCTTTCCGGTTCAATACATCAACACGCTTTCTATTATCTTTCACTGCCATACTTCCACCTCAAAGGTAGTGAAATTAAAAGTTTAGGCCCGAAACTGTTCGATCAAACAATCTACCTTTTCTTTTTTTAGGATTTTTTGTCCCTGTGTCCCCTCCGCAACCAATCGATCAGAAACCATCACTTCAAAATAGCAATTCACCGTATTGCCTTCCAATTCCGACAAGGTGGCCCTAATTTCGACATCATCTCCCAACAGTGCGGGTGATTTATGTGTGATATTTAAAAATGTGCCTATGCCTTCTTCGTCGTCCTCCTTCATCTCCAGCACAAACTGCCTACAAGCCCATTCAACATCCCTTCCCAAGGCAAAAGTGCTATAAAAAGGATGCACATTTCCTGTTTCAAACGTAGCGAGATCA
>Ga0304730_1001777_pt1 | contig 15965 bp, 15 predicted proteins | sample M_130628_MF_Meta_FD_190474 | JGI IMG/M metagenome (GOLD analysis project Ga0304730, IMG submission 190474) | Freshwater microbial communities from Lake Montjoie, Canada to study carbon cycling - M_130628_MF_MetaG (v2) (version 2) | ecosystem: Environmental > Aquatic > Freshwater > Lake | place...
AAAACAAAACTTTGGGTCTGACTTGCCAAATTGGGAATCAATTGTCGCGTGAGGATAGATACCGCCATTACATTCAATTGGACAATCGTATTGACCAAATTCACAGAAGAATCCCCGAATTTCATAGTGCCCCCAATCCCCGCATTATTTATCAAAAGGAAAACAGAATACGTTTCGTTGATCGTTTTGCTAAATGAGATCACATTGTCGTAATCGGATAAATCCACTTCAAAAAAGACAGACATAGTGCTGTAAGTGCTAATAATTTCCTCATTCAGTAAATGAATATCTTCCCCAGGAAGGCTCACAAGTATTGTGTTGATCCCACGTGAACCCAGTTCGAGAGCGAATGCCCTGCCTAGCCCTTTACTGGCTCCGGTTACAAGTGCGAATTTTTTCATTTAGCTGATGCTCATTCAAGACGACAATTCCTTTACGGACTGCACGGGGAACCATTGAGAAATTTCAATGCACTTGAAATGCGACGCAAATTAATACTTGAAAACTTAATTTAGTTGCGATAATCCGTAAAATCAGAGACGGTAATTTGCGATAAGCAATTAAATTTTAAGCAATTCGTATTTCAAAATACGCCATTGGTGTAAACGGTAGCGAAGTGATACCCCCAAACAGCCCAATCCATAAATTGCACTATTCTTTAAACTGATAGAACTTGCTTCAGGGAAATACTTGGTAGGACAACTGATCTCGCCAATTTTATACTTTGCAGCAATACATTGTGCCATGATTTGATTGTCAAATAGAAAATTATTTGAATTTTTTTCCCATAATGTATTCTCTAAAACTTCCCGCGAAAATGCCCTGTAGCCAGAGTGGTATTCCGATAGATGCTGATTGACAAGGACATTCTGTGCCATCGTGAGAATTCTGTTGGAAATGTACTTTATCCATGGCATTCCCCCTTCAATGGCGCCTTTCCCTAGGATTCTCGATCCAATGACAACAGGATAGATGCCCGTGGCTACCAAATGCGCCATCGCTGGAATTAATGTAGGCGTATACTGATAGTCGGGATGGAGCATGATGATGATATCTGCCCCCAAATCCAATGCCTTGCGATAACAAGTTTTTTGATTGCCCCCATAGCCTAGGTTTTTCTCATGCTGAATCAAATGCTTGATGCCCAACTTCGCCCCAACCGATAAAGTATCGTCGCCCCCCGCATCGTCAACCAAAACAACCTCATCCACAATGTCGAACGGAATTTCACGATACGTTTGCTCCAATGTCAGCGCCGCATTATAGGCCGGAAGAACAACCACAACTTTTTTACCGTGAATCATGCTGCGAAAATAAGGGATTGCTTTTAAGGTCGTGCAAATTCGAAATGATACTCCATGTAAACTCCCGCCGTCCACCCAAAAAAATCAGGCATCGGGTATTCATTCACTACTTGTAAGGTTCCATAATCGACATTGTATTTCTCCCAAAATTTCTGAGTGATCGCAAATTGGACTTCCACCGATTCCATGAACGATAAAATAAGTTGGTTCCGTTTCATGTTGAGCATGAGGTTTGTCAATTTTCCCTGACCATTAGAATAGTTTCTGATGGCCTGCGCCGCGAAATGCGTCAAAGGGGGCCAAGCATTTGGACTGTCCCACTGTGTTTTCCAGAACACCCGATTTGCGGCGATTGCAGAAGAATCTTTCGAAAGTGGCAAGCAAGGATACACGCCAAATTTCCCAATGTAAGTGTTAGATAACCTTGCCAAGGCAGTTTTGTTTCGAGAATTGTGCCTTGCCAGTCCAACAAAATAGGGCATGAATTGGGCCGCGTTGTGGTTGAAATGAATTACTCGTTTTGCTATGTCATAATCCCAATACCATCCAGTATGTTTGTCGTAAAATAGCTTGTTTATCAATGCTTTACGCAAATTGCTTCGTTGCCGCCATTCCCGTGATTTTTTGTGTTCTTTGAGGGTTTTGTAGCCATTGGCGAGGGTTTTTTCGCTCAAATAAAGCAAGCAATTCAGGTCCAGTGGGGCGATAAATAAACACCGCGCATTAAACCGTGTGGTGAAATCCCATCCGCTCTCCGCTTCTGCCAATAAGTGGTCTGACAAAAGGATGCCTTTGCCTTGTTTTTTGCCTTCCCGACTTATTAACGTATCGCGATTTAGCTCAGAATAAATCGAATCAAAGCCTGGCCCCAAACGACCTTTGAGGAACTGGGCAAATCGAAGTAAAAAAGCATCGGTGGCATTGTTTCCGTAGTGATTGAGACGCAAAGCAGAGGGATATCTGTTTGCACCATGAATGCCTTGGTATTCTTGGGGTGTTAGTCCCAAAGAGCGATTCTCCATCCACCAATGATGTTCCTTTTCCAATGCTTTTAAGGCAATACGTAACCAAGCGGTATCGCCAGTGACGTCGAAAATGTCGGTTACCATCGCTGCGAGTAAGGGAGGTTGACTTCGATTTGTCATCGAAAAACGATTTGCATTGGGGATAAATCCGAACCGATTTACAAGGTAAATCAAGTTATTGCAATTGTTAATGGCTTGTTGGATGGCATCTTTTTCGTCGGGGGTTGCATCGCCGTCTCGTTGTGGGTGATTGCCGTAGGTGAGTAATCCGCAATTGATGAAATAACTGTCCCAATAGTACATTTCGCGGAACATTTGATTGCCCGACAAAGTTGGGGTAGAATATGGGTTCGGCAGTCCTATGAAATCAGCCGAATCATACGTCACTGATCGAACGCTCTTCTTCCAATTTGCGATGTAATATTTCTGAGCTTCGGCGATATAAGGCTCAGCCGAGATTGCTTTCTGTGCGCCTAATGGTTTGAACAAAAAAAACGAAACAAGCCAGAAAAGACTACTGAACTGAATCGAAAAAGTTGCATTACGCCCGCACCGCATGCCTCAAAATTAAGGGTATCGAAGTGCTTTTGTGAAGTTTGGTTAAATCAAGGCCGCAATTCCATCCCACAGGGCGATTCTTGCAGTTAACGCTTCTTGAGCTGTCTCAGTGGCTTCTGACCACTTCTGAGGATCCTCGCCGCAAACATGGCTAAGCATCAACGCAGAAAGACCTGCATGATGGTCACCATCCAATTCGATATGCCTTTCCAAATAATAAATCAGCGTATTGAAATTCTGCCCGTTTGCATTGAGCTCTTTTACCATCGCCAAGAACATATCTGGAATCAAATCTTCTCTACCAAAGGCAAATGCTGCTGCCACTTCGTGTAATTTATTCCTGTCGATGATGCTAAATGTCGTGCCGATGAAATCCTTCGCCGAACTTGGAACATCACTTTGCTCAATTGCCATTCTTAATTCAGTGCCTTCAGCAATACGATTGACCAATTGGTCGATGCCTTTGAACGATGCGCCCGCCTCTGACATCGCACGTTTGTATAACTCAAAATGACTGATATGTCCGCCGTTTGGATCTTCATCGCTCTCTTCGCCCAAAACGATTTCATTGATAAAAAAGCGCAATTCTGCTGTGCTTTTGGGTGTCCAAGGAGCCTGGGTGCAAGTGAGGTTGTTTTGTAAATATTTCAACAACGACATAAAATCCCATACCGCATATACGTGGTGATGCATGAACGTCTGAAGCTTTTCACGCGAGTTGATTTTGTTGTAAAGGGGGTGATTTGCAAGCTTCGTTCTAAGGGGTTCGATGCTTGTTTGTAGTTGATGTAAATATTGATTTTGTGATGCTGCTTCAGACATGGTGCAAAATTAACAACGGAGCGGTTTTAAGGTTTTCGGAATTTCGGAATTATTGTCATTTTTATGTCAGTCGCCAATCATGAAATGATGACCATCCCAGTCACTAATTCGAGGCGCCCTTTAGATTCGTTTCTCTCCGATTTTCATTATCATTTACCTTTTGATATGATATCGTATCAAAGGCCCAACTCAAAGCCAAAACCATGAAAATCAAGATCGAAAAACCCTGTCACGAAGACTGGTCAAAAATGACATCGGAAGCCCAAGGCAAATTTTGCAATGCGTGTGAAAAATCAGTCGTCGACTTCTCTATGATGTCGGATGCGCAAATTTTACATTATTTCTCCCAACCCAAAACTCAAAAAGTATGCGGTAGGTTCAACGCCGATCAAGTGGATCGCGCCTTGGTTAACATGATTCCCGAAAGGCCATCGCCGCCACCTCAATTACTACATTTCGCTTATTTATTAATAGTTGTATTGGGTGTTGGACTTTCATCCTGCAGTAATACCGTTACCGGTAAGGCAGAGATTACGGAGCAACAAGATTCAGCTTCTCCCAAAATATTTAAGCCGGAGGTCAAAATGGGTGAAGCGGTCATCGGAAAAGTATCGGCACCATCATCGGCAACGGCCCCAGAAATAAGAATGGGGAAGCCCCTAATTATCATGGGCGATACAATTATGTCAAACCCAGTAAAAAAGGATTCCACGCCATGCCGTCCCAATCCAATTCTACCATTAAAGGTAAATCCTGCTGCCCCAAAAACAGTGCCGCCATCTGAAAAAACCTACATAAAAGGGAAGGTTAAAATCACCAAACCCCCGGTAATTACGGTGGATCCCATTATTGAAGATCACAAAATCATGGGTGAATGCGTGATTCCAGAGTAGTCGGATTATCCTAAGTTTTTCTTGGTGGATTTTCCGGCGCTTGCCTCAATTTGATTCATCGCCATCATCTCCTTCAGGGTTTTGTTCATCCCGTCGGTGGATCCATCAAGGAAAATTACGTTGCCTTTGCCGTCTGATGCGAAGTTTTTGATCGCTTCCGTCCACATGCTAAACAGCAAGAACGATGAGTCCAGATCGGCCTCTTTCATTTCGATGGCCGCGTCGCTCATCCCCTTTGCAACCTCTTTGCGGAACAATGCGATGCCTTCACCCCTCAACTGCGCAGCAATTTTCTCGGCTTCGGCAGAAATTTTGATGGCGTTTCCTTCCGCTTCCGCAGCTTTGGTTTTGGTAATCAACAAGGCCTGACCTTCATTCTCAGCGGCCGCTTTCAAATTAGATGATGCTACCACTTGCGCCATACTCTTGGTAATTACCTCGTCAAAAGTGATATCGTTCAATTGCAAATCGATCAAATGGTAACCCCATGATTCTAAAACGGCATCAATCCCTTCCTTTACCGATTCTACGATTTCTTTGCGAAGTGCCAAGATTTCAGCTTGTCTTTTGGTGGCGACAAATCCGCGGATCGAACCTTCAATCGTTCTGATCAGCGCAGTCATAAAATCGCGGTCGTTAACAAACTTAAAGGCCACATTTTTCAGCGTTTCCTCGCGATTGTCGAATACAGAATAAAGCAACATCGCCTTAAAATAAACGTTTGCTTGATCCTGCGTAATTGCCTGGAAATCCAACTCGATGCTTCTGTTTTGGATGGATATTTTACGATAGATGACCTCAAGAAAAGGAATCTTTAAATTCAGTCCTGGATATAGAATTCTACGGTATTTGCCGAACATCGTAATGATCGCAATGCTTCCTTGTTGAACAGTTTGGATGGATGCCAGCAATATCAGAGCGGCAACGCCTAAATAGATGTAAGTGAGTGTCATGTTGAATCAAAGGTACAAAAACCCCCTTCAATATGTACGTGCCAAAAATTTCAAAAATTCGATCCGTAATTCTCCAAAAATCTTCCTAAACTGACCCATTTCGTCGATAAGACTCTTGTTTTCTTCAGTTTTTCTATGATCCGTGGCCACATTGTTGATTTTGGCCAAATTTGCCAAATGGGTTTCAAAATGATGAATTTCCGCCTTTAACTCATCAATTACTTCTTTGTGGCGGATGAATTGGTTTTGAAAATGCTCTACCTCTGCCAAAACCTCTTTATGCGTGTTGGCGGCATCCACTTCGGACAACCGATTTTCGTAAGTCATGATTTCGTCTTGGGTCAATGCCAATTCAGATAGCCACTGATTGTTGGTTTGATGCAATTCAAGTAAATACTGCTGTGCGATTTTTGCTTCCATAGTGAAACGAAGATCTTACATCTCAAAGTCTTTGTCCATGATTTACCTCATCAATGAATATGATTAATATCAATCAATCACCCGGATCTGTTGGGTTTGATGCGATTTGGTTGCCGAGAGGAGATGTTTTTTTCCCAAACACATTGTTTACATCACGGATATTTGCCCAATGAATAAATTTGATAATGTTCATTTTCGAACCTTTGAATTATGGGGAGGTTGTTTGATGGTAAGGGTTCTCCAAAGGCGGTTTTTGCGACAACAATCCATTTTAATCCCAAATTAGCGAGAGAGTCGATTCTGCCGGGGGCCACAATCCAATCGTTGTGATTGCACCAGCCTTTTCTGTGGGCAAAATACAGCGTGGTGGGGACTTCTTTGCTATTGACGAATATTAAATCTTTGCGGTTGGCGCCGAGGCTGTCCAAGTGGACCCCAAGTTTTTCAAAACCCGCATACGCTGGTTTAATCCTAAAGTCATGCTGCCAATTCAGTACGTTTTCAGCGATGATGATAAAGAGGAGGATGTGCTGGATTTTTTGGGTTTTACAGAAAGTAAGGGCATATCCTGCAACCAAAGCCATCACGGGAGCAAAGGGGACGATGTAGTAACTGTGAATCGCAAAAGTTGTCCCTGATTTGAGCATGATGCCAAAAAATGCAAGTGTAGCTAAGGCAATGGTGTAGAATAATGTGGGCTGCTGATTTTTGTGCTTCCACAATAATAACAGTCCAACAAGCCAAGCCGCGAAACCCGTAAAATGGAGTGCGTCTAGGTAGTATTTTTCGATTACGTCCTTCCAATTCGCTAGAATTTCCATCGCCCCAATTTGGATCGATTTTCCCATGAAAAAATGGACAAACCCAAACTTTTCGTTCAAGTAGGGGACCCATTGAAAATAATAAAGAAAGGAGAGCCCAACGGCGAGCGCAAGGATGCCAAAAAAGGCGTAAATCCGCATTCTAGGATGGCTTTTATCAAACCATAAAAGTGCAAGTGGAACAATAGCGAAAATCATTGGTAATTTGCATAGTACCCCCAGAGTTATGCCGATGCTGGAGAATAATAACTTCCAGTTTTTGCCACTTTTTAGATATTCTAGCCCTTGGTAAATGCCCCAAATGAGAATACTCATCGCAAAGGTGTCGGGCATGATTTTACGGGAATATGCAAACCAAATCGATCCAAGTAACAGCATCGCGGAAGGGAAGGCACTGCTATCGTGGATGTGTTTTTTTACCAGTAGGTAGAAATAATAGATGCCGAAGCTGCTGATAATCAAGTTGATTAATCTGCCATACCAATGTGCGTAGCCGAACACTTTTGATACAAGATAAATGAGGTAATTGAGTAGGGGGAATTCCATCCCTGTTATGCCAGTTTTTTCTCCGGCGACATCAATTTGTGGGAAGAAGAAGTGTCCGCCAGCTTCAAAGTAATTCCGTGCCACCATCGTTACTGTGGTTTGTCGCCAATTGTGTGCTACGTCCAACGGAGGATTGGTGATGCCGATGCATCGAATCAAAAAGAATATCGCAATCCAAAAAACTATGGGTTGATTTAACTTGGATTTCATTTTTTCAAGCGCCATTATTTTTTTACAATTTTTTCATCGCTCCGCAAAAGACTCCTAATCGAAGAGATATTGAGAGGGAATTCTAGGATGATGTGCAACATGCTTAACACATAAATCGCTGCCAATCCAATGCGATAGTTGAAATAGAACATGAAGCAGCAAATCGCCCATAAAATGAGGGTGGTGTACATTTTTTTCTTATCTATCTTATGCCATTGGATAACGGAAGTTTTAGAGAACCAATTGAGGTAGTGGTAGGTATAAGCGAAGGCGATAAAGGTTTGAACTTTCCATACGATGGGGAGTTGCAGGTTCCAATTGGTTCCATCGGCATGTCCCAGTAGTCGGGTTATTGCGTAATTTACCTGATGGAAATTCGTCGCGATAAACGTTTCGAAAGTGGATTGAGAGGTATTTGATGGAAGCACGAGGTTTTCTTTTGCTGAAATTACGATGATGACGAAGAACATCGAAACGACATTAATGTAGCCCCAAGTGGAATGGCTTTTTTTGGCGCCCGACCACATGAAGAGTATCGTAAAGAGAAATACATGGATAATGGTGGGCAGAAATATGCCAAAACAGACGGCAAAAAAGGTGAATTTGTATAGGAAGAGGGTAGACAGCGCGCAGATTCCGATGATCAGTAAACGGTTGATTCGTTGCGGGGTGGCGACGAAGGCTATGGCGAAAATGAATACAACAAACAGGGCCGAAAAGCTCCATTGGGTATAGGTGTTTAGTGATGCTGCAACGTTCGATGATAGGATTGATGTGTGCAGGGGTTTGGTGAATTTCCATTTCCCCAATTCAAAAAATGCGAATGTAATTGTAAGCAAGAACAGTGAAATAATTACCGCTTTGAGGTAGTGTTTTTTGTCGTTTTGATGCGCCAAGAAGTAATTCTTTTTATCCAGCCAGTTGATTTCGGTGAGGTAGTGGAGCGGCCCGAGAATGGCATAAGAGAACAGAAATAGTTGGAATGGGAATTGAAATGCAAAAAACAGAGTGACCCAAATCAATAGGAAATTGGTGATTTCGATTTTTTTTGCCTCGCCCATGAATAAAACGGGAAATTAGGGAATTTTCAGGCATAAAAAACCCCAAATTCGCTAGAATTCGGGGAAAAAAGGGGAAATACCTTAAGTTGTTTTGGGTTTAATGCTCCAGAATTACATCCAATAATTCTATCTTCATTTTTTCATATAGATCATTGAATGGCCCCTCTAGTAGTGTTCCAATATTGACGCCAATAAATATTGTTACATCTTTTGCAGGGAAATGATACAGAATTGCACCCGCACCAATTCCACTTCCTCCATGTCCATATCCCCAGTTGTCTTTGTGGGTTCTGTAGGTTAAGCCGAGCCCATAGGCCGGTTTTCCATTTTTATTTAATACCCAGTTTCGCATTGTATCAAGTGTTTCTTTTTTTAGAATTTGACCACGAACAAGTCCATCCAGAAAATGTACATAGTCCATTGGTGTAGCAACAATTCCATCGTCGCCGATCATCGCAGACACATTGTTGACTTGCGTTTTGGTGACGTTTTCTAATCGATTGTCGCTCAGGCGATTTAGATAACAATTTACTAATTCAGGGTATTTTAAATATCCAGTTTCGTTTTTATAATAGGTGTTTAAAAGGCTTAATGGTTTGAAAATTACATCGGACATCATGATGCTATGGTCTTTGCCTGTTATTTTATTAATCATTATGGCCAATAACAAAAAATTTGTATTGCAGTAAGAATATTTGCTTCCCGGTTCAAATTCTGACTTTTTATCAAAAGCATATGAAATCAAATCTAAGTAATTAAATATTTTATTTTGATTGCTGAGTAAATTAGCTGAGTAAGTGTAATCATAGGCATAGTCAAAAATGCCTGATGTGTGATTCAATAACATCCTAACCGAAATTAATTCACTGTTGGTGATGTGTTGAGAAATGTTCACCGGAAGATGTTTTGATATGGGATCGTCCAATGAAATAACCCCATTTTCGTATAGCTTCATTACAAGAACTGCGGTGTAGGATTTTACTATGCTCTGCGCATATTGTAAATGACAAATTTGTAAAGGAGTTTTGTCTTCAATTTTTGAATATCCTGCCGCTCCTGCCCATTCCTCTGTGGACGTTTTAACTGCCATACTTATGCCAGGGATTCCTAAATTGGCATATTTGTTAAGAATGGTCTGAAGTTTTTCCGATTTACTGTAATTAAGAACTTGAGTACTGTTACAATGAAACGATGATGTTGATAGGTCAATTTTTTTACAACTGAAAATAACCAATGAAAAAAGTGAATTGGCCAAGAAAAGTATGGTGAAATATTTTTTCATGTGGATTTTTTATTGTGATGGAGGTCAATTCGGCACCCAAAATTGATTAATGTTGTCGGAAGTACCGGAATCGATTTGTTGTATCTTGTAATTCCCATGATGTCGTATTGCACGAAAGGTGAGATGATGTTATTACTTGCGATATTAGGCTTGAGCCAAAGGCCAATTCCAGTGTTAACGGTAATCGCTAAATTTCCATGATCGCTCGATTTTTCCCAATTCCCGTTTATTAATGTGTATGGTTGAGTTGGCAGGAATAGGTCAATCAAACCCGGTCCGAATTTTATTTCTAAATGAAGGGCTTTGTAAATTTTAGGCCTATAAATAAATTGGCTATTTAAATAGGCTGCATTACCATTGTATTTGTTGAAGTAATAGCCGAAGTTGATAGATTGAAATGTGAGGTTTTTTTTAGTGTAGTTTAATTCTGTGCCAATGCTAAATCCTGGGTTTCTGAAATTGTTTTCTGCATTATGGAAAGGTGTTGCAATTGCTTGGAAATTCATTGACGTGACAATGGGCAGGTAGAGTGTTTTTTTTGAATTCTTTGCTAAAGTTTGACTGAATAAATTGACTGTGAATAGTAAAAGAAGTAATAATGGTAGGTGCCTTTTCATTTCTAATATTGGTTAGCAGGATTTTATCTTTGCCAAAGATTAAAATAATTTCATTGAGGTCTAGAACATACCCAATGAATTTCGATGAATAACATTACGCAAACGATAGTTTGGATATCCAGAGTGTATAAAAAAACCCAAATTCGCTAGAATTCGGGGAAAAAGAGGGTTAAAACTGTGTTTGTTGTAGAGAGGAAGGGATTCGAACCCTCGAAACGCTTTTGGCGTTTACACACTTTCCAGGCGTGCTCCTTCGACCACTCGGACACCTCTCTAGGAAGGTGCAAAGATAGTGAATGAGGCCCGTAATTATTTCAGAGGGATCCAATTTCCTCCGATAAAGGCAAACCCGAAAATTTCCATGACTTCGGTTCCGTTTACGATTGTAGTGGTTAGCATGTTGCTTGTTTGTTATATTTTTATGCAATCTTAGTTCGCATTGTTACCAAAGTGTTATCCAATAGTTAGTTAAATGAAAAACGCCTGTGAACTTGTTCACAGGCGTTCCACATTTTTATTACCATTCGTTTATCTGTGGCAATTTCTATGAGGGCGCGCGGCGCCATGATGATGTCCGTGGCGCATCATAATACGCTGTCTGTTTGGAATTGCATTGCTCCTTCTGATATGCCCGTTGCAATGTTGATGTCCAATTCGTACACCCACCTTTACCTGAGGCAGCGGATGATTTTGGGTGTTGTAATGGCCTCTTCGGCGTCGATCCCTACGATTCTCTCTGCGGTCTCTTGAATCTTCCCTCCGGTCTCTCACGTCTTCTCTTTTGTCTCTGCGGTCTTCAATTTGATCCAACGGACCTCCTTGGTGTTGAGCGTCGCGCACATCCTCTCTTCGGTCTCTCACGTCTTCTCTTCGGTCTCTCACATCCTCTCTACGATCTCTGACGTCTTCTCTTCGGTCTCTTTTAATTCTCTCTCTTCTGGCGGTTTGAGCCTCGCTGGGCAATGCAACGAGTCCAAAAGCCATAATGATTAGGGTTTTTTGAATGATCTGTCTCATGTTGTGTTTCTCCTTTCTTGTAGGTTTGACTTTGAAAATCGTGCCAAGTTTAATCGCATCGATGAAAAAGCCAAAAAGAGGGATCAATTTACCCACCTTTACCCAAAGGTTGTATTGTGGAATTTTGGGTGTTCAATCAGGAGATGGATGGAGTGATTTATCTCGTCACAGATTCCAATGCCCTTACCATCGAGGGCCAGCTGAATTGCTTCTTGAGTTCCTTCAAGGAATTTTGAATGTGGTGGAGTCTGTTTGGTTCATACATCGAAACGATCGCAGCGGCCAAAGATTCTGCAGTAGGTTCGCATACCCATCCTGCCTCGCCGTGAGGAACCAATTCCGATAGCCCGCCCACGTTCGTAATGATCATTGGCGTGCCAAAATGATAGGCTATCTGTGAAACCCCGCTTTGGGTGGCATTGCGATAGGGCTGGGCGACAATGTCGGCCGCGGAAAAGTATAGCCGTACATCATCGTTGGGAATGAATTTGGTGTGCAGTTCTATCCGATTTTTTAATTGCTTTCGTGCAATGATCTCGTCGTAGGGAGCACTGTCTTCGTAATATTCTCCGGCGACCAACAAATTGACATCCTTCAACGATTCGGGTAACAGCGACATCGCTTCTAGCAATAAGTCCAACCCTTTGTAGTTGCGGATAAATCCAAAAAATAAAACATACCGTTTGTTTACATCCAATCCCAAAATTTTACATGCCTCCGATTTTGAAACGGAATGACCAAAATTGTCGTACAGTGGATGCGCGTGATATCCAGTTTTAGCAACCGATTTGCTCAGTGGGAAATCTTGTAAATCCTTCAATACCTTGCGACTCATAGCAACGGCTCCATCCAGCACGGGCAAGAAAAACTTCGAAAAAGGGGTATCGAAAAAGCGCTTTTCGTGGGGGATGATGTTGTCAGTAATCGCAATGACTTGCGTGTGGTGATTACTTTTTACGATGCGAGCAAATGTGCCAAAACAAGGTCCAAAAAAGGGCATCCAATATCGGAAAATGATAATGTCCGGCTTGATTTTTTTGTATTTGCGTCCTACCGAAATCCAATTCATTGGATTAACCGAATTTAGGGCAATGTCAATCGTTAAATCCTCAGGTTTTGGGTCGCTACTGAATTGGGATTGACCCGGAAATAGAAAATTGGGGTATTGAAGGCTAAAGGTGAGCAGTGTGACCTGGTTTTTTTGCATCAACTCTCTAGCCAAACGCTCATTGTAGGTTGCCAGGCCGCCGCGAAGAGGATGGGCAGGTCCAACGATGACAATGTGTTTGCCCTCGAAACGCATTAGTCGGTTGTTTCTTTGATGTTGTAGCTGTTGCGTTCGGGATTTGAACGACTCACCAATTCACCAATAAATCCGGCTAGGAATAGCTGTGTACCGATGATCATTGCAACCAATCCGATGTAAAAAATGGGACTATCAGTGACCAATGGGGCGCGTTTGTCCTGGATGACGCATATCAATTTTTCTACTATAATCCAGCAGGCCATGAAAAGTCCGACGAGGAAATTGAGTACTCCAAGAAGTCCGAAAAAGTGCATCGGTTTTTTGCCGAATTTACTCATAAAGAATAAGCTTATCAGGTCGAGGAATCCATTCACGAATCGGTTCATGCCAAACTTGGTGCTTCCGTATTTGCGGGCTTGGTGAACGACAACTTTTTCGCCTACTTTGGGGAATCCCGCCCACTTAGCAATCACGGGGATATAGCGATGCATTTCGCCGTAAACCTCTATATTTTTTACCACTTCGTTGCGATATGCCTTGAGTCCGCAATTGAAATCGTGCAGTTCAAGATCGCTTATTTTACGGGTGGCCCAATTGAATAATTTTGTTGGGATGGTCTTGCTGAGGGGATCGTAGCGCTTCTTTTTCCATCCACTAACGACATCATAGCCTTCGGTTTTGATCATTTCGATCAAGCCAGGGATTTCGTCGGGTGAATCTTGTAGATCGGCATCCATCGTTATCACGACTTCACCATTTGCTTCGGCGAAGCCCACGTTTAATGCCGCACTTTTGCCGTAGTTGGTTCTAAATCTAAAACCGCGAACATTGGCATCTTGATTCTTTAGGTTTTTGATGATGTCCCAAGACCCATCGTTGCTTCCATCGTCGAGCAATAGGATTTCGTAAGACAGATTCTCCTGCTTACAAACGCGGACGATCCAAGCGTGTAATTCGGACAGTGATTCGGCTTCGTTAAACAGCGGGATAACCAAAGAAACATTCAGCATGGGTGCAATTTAATACAAAGGGTTTGAAATTGATGTGTTTGGTTGGTTCAAGACGATTAACGATTGCTAAATCCGATGATTTCTCTTACTTCTCTGATTGTTTTTTGGGCTGAGACACGGGCTTTTTCTGCACCAAACCTAGCGATATCGTTGAGGCGTTTCTCATCGCCCAAGGTCGCTTGGATTTTCTCTCTCAGCGGAGCGATAAAAATCTCCATGTCCGCGGCCAATTGTTTCTTGAAATCGCCGTAACGGATGTTACCGGCTTTATGACTGTCTTCGAAAAATTGAATGGTATCCGCCGCGCTCACCAAACCCATCAAATCGAAGAGGTTTTGAACCGGCACTGACTTGGGTGCTCCTGGTTCTGAAGGCCCGCTGTCACTCACGGCGCGCATGATTTTCCTATTCAATACAGATGCTTCCTCGTCGAGGTAAATGGTATCTGCCTCCCCGGCGCTTTTACTCATTTTCCCGGTTCCGGTTAGTCCGGGCACTTTGACCAAATTCTGCTCAAAACTAAATGCCTGGGGCTCTGGAAAATACTCGTTGTTGTAGAGTCGATTGAAACGGTTTGCGAAGGTTCTCGCCATCTCTAGGTGCTGCTCTTGGTCCTTGCCCACAGGGACTTTTATCCCGCGATGCAATAGTATGTCGGCCGCCATCAACACAGGGTAGGTCAAAAGGCCAGCGTTGATATTGTCGGGCTGTGTTCTTGCTTTCTCCTTAAAGGATGTTACTCGCTCCAATTCTCCCAAATAGGCATTCATATTCAAGAACAAATACAACTCCGCCGTCTCTGGTAAATCACTTTGAAAGTAAATTGTACATTGCTCAGGATCTAGTCCCAATGCGATATATTCGGCCAAAACCCGCTTTACAGAGGCGCTTAAATCACCTGGCGTTGGATGTGTAGTTAGGCTGTGGTAATCGGCAATGAAAAAATAGGAATCAAACTGCTCTTGTAACCTGAGGAAATTCTTGAATGCGCCAAAATAGTTGCCCAAATGCAATTTTCCGGTTGGACGTATGCCGCTAACCACCACTTCTTTCATATTTACAAATTTACAAAATAGAGGTTGATTTTGGTGGAAGTGAAACGGATTTAAGCGTTTAATTCGTTTTTCGGATAGTAAAAACCTCATTGGGCACGTATTTTTGTGCGATGCCAAAATCGTTTCAACTCAAATTCTCTCCCCAAGATGTGGTGGATGCGGATTGGGTGAATGCGCAATTTGCGAAATCGGCGGGATTGGATGCACATACATGCAAGGTGGTATGGCGAAAAAAGTCTTTGGACGCCCGCGGTAGAGCTCCGTTTTTTCTGATCACAGCCGATGTCTATGCGCAGGGAGAATTGGTGGGGGCGGAGAACGGATATCGACTCAAATCGGTAGAAAAAGCATCGCCCGTTCACATCATTGGCGCAGGTCCAGCCGGTCTTTTTTGTGCTCTGGAATTGATAGAGTTGGGGTTAAAACCCATCGTTTTGGAGAGGGGGAAGGCGGTGAAAGAACGACGTAGAGATTTGGCGATTTTGAACCGTGAGAAGGTGGTGAATCCCGACAGTAATTATTGTTTTGGAGAAGGGGGTGCCGGAACTTATTCCGATGGGAAACTGTACACGCGGAGTAACAAACGCGGACCGGTGCAAAAGGTGTTGCAGTGCTTGGTGGATCAAGGTGCGCCGGATTCTATTTTGTACGATGCGCATCCTCATATAGGGACCAATAAATTGCCGCAGTTGGTAGAAGGAATTCGCCAAACCATAGAAGCCTATGGCGGGGAAATTCGCTTCGATACTCGGGTCGATGGTTTGTTAATGGAGTCGGATCGGATTGTCGGTTTGAGATTAAACGGTGGCGCTACCGAAAAGGTCGAGAAAGTGGTGCTAGCAACAGGCCATTCGGCGAGAGATATATTCGAAATGCTTGTCGATGCCAATATTGCCATCGAGGCAAAGCCTTTCGCCATCGGTGTTAGACTGGAACATCCCCAATCCATTATCGATCAAATACAATACAAGTGCGATAATCGAGGTGATTTTTTGCCGCCTTCTTCCTATAGTTTGGTTGAGCAGATTCAGGGTAGGGGTGTGTTTTCGTTTTGTATGTGTCCGGGAGGGATAATCGCGCCGGCCGCTACCGCGGCCGGCGAAGTCGTTGTGAACGGTTGGAGCC
>Ga0304730_1001779_pt1 | contig 15952 bp, 8 predicted proteins | sample M_130628_MF_Meta_FD_190474 | JGI IMG/M metagenome (GOLD analysis project Ga0304730, IMG submission 190474) | Freshwater microbial communities from Lake Montjoie, Canada to study carbon cycling - M_130628_MF_MetaG (v2) (version 2) | ecosystem: Environmental > Aquatic > Freshwater > Lake | place...
CGGACGTGACCGATGCCGTGACCGCGAGGAGTTGGCGTCGCTCGAGCGACTCGCCACCGCGCAGGCTCGAGGGCGTCTTCCGCTTCGCATCGGGCCTGCTGCGAGGTGCCATGGGGGCGGACCAGTTCGTGCGGTGTGGACCCCCGACCACTCGGGGCATGAGGACGATCAACCCTACTTACGCAACAATGCTTCCAAAAGATCGCCAGTGGTCGAAATTAGCGCCGAAAAGGCCCTTGGGCAAGGAATCGGTGATTCCGGCGCGTCATTCACAAGCCAGTGGTGTCAACGACCTCTCCGCCAGCCCTGGTGGAGATGGCCGTCAAAACATCGATATCCGCCGCGACATTGATCGGCTTCACGCTCCCATCTACGAACGCGAAGTTGACGACGTTCGGATGAGGTCCGGAGAAGTACTCCCCGCGGGTGCCCGTGGGCACGTCGGCTGTGGTTGCATTACTGGACAGAAGTGGCCTGCCGACAGATTTCGAGGTGTCGTAGCCCATCAGTCGCCGCTGCGTGGCCCGGAATCCTCCGTAGACACTGCGGTCTGCGTCGAAGGAGCCTCGCGGCAACGTCGGGTCGATCCACTTCTCACCGAAGAATGCCGTCTTGCTCGTACCGTCTTTCACGCTCGCCACGCTCACCTGGAGTCGATACGACTTGATGGTCGGGCCCCTGTTATCGCCGGGATCAGGGGAAATCACCGAGATCGCCGGCACCACCGCTCCCGTGCAGGTGCTGAAGGTGGTATCGGTGGCCAGGGGCACCAGCGTGCCAAAACTGGATGCGTAGTCGGAAAGCGCGCCCCCCGGTGTGGCGAAGTCGCCCTGGCTCAAGACGGCTGCCGGGCGCGAGGCGCAGAGATAGGTGTTGATCTGCGTCTGGTAGGCAGCGGGCGTTTGGGCAGCCGACAGCCGAGTGAGATCCCAGAGATCCGCGACGTTCTTCTCCTCGATGAAGGGGAGCAGAAGCGCGGCCCAGGTGGGCCACGAGTTCCGGCCTCCCTGCTGGTTGATGTAATCGTTGTTGCCCAGGTATGCCGGCACGAGATACCGCTTGGCACTGGCGAAGGTGTGCCCGCCGATTCCGATCTGCCGCAGGTTGTTGAGGCACTGCGTTCGACGGGCGGCTTCGCGCGCCGACTGCACGGCCGGCAGTAGCAGGCCGATGAGGGTCGCGATGATGGCGATCACGACCAAGAGTTCCACGAGTGTAAAACCCAGGATGGGACGCGGCTCGCTGGGGCGCAGGGTTGCAAGGCGACGCATGTCCGTCAGTCGAATCGAGGTCTTGTTCACGACAATTACCCGCGGGGGAAACGCCGCCGCGCAGAGGCCAGCCAGCCAACGGTGCCGAGGCTGACGAGTGTCATGAGCCACGTGCTGGGCTCCGGCACCGCAGCCACGGCTCCCGCGATTCCGGCTGGCGTGTTGTAGTTTCCGGTGTCGTAGAGGCCCGTACCGAAGAACTCGGAGGCGTCGAGGACGTCCACCACGCCGTCGTAGTTGAAGTCGCCCTCCAGCCAGGTCGCTGGAAGCCCGGTGTCGTACTTGCCGAACGTGAGGAAGTTACCCGCGTCGAGGACGTCGACCACCCAGTCGAGGTTGGTGTCGCCGGGCGCCGCAAAGGCCGCCGTCACCGAGCCGTCACCGTTGTCGAGCCAGCCGACGGCCCGCGGGATGCCGGAGGCCAAATCAGAGGCCGCTACGCTCGAGGTGATGCCAGTCGTGCCGGTCCAGGAGCCGTCGCCTCGGCCCGCCAGGATCGCCGTCACGAGTTCGGTGGGAGTCAGGCCGCTCGCCACCGTCACCAGGCCGTTGCCCAGGTCCACGAGGCCGCCGGCGTTGGGGGCCAGGCCGCCCACCGTGGTCTGCAGATAGGGCGCGAGCGACACAGTGCCGCCGGTGAGGGGCACGACCTTGCTTGCGCCGAGGGCTGATGGGTTGGCGAGTTGGAGTCGTCCGCCCTGCACGGTCGTGCTCCCCGTGAGGGTATTGGCGGCGTTGACCACCAGCGTGCCGCTACCTGTCTTCACGACCGGCACCGTACCCGAGAGCGTTGGATAGCCTGCCTGGGCTTGGGTCTGTGTGCCGCTGGCCACGTTGATCGTGATCACGCTCGGCGCCATGGCCGTGAACACGAGGTTCAGGTTATTACCACTCTGCGAGATCGAAAACGTGCCGCCACCCAGGCTGTTGGCAAAGCCGCCAGTGCCGTTGGTGGCACTGGTGGAGATCAGGAACTTGTTGGCGGCGAAGCCGCTGATCCCGCCACCAGCGCTGGCGATCTTCCAAGTGTAGTTCTGCGCCGGGTTGAAGTTGGCCGCGGAGCCGCTTACCTCGGGGACCACGCCCGAGAGCGTCCAGAGGTTGACCTTGAACGGGTCGGCGCTTGTCGAGGCGATCGTCAGACTGCCGCCGGCGCTGAGTAGGTCCCACGATCCCGTCGAACCGGCGGTACCGGTCGCCGAGAGCATCTGCCAGTTGTAGTTGCCGCCGGAGTTCCAGGTGACGGCGTCGGTTACGGAGAGGGTGCCTGGGCCGGCGCCAGGCGCGAGCGTCGCCCCGCCACTGAGCGTTATGCCGCCGACGACCGTGCCGTCGCCGCCGAGCGTCTGGGTCGCCGGCACGGCGTAGGCTCCCATGAGCACGTCCGCAACGCTGAACGACGCGCCCGCCCCGATCGTGATCCGCGACGAGGCGGCGATCGATCCGGCTTCACCAAGCGACAGCGTGCCGGCTTCGATCGAGGTGGCGCCCGTGTATGACTGGGCTGTGCCAAAGGTGAGCACGCCGGCCCCGGCCTTGACGAGCGTTCCCGTGCCGGTGATGTCAAGGTCGTAGGCGATGTCGTCGGATCGCTTGAACACGAGCGTGGCGTTGTTGACCACCGGCCCGGCGCCGAGGTTGCCGGTCGTCCCGCTGTTGCCGACCTGAAGCGTGCCGCCGCTGATCGCTGTGGTGCCGGAGTAGGTGTTGGCCCCGGAGAGAATCCACTTGCCAGAGCCGGTTTTGGTGAGAGGGATCGAGGTGGTCACGCTGGCGTATGTCTGATCGGCGATGACGGAGCGAATCTCGCTGTCGGTGACGTTTGTGCCGCTGAGCGTGAGCGTTCGCGAAGGGGCGGTGTTGTCGCCTTGGTAGTTGGTGTTGAAGCGGCCGTTGTCATAGGGATTCGCTCCAGCCGCCGAGCGGTTGGCGGCGTCGAAGATCAGCGGGCCGCTGCCGTTGTTGGTGATGGTGGCGCCGCCGATGGCCGTGTTGGCCGGTCCGGCGCCGACGGTGATGTAGCGGTTGGTGGTTTCGCCGGAGCCCGTGTATATGATCGAGGCTGACAGGTTGCCGTTGCCCACCTGGATTGGCAGGTTTCCGGCACCGAGTGGACTCGGGGCCCCGATGTTCTCAAAGCGATCGACCGACACCGGACCGTAGTAAATCTGCATCATGCCGGTGAAGGTGTTCTCGCCGCTCAGGAACAACGTGCCTCCCGAACCGCTCTTGCGAAAAACGAGCCCCGACGAAGCCTCGCTGATCGCGCCGCTGAGGATCAGGTTGTGCGACAGGGATCCGTAGCTGGCGGTGTAGGCGAGCGTGCTGGCGGCCGACGTGAGCCTGAGATCGTTCTTGATCTCGTCGGTCATGCTGATCGCGTTCGAGGCCGCTGGGTTCGTGAGCCTGATGTCGCCATAGAGCGTGATCGCACTGCCCGAGAGCACGAACTGGCCATTCTTTCCAGCCGTGCCGTCGTTGGTGAACTGGATCCCGGCCGAGTTGCCGATGATGTTCGACTTCACGGCCGTGACCGAGTTGTTGAACGACGAGGTCTTGGTGGTGCCCGAGAAGCTGATCGTGTAGGTCCCGGACGACAATGGCGGCGTGGACCAGTTGGCCGCATCCGACCAGAAGGTCGTGGTCCCCCCGCCCGTCCATGTGGTGGTCTGGGCCTCCGCCAGACGTGCGGACAACAGCACGGCCACTACCAACACGGGGGTCCAGAGCCAGCCCGGCGATCTCATGATCATCCTCCTTAGCCCTTGTTGTCAGCCGTTCCGTCGGCGACCTCGCCGTGCCGCGAAGAGCCCGGCCACTCCCGATGCGATCAGACCCACGGTTGTCGTTGGCTCGGGCACGATCGTGAGCACCAGCGAGCTACCCTGGATATCGAAGGTGCCGGTGTTGCCACCGCCGAGGTTCGTGTAGCTGAAATCGCCGGCCGAGAAGGTCGTGGAACCCGTCCACGAGGCAAGGGTGTAGATGCCCTGCGTCGTGGCGTTGCCGAGATCGAAGCGGAACACCGGACCAGAGCCCTTGGTGAAGTTGCCGGTGATGCTGGCGAGATCCGAGGTATTGCTGGTGCCGAGGTCGAACAACCAGTCGGTCGTCGATGCGGCCGTGGCACCGCCGTTCCACGTGACGCCGCTCGAGAACGTCAGCGTGCCGATGCCGCCGTTGCCCGGGGCGACGATGCCAGACACCGTTGCCGCGGAGCCGATCAAGCCGGTGCCGCCCAGCGTGGCCCCGGCGAGCACCTGGACCGGATTGCCGGTCGCCGAGAGCGTCCCGGTCACGAGGAGCGTGCCGGCATTCACCTCGGTGCCGCCGGTGTAGGTGTTCGAGCCGGCGAGAATCCACTTGCCGGAGCCGACCTTCTTCACCGCGATGGCCCCAGCCGTACCGTTATTGTCTTGGATCACGCCGTTGATGCGGTTGTCGCCGGTGTTCGACCCGGAGAGCGTGAGGTAGCGGGCTGTGTTTACGTTCGTCCAGCCTGCGAGGTTGAACGTGCCAGACGAAAAGACCACCGCTCCCGAGCCATTGTTGGTGACCTTCGAGCCGCCGCCGTTACTGGCGGTGTTGGAGCCAAGTTGGAACTGACGATTCGTCGTCTCGCCGCTTCCGGTGTAAATGATCTCGCCGTCGGCGGTACCGTTCCCGACGCGGGGCGCCGTGAGGCTCATTCCCATCGGGCTCGCTTCACCGACATTGCCAAACCTCGGAATGATCACACCACCGGTCTGGATCCGCATCTGGCCGCTGAAGGTGTTGTTGGCGCTGAGCGTCATGTAGCCCCCCGCGCCCCCCTTCTGCAGGATCGTCGCGGCCGTGGTTTCGCTGATGGTGCCGCTCATGATCACGTTGTGGACGCCGGCACTGAGGCTCTGGGTCTGGAGCGTCGTCGTCCCGTTGGTCATCTTCACGTTCATCGCGATTTCATCGGTGATCGTGCCGGTACTGTTCTGGCCGACGGCGAGGCCGGTCGCGGCCGTGAGCGTGATGGCGCTTCCCGACAGCACGAAGTTCGAGGTCGAGCCGCTCGTCGTGTTGCCGAAGTAAATAGCCCCGACGCTCGTCACGCGGTCGTTGACTGATGACGTGTTGGTGGTTCCCGAAAACGTGAGCGACCCGCTCACAGTCGTGTTGGGCAGGGAGCTCCAGTTGCCGCTCGTGCTCCAGAGGTTGTTCCCGCCTCCTCCCGTCCAGGTTTGAGCGTCGGCACGGTCACCGGCGTACCCAAAGGTCACGAGCCCCAAGGCCACGACAACCATCCGCAGATCACCTCGGCTCATGATTCAACTCCTTGTGCCAGCGAACGCAGCGGTGAAACGAACGATGCGGCGGCAGTAAACCCCCGGCCCCCGCAGGCGAGTAAGGAAACATTGTTTACTTTGTTTCCGGGAAGTGTCAAGAGATCGGTCGACACTGTTTTTGAAGGAATCTGGGGCTACCTGAGGGCGGGCGCCCAGGTCTGCGTGATCTCGTGAATGATGCCGGCTACGGCGGCCTGTTTCTTGCTCGACTGCGTTCGTTCGACCCGGCAGTCGGCCACGGAGGCGGCGAGTCCCAGCCGATCGAGCGAGGCCCGCACCGCGTCGAATCGGGCGTTTGACACGAGAAACACTCGGCTGTGAATCAGCAACTGGGTGGGGTTGAAGATGTTGATCGCCATGGAAGCCGCCAGGGCGAGTCGGTTCGCGACGGTTTCGATTTCGGAGGCAAACTCCGCCGGCCGTTCGTCGAGCAGACGTGCGACCTCGTCAGGCGCGAGCGTCTTGCCCGCCTTCGCCGATACGAACCGCACGATTGCCGCGTCGGTGGCGAGCGTTTCCAGGCAGCCACGGTTGCCGCAACCGCACAGGTTTCCATCGGGATCGATGACCACGTGACCGATCTCGCCTGCCATGCCACTGTGGCCCGCGACGAGCGTCCCGCCGCTCATCACCCCGAGGCCTAGGCCCGTAGTGATGTCGAAGACGCAGAAGTCATCGCGGCCACTGGCGTCGCTGCGGGCCCGCTCACTCAGGCACAGTGCCGAGGTGCCCTTGAGCAGCCGGCACCGCACCCCGATTCGCGCCTCCAAGTCGCGGGCCGGATTGCGGCGATCGAGCAGGTGGAGGTTGGCGCAGCACACCACCTCCTGTTCGCGGTCGTTGATCAGGCCATCGACTACGACGCCGATGCCCTGCGGAGCGCCGGCCAGACCGGCAAGCGCCGCCCGGCATTCCCGGTCGAGGGCTTCGATCAGCCCCTGATACGTCGCGGGTGTGGTGACGTGCCGCGTGCGGTGGTCGTCGATTCTGCCGTCGAGACCCGCAACCACGATCGTGCAACGCTCGGCATCGACCAGCACGCCGAGGACGAGTGCCGTGGCGCTGGCCATCCTCACCAGGCGGCCCGGGCGTCCCATGGCTGGTCGCACCGGGTCGATCTCCTCGAGGAGCCCTTGTTCGAGCAGCGAATCCACAACCTTCGACACCGTCGGGGCGGTGAGGCCAGAAATCTTTCGCAGCCTGGCCCGCGACGAGGGGCCGCTGATTTGCAGAAACTCGAGGAGCCGGCGCTCGTTGATCCGGCGGAGCAGCGCCGGCTCGACGCGAATCTTTGTGGATCGCATACGTTCATCGCCCCGTCGTCAGGTACGGCTGCCAGTGTCGGGCGGTCGCTGGAAAAGATCCATCGTAACCGACGCACTCCCAGCGTCGGTCATCGCCCTGCCCCACCGCGGCTTCGGCCATAGATCGGGTGATCCGGCGGGATCACCTGCCGCACCATACCCGCATCCCACGCGCGAAAGCTGCGGGCGAGTGCGGTGGCCCGATCCGGCATCTCATCAGCCAGATCGTTGGCCTCTGCCGGATCGTCGGTGACGTGATAGAGCCGCGGCGGATTGCTCCCCTCCAGCACGAGCTTCCAGTCGCCCTCGCGGACCGCGCCGAGCCGACGGGCGAGATTCGTGTCCCGATCGGTCCGCCGCCAGTCGGCGTGGAGGTTGTAGACCCAGAAGAGCCGCTCGTGCGGCATGCCCGCGGAGTCGCCGCGGAGGTAGGGAATCAGATTCACGCCGTCGAGCGGCTGCGGTGGAGCAGCGCCCGCCGCTGTCGCTGCCGTGGCACACACGTCCATGCAGTGAACCGTCGGCTCGAAATGCTTTCCGGCCGGCACCACGCCCGGCCAGCGGACGACGAAGGGCACGCGGATGCCCCCCTCGAGCACGTCGAACTTCTGCCCCCGGTGCGGACCATTCGACGTCCCCAGCACCGGCGGCTCGCCGCCGTTATCGCTCAGAAAAAACACGAGCGTGCGGTCGTCGATGCCGGCGGTCTTGATCGCGTCCATCACGCGGCCCACCGCGGTGTCGAGTCGGCTGATGAGCGCCGCCGCCATCCGCCGTTTGCCGTCGAGGTGGGTGAAGCGGTCGAGATCGGCCTGCTCGGCCTCCTGCTTGAGGTGCGCCGCCATGAAGGCGACGTGGAGGAAAAACGGCTTGCCGGCATGGCTGGCGATGAACGCCGCGGCGCGATCGGCGAGCACGTCGTCCACCCAGCCGGCATGCACCGACCGCTCCGTGCCCGTGGTGAGCGGCGGATCGATGTATTTCCCCGACGCCCCGATCCAGCCGCAGAACGAATCAAAACCGCGGGCGAGCGGCCCGTAGTCGCCCTGGCCGAGGTGCCACTTCCCGATCAGGGCCGTTTCATAGCCCTGTTCGCGCAGCAGCTGCGGCAGCAGCACTTCGCGGAGGTCCATCGCCGCCGTCGGCCCATCGAGCGGCCGGTTGTCCTCGATGCCAAACCGGCTCGGGTAGCGGCCGGTGAGCAGGGCGGCTCGCGTGGGTGAGCAACTGGGCGTGGCGTAGGCCTGCGTGCACACCGTCCCCTCGTGGGCGAGCCGGTCGAGGTGGGGTGTAGGGATGTCGGTGCCGCCGGAAAATCCGCAGTCGCCCACGCCCAGGTCGTCCACGAGGATCACGACGACGTTGGGGCAAGGCGGGCTGCCGTGAGCGGGGCCGATCGCCGCCGTGGCGACGAGCATCCCCGCGGTCCACGCCGTGCACCAGATGCTGAACTGCCTCATCGAATGATTCCCTGCCGCGCCCATGCCCCAACGCGCCTCCGTTGTTCCAACGCGACGGTCCTGTGATCCTCATGCTACCCTGCCGTCGAACCGCGGCGGAGCCTGCCGTCGTGTGCGTCATCTCATTGGACTTCGGGGCGGAGGCCGACGATGCAACTCACGCTGCTCGACTGGGCGATCGTGGCCGCCGCGTTCGCCGTCTACCTCGCCGTCGGCCTCTGGGCCGGCCGCACCGCTGGTGGCGGCTATGAGGACTACTTCCTCGGGGGCCGCGGCCAGCCATGGTGGCTGTTGGGCATATCGATGGTGGCCACCACCTTCGCGACCGACACGCCCAACCTCGTGGCGGGCATCGTTCGTGAGTATGGCGTGTTTGGAAACTGGCTCTGGTGGGCGTTCCTGCTCTCCGGAAGCGTGACCACCTTCTTCTTCGCCCGCCTCTGGAGGCGGAGCGGCGTGCGGACCGACGTCGAGTTTTACGAACTCCGCTACTCGGGCGCACCCGCCGCCTGGCTCCGCGGGTTTCGGGCCGCCTATCTTGGCGTGCTGTTCAACGTGCTGATCATGGCCAACGTCACGCTCGCCGCGATCAAGATCGGCGGCGTGCTGCTCGGCCTCTCGCCGCTCGTCACGGTGGCCACGGCTGCGGGCATCACGCTGGCGTATTCCATGGTGGGCGGTCTCACCGGCGTGCTACTCACCGACCTCGTGCAGTTCGCGGTGGCGATGGTCGGATCGGCAGCCGCGGCGGCCTACCTCGTCGGCCTGCCCGAGGTGGGTGGGCTGGCGGCGCTTGTGGTCCGGCCTGAGGTTGTTCCGCAGATGCAGCTCCTTCCCGATCCGGCCACCGTTCCCTTCGACGCGCTGCTTACGGCCTTCCTGCTGCCGCTCGGCGTGCAGTGGTGGTCGGCCTACTACCCCGGCGCCGAGCCGGGCGGCGGCGGATACGTGGTGCAGCGGATCCTCGCGGCCCGCGACGAACGGCATGCGGCCGGCGCCACGCTCCTGTTCAATGTCATGCACTACGCCGTGCGGCCCTGGCCCTGGATCCTCGTTGGCTTCGCGTCGCTGGTGGTGTTTCCCACCGTGGAATCTCTTCGCCAGGCCTATCCGGGAATGGATCCCCGGTACGTGCAGCATGACCTGGCCTATCCGGCGATGCTCGCCCGCCTGCCGCCGGGGCTGCTCGGTTTGGTAGTCACCTCGCTGATCGCCGCCTACATGAGCACGATCTCCACGCAGATGAACTGGGGCTCGAGCATTGTCGTCAACGATCTTTATTTGCGGTTCATCGATCCGCAGGCGAGTCCGGCTCGCCAGGTGCTCGTGGGCCGCCTGGCCACCGCCGCGCTCTTGGTGCTCGGCTGCGGGCTCGCGCTCCAGATGCGGGATGCCCTCAGCACGTTCCAACTCGTGATGCAGGTCGGTGCGGGAACCGGCCTGCTCTTCATGGTCCGCTGGTTCTGGTGGCGGATCAACGCGGCGGCGGAGATCGCCGCGATGGTGGTCTCGTTCGGGGTGGCGGCCGCGTTCTTCGCCTGGGCGCAGGTCGATCCTGCCGCGGTGCCGCCCGTCTGGCAGCAGATGCTCGTTGGCGTGGCGGCCACCACCGTCGCCTGGCTTGCGGTCACCTTTCTCGCGCCGTCGACCAACCGGGCGACGCTCGAGGCGTTCGTCGCGCGAGTGCGGCCCGGCGGACCGGGCTGGCGGGCGGTGACCGACCGAATGCCGGCAGCCAGCAGGCCCGCCGACGATGGCGACCTGTGGACGGCGCTGGTGGCGACCGTCGCCTCGACAATCGGCACCTGGGCGGCGCTGTTCGCCATGGGCCTGCTCCTCTACGGACGGGTCGCGGAGGGCGGCGCGGCCGCCATCGTCGCCGTCGCTGGCGGGCTCTTGGTGCGTGCTTGTTGGAACCGGCTGTCGTTCCATTGACTCAATCGGGCTCTTCTGGCCCAATACCGCCCCATGACCGCGAGTCCGACCATCCCGATCCTCACCACCCCGTACGACGTGCCGCGAGACAAGATCGCGTCGTATCAGCGCGATGGCTGGGTGCGGCTCGACGGCGTCATGCCGCTGCCTGACCTGGCTCCGTTCCGCGAGGCCATCAGCAGCCACACGATCGGCTTCGCCTCCGGGCTGGCCCCGCTCGAGCAGCGTGACACCTACGGCAAGGCCTTCATCCAGTACACGAATCTCTGGGCGGCGCACGACGACGTGCGGCCGTTCAGCCTCGCACCACGGTTTGCGAAGATCGCCGCGGAGTTGATGGGCGTGCCCGCTGTGCGGATCTACCACGACCAGGCGCTCTTCAAGGAGGCTGGCGGCGGCCTGACGCCGTGGCACCAGGACCAGCAGTATTGGCCGCTCGACGGGGCCCGCTGCGTCACCATGTGGATGCCGCTGATCGATTGCCCACAGGCGATGGGCACGATGCGATTTGCTTCCGGCAGCCAACAGCTTGGCTACCTCGGCCCGCTCGACATCTCCGACAGGAGCGAGGAACGCCTCAAGCGGTTGATCGCCGAACACGGCCACCCTATCACCGAGGCGGGCGACATGCGGGCCGGTGACGCGACCTTTCACGATGGCTGGTGCATCCACGGCGCGCAGGCCAATACCTCGGGCGACGTTCGCTCCGTGATGACGGTGATCTACATGGAGGCTGATGCGGTGGTCAGCGAACCCGATCACCCCAGCCGCGAGAATGACCTGAAGAAGTGGCTGCCTGGCCTGCAGGCGGGCGACGTCGCGGCCAGCCCGATCAATCCGGTGGTCTGGCCCGGCTGAACGTTTCCCTTACGGCGCCGCCACCTTCCAGAGCGCCGTTTCGCTGCGGAGATACACGCTGCCCTCAGCCACGGCGGGTGTGGCGGTGAACGTGCCGGGCAGTTCGTTCTCCGCGATGATCTTCGGCTCGCCATCGGTGGAGACGAGAAACGTCTTTCCCTCCGTGTTGGCCGCCACGAGCATGGTTCCCACGAGCAGTGGACTGGCCCAGAACGATCCGGCCAGCCGCACCTGCGCTCGGATGACGCCGTCGGTGGTGCTGCCGATGGAAAGCACTCCGGCCCGGTTGATCGCCGCGATCGAGTCGCCCCAGGCGACGGGGCTGGCCATTCCACACGAGAGTTTGGTCGATCGCCACTCCGGCTTCACCGCATCCTCGGCACCGCCCGCCGGGAGCCCGGGTGACAAGGCTGCGATGCCATCGCTCGGCACGTAGAGCCGTCCGGCCGCTTCGGTGGTGGTGGGAATCTCCGCACACCGCGCCTTCCACGACCACACGATTGTTCCGTCGGCGATCCGCCGCAACTCGACGCCGGCGGCGTTTTGCAGGAGGACGCAGGCGCCATGCGACGCTGTGTCGATGGCCAGCGGGGTCGACCAACAGCCGAGCCTCTCCCGCGACACGCTCCAGCGGTCTTCTCCGCTGACGGCGTCGATTCCCGACGCAAAGGCATCTCCTTGGCAGTCGATTTGCACGACCACTGTGCCGTTGATGATCCGCGGACTCGACGCCATGCCGACGTCGTTGCCGCTTTTTGGATGCTCGACGGCGAGATTCCGCTGCCAGAGCAGTCGCCCGTCGAGATCGACTGCGATCAGGTCGCACGAGGAATAGAGGGCGACGATCCGCGTGCCGTCGCTGGCGGGGGTGCCGGCGGCGATCGCGCTTGTGGGATGGCAGAGCGTGCGGCCAGTGGCCCAGAACGTGCGGTGCCAGCGCATGAGGCCCGTGTTCCTGTCGAGTGCCAGAATGTGCAGACGGTCCTGCCGCGCACCGCTCGAAGCGGTGACCACCACGAGGTCGCCCACCACGATCGGGCTCGACGCGGCTCGGCCCGGGAGGTCGGCCTTCCAGGCGATCCCGTCATCCACGCTCCAGCGGGTGCGAATCGGCTGATCGGCGGCAATGGCCCGGCCCTGTGGGCCTCGAAACTCCAGCCAATCGGCGGCGTCCGCTGATGCCGCCAGGCAGAGGGCAGTCGAGCATGCGACGGCCGCGCAGAACGCACGGCGAGGCGCTGCCGGCCAGCGCGGCAGTTTAAGGCGTGCGTACATCGTCGGCCTTTCCGGGTGTGGTCTTCGATGTCACAGGTTCCGCCTGTGTCGCCAGCGGCTTGCCGAGCGGATCGCAGATCCGGAGCCGAAACCGCCAATCGACAGCCCACGGCTCCGTCTGCTCATTCTGGCAGCACTTCACCATCACGGTGTTGGTGCCCACGCGAAAATCGGCAGTGGCGACGTACTGATCGATCGCCTCCGACGCGTGGTAGATCTCGTGCGCCATCAACGGCCTACCGTTGATCCACACGGCGACGGCGCACGGGCTTCCGATGCGGACCTCCGCCGGACCCCCGGGCATCTCCACCGTGGCGACGGCATAGGCGAGGACTTCCTTTTTGGTCTCGATCGCGGCGTTGAGGTCGATTACCCCTTGCTTGTCGGTCGAGGTGACGGCCTTCCAACTCCTGGTGTCGGGCAGCGCGGGATCGCCCGTCTCGGGCGGATATGCCTTCGCAAAGCCGACGGGCGTGGCCGCGTCGCCTCTCGTGTTGTCGAAGGTCTCACTCACTCGCCACGTCCGCACGAACCCGAGCACGTCGGCGAGATTGATCGGCTCACCATGCTCGGACAGCCACGTCACGATCCGCTCGATCTGATCGACGTCCCGAGCGGCGGCGAGCGCCCGACGATAGGCGTCCTTTCGCGTTGCATCACCGGCTGCGTCTGCGGCGGCAAGCAGCTTCTCGACGGCCTGGCGACGGAGTTCAGACGCAGGATCATCGAGCATTGTCTCGAGCATGGCCGCAGCCCGCGGGGCGTCTTGGTCGCTCAGCCAGAGATACGCCAGGCTGCGTACTCGAGGCGGCTGGGCGATATCTGTGACAACGGCGGCAAGGTCAGCGACGGGGACTGCGTCGCCGAGCCTGGCGACGGCCCGATCGAGGCCGCTGCGGAGCCAGTTGGCGCCGCCGGGCGTGGCGGTTCCCATGGGTTGGAGGCAGGCGATAAGCCAGTCGGCGGGTATCAGGGCGATGCGATCGGCCTGAAGGGCGAGTTCCGCATGGCCGCCCGCCCCCGCGGCATTGGCCAGGCGCGAGGCGATGGCCTTCGCCTCGGCGACGGTGTGCGGCGGAGTCGCGAGGTCGCGAAGTTCCAATCCGGCTGGCGGCAGCACGGCCAGTCGCGCGGCGAGCAGGGCCGCGTGCTCCCCGATGACGTCCTCGCGGTGGGCGTCGCCAGCGACGTTCACCGTCTCGAGTGGATCCTCCCGCATGTCGTAGAGTTCGCGGGCCGCGATGCCGCCGTCGTTCTGCCGCCACTCGACGTAGCGCCAGCGGTCAGTCCGCACGGCGTGGCCAAGAAGTGGACCGAGGTTTTTGACTTTTCGCGGGTAGACCTGGAAGGCGGGCTTTCGGGTCGGCGACGCCGGGTCGTCGAGCAGCGGCACGAGGCTCTCGCCCTGCAGGTGCGCCGGCCGCGGGATGCCCGCGAGATCGCAGAGCGTGGGATAGATATCGACGAACTCAACGATCGCCGCGGATCGCTGGCCGCCGCGCCGGCCCGGCGCCACGACGATCAGCGGGGCCCGCGTCGCCTGCTCGTAGTTCGTGTGCTTGCACCACATCCCATGGTCGCCGAGGTGCCAGCCGTGGTCGCCCCAGAGGACGATGATCGTGTCGTCGGCGAGCCCGAGGGCGTCGAGTTCGTCGAGCAGCCTGCCGACCTGGGCGTCCATGAAACTCGCCGCCGCGTAGTAGCCGTGCACGAGCGAGCGCTGGAGCGACTCCGGCAGGTCGCCGCGTTCGGGGATGCCAGCGTAGTTGCGGAGTTCGTTGCCGAACTGCGGGGCGAACGGCGGCGCGGCCTGCGGCGGCACGCGGGTGTCGGCCAGCGGCAGCGTGGCTGGATCATGGAGATCCCAGTAGCGGGCCGGCGCACAAAACGGGAGGTGCGGCTTCAGAAACCCCGCGGCCAGGAAGAACCGCTCACCCGTCTTTTTGAAGCCGCGGAGCCGCTCGATCGCAGCCGCCGCGATTCGGCCATCTGCGTAGGCGTCGTCGGGCACGTCGGCCCGTTCGAAGGAGGCCCCCTTGTCGAGGCTCTTTGCGTCGCCCGGAGCGTTGGCGAAAAGCGACTCCTCCCGCGTGGTCGCCGCGCGGGACTCCGGCAGGACGTATTCGATCGACTGCTCCTGCACATGCGGCACGCTCCACGAGAGTGGATCCTCGCGGTTGCCGTGGCCGACGTGAAAGATCTTGCCGATGCCGTGGCTGGCGTGGCCGTGCTCCTTGAACCACCCCGGCAGCGTCTTCACGGTTGGTGCGCGGAGGCGGAAGTTGGTGCCGAGGTCATAGATGCCGAGCGTCTCCGGCCGCAGGCCGGTGAGCACCGCGTTGCGGGAGGGTGCGCAGACTGCCTGCATGCAGTAGGCCCGCTCGAAGACGGTGCCCCGGGCCGCGAGCCGGTCGATGGCCGGCGTCTTGGCGTGCGGGTCGCCGTAGCAGCCAAGCGCGGGCTTGAGGTCATCGACCGCGATGAAGAGCACGTTCTTCTCGGCGGCGCGGGCGGCCGGCAGCAGGCCGACAACCATCAAGGCCATGCAGGCGAGCATCCCAAACGCCCGCCGCAGGCGACGAAGCGCCTCCTCGAGCCTCGGCGTTGGGCAGCCGGTGTTGATGCGGACGAAGCCCGGGGCACCAAACTCGCGGCCGTCGGACGGCCCAAGCCCCGCCGCCTCGCAGGCCGCCTGCGGATCCTCGCAGCCCGTGCCGCGGCAGTCGATCCAGGCGAGATACGTCGCTTCCGCAGGCACACAGGAAAGCCCCGGCGTCGCGGCGACAGATTCCTGCACGAGGCCGCGGTGGTGGCGAAGTAACTCGACGAGCCGCCGTCGCCAGGGATCGCCGTGCGTCCAGGCGGCGATGGACGCCGTATAGCCGAGCGGGTTGATCATCGGCACGAGCCCGCCGCCGGCGATCCGCCAGCGGCGGCGCATCTCGGCCGCGGGCAGGATCGCCGCGGCGCAGCCGAGGCCTGCGAGGTTCCAGGTTTTTGATGCCGCCACCAGCGTGACGGCCGCGCGGGCGGCGGGATGATCGAGGCTCGCGAAGGGCACGTGCCGCTCGCTGCCGTGATCCTCGTCGAGAAGGAGATCCGACCAGATCTCGTCGCTCACCACCGTGATCCCGTGCCGCGCCGCGAAGTCGGCAAGCTTCAGCAGGTCTGCGCGGCCAAACACCGTGCCCGTGGGATTGTGCGGATGGCAGAGCCAGAGGAGTTTTGATTTCGGAGAGGCGGCGGCTTCGAGTGCGTCGAAGTCGATCGTCCATGCCTCGGCCTGTTGGACGAGCGGCACGCGCACGCACCGTCGGTCCGCAAGGCCCGGCAGCGACAGGAACGGCGCATAGACGGGCGTGAACGTGAGGATCTCGGCGTCGGGGTCGGCAAGCAGCCTTGCCGTGAGGGCGAGCCCCGTCACCACGCCTGGCGTGCCCACGATCCGGTCTGGATCGACCTGCCAGCCGTGCCGCCGCTCAAGATGCGCGGCGAGCGCATCGCGAAACCCCGGCGGCTCGTGCGTGTAG
>Ga0304730_1001780_pt1 | contig 15950 bp, 29 predicted proteins | sample M_130628_MF_Meta_FD_190474 | JGI IMG/M metagenome (GOLD analysis project Ga0304730, IMG submission 190474) | Freshwater microbial communities from Lake Montjoie, Canada to study carbon cycling - M_130628_MF_MetaG (v2) (version 2) | ecosystem: Environmental > Aquatic > Freshwater > Lake | place...
GAATGGTAGTCATTATGGTCTAGGCCAGATGCGTAACAAGATGGTACTTAAACTAACACCTAGACAACAGATTGATCTACACTATAAATACATAGCACATAGATATGGGCTTGTAAATGGTGAGGCTAATGCATGCCTTGCAGCTGAGCATTTAGATAAGATGGGTTGGCATTGAATAAGAAGGCTGAGATAGGTAGCAAGAAGTGGAAAGACCTACGCTTACAAGTGTTAGCACGTGATGGCTACGTGTGTTACGTGTGTGGTGGTGAGGCAGACCAAGTAGATCACCTATTCCCACGCGCTAAAGGCGGAGACACCTTCGATCAGTTTAATTGTGCTGCCATCTGTAGAAAATGCAACCTAGTTAAAGGAGCTCGTTTTTTTAGCCATAAGGCGACCCCCCCTGTCTTTCCAGAACGTTCTCTCTCCGAGACGGTCCGGGTCGTTCCAGATTCGCCCTTTGTTAAACCAGAATCGATCCAAGTCAATGCAGAATGATGCAGAAGTGATCCCGATTAAACGAGGGGTCGGGCTAATTGGCAGTACTGAGCCTAGAATTCACACGCCATTATTAAAAGGCCCATCTAAATCACAAGAAGTTGCAGATCTAGCTGAGAAGATTGGTTTACCGCTTATCCCATGGCAACGTTGGGTGCTAGATGATCTACTAGCTGTAGATAGTGAGCAAAATTGGCGTAAGAAAACAGCTCTAGTATTAGTAGCCCGGCAAAATGGCAAGACCCACTTAGCTCGCATGTTAATCCTTAGCCATCTCTTCTTATGGGGCAGTAAGAATGTATTAGGCATGTCTTCTAACCGAAATATGGCATTAGATACATTTAGGCAGGTTGCTTACACAATACAAGATAATGAGTTTTTATTAAAAGAAGTTAGACAAATAAGACTGGCTAATGGCCAAGAATCTATTACATTAAAAAATGGCGCACGTTATGAAATAGCAGCAGCCACTAGGGATGCTCCCCGCGGTAAATCAGTTGATGGATTATTGTACATTGATGAGTTGCGTGAATGGACAGAAGAAGCATATACAGCTGCATTACCGGTAACACGTGCCGGACCTAACGCCATGACACTAATGACAAGTAATGCTGGTGATGGATTTAGTTCAGTGCTTAATAATTTAGTAGAACGCTGCAAATCTTACCCACCAGAGAATCTCGGTTATTACGAATACAGCGCACCGCAACACTGCAAGATTACTGATCGTAAAGCCTGGGCTATGGCAAATCCCGCACTTGGACATTTAATAACGGAACAGACACTGGAAGAGAGCGTAAATACAAACAGCATAGAAGCTACTCGTACAGAAATGTTATGCCAGTGGGTAGATAGTGCAGTCAGTCCTTGGGTATATGGATCTATTGAAGCATGCAGCGATTCAACATTAGAGATACCTATTGGACCTGCAACTATTATGGCATTTGATATTGCACCGACAAGGCGATCTGGGGCTCTTGTTATGGGCCAAGTAAAAGACGGAAAAATAGTAGTAGGACTTGCACAGCTGTGGTCTAGTGAAATTGCTATTGATGAAGTAAAGATGGCAAGTGATATAAATGAATGGGCTCGTAAGTACCATCCAACAATGATCTGTTATGACAAATACGCGACACAATCTATTGCAACAAAATTAGAGCAAAGTTCATGGATGATGGCTGATGTATCAGGCCAAGCGTTTTACCAGGCATGCTCGGATCTATCTGATGCTATGGCTAATGGCAGAATGGTGCATAGCGGTCAAGCAGATCTAGTACAGCATCTAAATAATTGCGCTGCTAAGACTAACGATGCTGGATGGCGCATAATTAGACGTAAATCAGCCGGTGATGTTACAGCTGCAATATCCCTTGCCATGGTTGTAAGCCAATTAAGCAAACCGCAACGCACCGCGCAAATATTTGCCTAATTTGCACCATTAGTCCGATTTATGGTATAAAGTACCTATATGGGTCTATTGTCTGCTTTGGGTATAACTAATAATAATAAAACCGTACAAGCGCAATATGCCCCTGCCGTTATGAATGATGGCTATGGATTTGGCACTGTAGGTAACTCATTTGGCTTTGGTCCAATGGATCGATCACTGGCTATGCAAGTACCAGCTGTTGCAAGATGCCGTAATTTAATTGCCGGAGTAATTAGTTATTTACCATTAGAACTTTATAAGAAATCTACCGGAGAAGAACTGGGATCTCCTGTATGGTTAGAGCAGCCAGATATCCGTCAGCCTAGATCCGTCACAATGAGTGCCACCGTGGATTCTTTAATTTTCTACGGTGTCGCTTATTGGCGTGTTACAGAAGTTTATGCAGATGATTTAAGACCATCTCGATTTGAGTGGATTGCTAACACTAGAGTAAATGCACAATTAAATGCTAAAGGTACAGAAGTTTTGTATTACACAGTTGATGGCGCAAAAGTACCTATGGTTGGTCCTGGATCTTTAATCACTTTCCAAGGTTTAATTCAAGGCGTATTACAAACAGCCGGTAGAACTATCCAATCAGCTTTAGATGTAGAAAAAGCAACAGCGGTTGCATTAGCAACACCAATGGCAACTACAGTGTTGAAAAATACAGGAGCAGATTTACCAGAAGATCATGTACAAGGATTGTTAGCAACTTGGAAAGCTGCCAGAGCATCACGGAGTACTGCATATTTAACATCTACTTTATCTGTAGAAAATATTGGATTTTCACCTAAAGAAATGGCTTATGCGGATGCATCCCAATACCTTGCAACCCAGGTGGCCAGAGCAATGAACGTACCGGCTTATTACATTTCTGCTGATATGAATAACAGCATGACTTACCAAAATATTATTGACGGCCGTAAAGAGTTTGTTGCTTATTCATTGCAACCTTTCATTTGTGCAATTGAGGACAGACTTAGTATGAATGACGTTACCGCCGCTGGAAATATCGTAAAGTTCAACATTGAAGAATCATTCTTACGCGCTGACACAATGAAGCGGTTAGAAGCAATAGAGAAAATGTTGGCTTTAGGTCTGATAGACGTAGAGCAAGCTAAAGAAATGGAAGATATGTCGCCTAACGGAAATGAGAGTTACAATGTTTCTTGAGTTTAGTAGCACTATTGAAAGCTCTGATACTGAGCGTAGAGTTATTGCCGGTAAGATTGTCCCCTACGAAAAAGTAGGATTTACATCAGCCGGACCAGTTGTATTCGCTAAAGATTCTATTGATATTGGAGATCCTGGAAAAATTAAGATGCTTATGCAACATAAGAACGATAAGCCTATTGGCCGTATGCAGAAATTTAATAAGGCAGAGGATGGCATCTATGCATCATTTAAAATCAGTGCATCAATGCAAGGATCTGATGCGCTTATTCTTGCCGGTGAGCAGTTAATTGACGGCCTATCTGTAGGCGTTGAAGTTACCGGATCAAAACAAACTAAAGATTACTTATATGTAACTAAGGCAACCCTTAAAGAAGTAAGTCTTGTCGAAACACCAGCATTTGCAGAAGCAAATGTAACTAAAGTTGCTGCAAGCGAAAGCGAAGCAGATGCAACACCAACTACTACGGAAAGTGAGGCTATCTTGGATATAACTCCAGAGCCAACTGTTACACCGGCAGAGGTTGCTCCAGTAGAAGCCGCACGCCCTACAATTAGTGCTGCTATCTATGCTGAGCCACGTTCGCCAATCAATTCACAAGCTAAATACTTACAGTATTCAGTTAAGGCACAATTAGGAGATCATGAAGCTGGTCTATGGGTACGCGGAGAAGATGCAAAGTCACAGAAGATCACAGCTGCTGACGATTCATTTACAACCAACCCAGCATTCTCACCAGTATCTTATGCAACAACTGTTGTAGATACTCTTATTGGATCACGTCCAACTATTGAGGCATGTGGCGGAGCAAAGGTTATTCCTAACTCAGGTATGACTATCTCACATCCTAAAATTACAACTTCAGGTACTGTTGCAGAAACTGCAGAAGGTGGCTCACCATCTGAGACAGGTATCGTATCTGCATACGTAAATGCAACTGTTAAGAAGTACGCTGGATTACAACGCTACTCAGTAGAATTACTAGAGCGTTCATCTGATAATCCTGCATTTTTCCAAGCGATGCTTGATAACATGACACGTGCTTATAACAAAGCAACAGATGCAGCAGTAATTGCTGAGATTACATCTGGTGGAACTCTTGCAACATCACAAGCTACTACCTACCTAGGTATCCAAGCATTCATCGCACAAGCTGGCCCAGCTGCATACGCAGCAACAGGCGACCTAGCAACTGCATATATTGCTGGTACTTCACAGTGGTCACTATTGATCGGTGCTAAAGATTCGACTGACCGACCAATTTTCACTTCACAAAATCCAATGAATGCTGGTGGTACATCATCACCAACATCACTACGTGGAAACGTACTTGGATTAGATCTATATGTTGATGCCAACATGGTATCTACAACTATTGATGATTCAGCATTTATTATTGTGCCATCAGCAATCGCAATCTATGAAAGCCCAGTACTAAGACTTTCAACTAACGTGCCAACATCAGGCGAGATTGAACTGATGCTGTACGGATACTTGGCAACTAAGACACTTGTGTCTGGTGGTCTACAACGCTACAACATGACAGCGTAATAAAAGCAATACATTAAGAATCCCTAGGGTTTAGTAGCCCTAGCCCTAGGGAGCTATTAGCAGAGGAGTAGAGATGGCCGCTAGTTACGTAACCGTAGCCCAACTAAGAGCAAATCTTGGTATTGGGTCTCTCTATTCTGATGCCGATTTAGAATCTATCTGTCAAACAAGTGAAGACCTTCTCAATTCATATCTTTGGTTTAACAATGCACCAGTAGTCGGTGCAAGCATTAGTAATAACGTTGCCAGCGTACTACTTGCTAATCCTGGCATATTTGTAACTGGCCAGAGCGTGACTATTACCGCATCTGGTGCTGGTGTTTATAACGGCACTTATACAATTACCGGAGCATATCCTGGCACTACAGTACCGGCATCAATCGGTACAGCATTCTGGAGTACATACGCATTTAGTAATTATCCAAGTGGCTATTCAGTAATTCAATTTGCAAAGACAGCAGCTGATGATCCATTCCATAGAATCTTGCCTTACGGATTATGCACCGGACCTGGCTATAAAACATCTGCATATAGTGCCACACCAGCTGTAAATCAGGCTGCCATGATTATTGCCGTAGATATTTTCCAATCACGTCAAGTGTCTCAGAATGGGGGCAACGGTATGGATGGCATGAGCCCTAACCGTTATGCCATGGGCTACCAGCTTATAAATAGAGTGAGAGGTCTCATCGCGCCTTACTCTAGCCCTAACACCATGGTCGGCTAATGACAGCTGCAATCACTACACTTAGATCAACACTTGCAACTGATCTAACTAATACTGGTGTATGGAATACCTTTAGTTTTCCACCAGCAACCTTAATTCCAAACAGCGTGGTAATCACTGTGAGTGATCCCTACCTTGTACCATCAAACAATGATAAGACAAGCATCTCACCGCTTGCTAATTTTAAGATAATGATCTGCGTACCAGCCTTAGATAATCAAGGCAACCTGGCAGGCATAGAGGATTTTATAGTGGCCGTAGTTAATAAACTCAACGCATCATCGTTGCAGTTAAACATATCAAGTGTCTCCGCTCCAGCTATCGCTAGTGTGGCAAGTGGAGATTTATTGACGTCAGAAATCACAGTATCAATTCTAACGAGCTGGAGTTAAAATGAGCCTAACACCTGAAGATTTAGCCTTCTTGAAAAAGATAGGCCAGATCGAAGAAGCACCAAAACCTGCAACTACTAAAGAGAAAGACAAGGAGTAACAATGGCAATTTTCTTAAACAATGGCGTATCAGTAACATTTAACAGCGTTGATCTATCAGCGTATGTAACAGCTGTAACTGTTAATCAGTCATTTGATGAACTAGAAATAACCGCTATGGGCGACACCGCACATAAGTTTACTAAGGGATTAGAAGCAAGCACCATCACTTTAGACTTCCTAAATGATAATGCTGCTACAACTGTTATTCCTACTTTGCGTGCTGCTTACGGTACAACTGTACCTGTGGTAATCAAGCAAACAAGCTCAGCAGTATCTGCAAGCAATCCTTCATATTCAACCACTGTTTTGGTCAATAATTTACAAAACATAAATGGAAGTCCTGCTGATATATCAAGCCAATCGATTACATTTACCTGCAATAGCGTAATTACTGTAGCAGTAGCATAAGGAGCAATAATGGCAAAGCTAAAGATAACAAGGGCTAACGGAGAAGTATCTGAACACAAGATTACTCCGGGTGTCGAGTACGCTTTCGAGTTAAAGTGGTCTAACGGTATTAGCAAAATGCTACGTGAGCATGAGCAACAAACCCATATATTTTGGCTTGCTTGGGAGTGCTTACGTAGAGCTAATATCACAGTGCCAATTTTCGGCACAGAGTTCATTGATTCTCTAGACACTGTCGAGGTATTAGAAGACGAAAAAAAATAGTTCAGCGTGATTCCATGATTTACGCTATTGCAAGTCTTAGCGTAGAGACCGGAATTGCGCCGCAGTATTTTATAGATTTAGATCCAGAAATGCTTCGGGCGATAGTCCAGGTATTAGCTGATCGAGCTAAGGAGATCAAAAATGCCAGTAAACGTAACAGGCATTAAAGAGATGAAGAAAGCCTTAGGCGAAGTAGATAAAGATCTATTAAAAGACGTGCAAGCTGAAGTAAGAGCAGCCATGATTCCTATTAGAGATAAGGCTAGAGGCTACGCTCCGGCTGATGATACAGTTTTATCTGGCTGGACTAAAGCTGCTGGAATTGTTGGCCCTATGAAGTATCGTACCTTTCCTAAATACAATCAGGAGCAGGTAATTCAAGGTATTAAATATAGTGCTGGTAGAAACAAACGTAATCAAAAAGGCTGGGCTGCATCTAACTACGTATCTAACATAAGCGCACCTGGTGCTATCTATGAGACTGCTGGCCGTAAGTCAGGTCCTAATGGCGCACCTTGGATTGGTAGAGATGTTAGCGAGACAGATAGAAATATATCGCATTCTAATAACCCTAGAGCAGGCGCACAGTTTATTGCAGCTGCTGGTCCATTATACAACGCTAGACCACAGGGGATGGTTGGTAACAATAAAGGATACAAGCAAAAGGGAAGATTGATATTTAGAGCAGCTTCTGAAGAGCAAGGTAAAGCGATGTCTCATATATTAAAAGCATTAGACAATACAGCTGCTAAGTTTGTTAAGCGCACCGAGATTAGAAAGGCAGTAAATGGCTAACTTAATTTTCTCGATCCTATCTGAATATAATAGCAAGGGCCTTAATAAAGCTAAAAAAGATGTATCAGCATTTGAAAAGAATCTTAAAAGTTTAGCCAAGACTTTAGGCGTTGCCTTTAGTGCTGCTGCAATAGTTAATTTTTCAAAGAAGGCAGTAGCCGCATTTGCTGCTGATGAGAAAGCTGCTAAATCATTAGAGATTCAATTAAATAATACTGGCTACGCATTTTCAGCACCGAACGTTGAATACTACATAGCCAACCTTCAAAAGATGACTGGCGTATTAGATGACCAGTTACGCCCAGCATTCCAGACTTTACTTACAGCTAGCGGCTCATTAGTTAAAAGCCAGAAGGCTTTAGCCGTTGCCTTAGATGTATCGGCTGGTACCGGTAGATCTGTTGAAGAAGTCAGCATGGCATTGGCTAAGGGATTTACAGGCCAGACTTCAGCACTTACAAGATTAGGTGCAGGTCTAGATGCAGCCACATTAAAGACTGGCGATATGGATTTAATTTTAACTGAATTGGGCAATAAGTTTTCTGGACAAAGCCAGGCAAGATTAGAGACCTATGCTGGCAAGATGGATGTATTAAAAGTCTCAGCTGCTAATGCAAGTGAGACTATTGGTAAAGGTTTAATAGATGCTTTAAGTCAAATAGGCAAAGATAAAAACATTGGCACTTTGGGAACTGCTTTAGAAAAGGTTGCTAGTGTAATTGCTAACGTAGTTGTTGGCCTTGGCACAATATTAGGCAAAGTAGTTAGTATTGGTAAAGCAATCTTTGAGAAATTACAATTAGATAAAATAATAGGATTTTTATACAAGGCTTCCGGAATCAGTTTTTTAGCCAATTTAGGTGCTAGTCAAAACCAACCCACATCTAACTTTACTTATAGCCTTGGATCAGGTGCAGCCACAGAGATTGCACGTGTACAAGAATTAAAAGTACGTAAACAATTAAATGCTCAATTAGCCAAAGAAATAGAATTAAAGAAGCTAAGAGATAAGTACGACATAGAGCGTATTGGTTTAATGGCTGCTCTAAATCAGGCTACAGATGAAGAGACAAGACTTCGCCTTGCAGAGAAGTTAGCCATACTAGATGGCAATACTTCTATGGTTGATGATTATCTAGCCTTATCTGAATCTGTACAGGAATTACAAAGCAGTACTTATGTTGCAACAGAAGCTTTTAATAGTTTAGCAAAGGCTACTCAAAACTTAATAACATCCTTCGGAGTAAGTCCTTCTCAGGTAGGCTCAGGCGGTTCAATTATTGCTAGCAGTCCAGCTAGTGTTGGACCTACTTTAAGTAATGCTGGTGGCTTGGCTAGCGTTGCAATCAATCAAGGCATGTTAGGCACAAGTAAAGAAGCAATAGATCTAAGCATATCTTTGGGCTTTACTAATACCTCAAACATAACAGATGCTTTGACTAGAGCTGTGGCCGAATCTCTTATAATTAACAATAAGAACGGATTGCCAACCGCGCCTGCTGGGTTCTTATAATGGCAATACCAGTAATTAATGCGGTCATTAACTTCAGCACTGGACCAAGTTTTGCACAAGCCGCTATTATTGGATCGGCTGTATATGGTACTAATGTATTTGCTGATTCAGCAGCTGTAATTGTTGATGTATCTAATCAAGTTGATTTAATACAAACTAATAGAGGCCGTAACGCTTTAGCAGATGAGTTTCAGACTGGTCAATTAACATTACGCATAGTAGATCAGAATGGCGACTTTAATCCGCAAAATCCTAGTAGCCCTTATTATGAGTTATTAACTCCAATGAAGAAGGTGCAGATAACTGCAACCTACTCAGGAGTAACATACCCAATATTCTCAGGCTTTATTACATCGTATGTAAACAGCCAGCCTAAAGATGCAACAGAGGTTGCCTATACAACCATACAAGCCGTAGATGCTTACAGGTTGGCACAGAATGCCCAGATCTCAACAGTTACTGGTGCTGCTGCCGGTAACCTATCAGGTACGAGAGTTAATCAAATATTAGATCAGATCTCATGGCCTGCCACTATGCGTGATGTAGATGCAGGATTAACTACTTTACAAGCTGATCCTGGCACTACTAGAACTTCTTTAGCAGCATTACAGACTGTAGCCAATAGTGAGTATGGTGCAATTTACGTTGATGCTTCTGGATCATTTGTATTCCAAGACAGATCTGTAACTGTTGGATCTATAGGTGGCACACCAACACTCTTTGCAGATGATGGCACAGGTATCAAATATGCCAACGCAGTCTGGAAACTAGATGATACCCTTGTATTTAATTCAGCCACTGTTACTAGGGCTGGTGGCACTGCCCAAATAGCTACTAACGCAGCTTCTATTACTAAATATTTTATTCATTCTTATTTCTTAAATAACCTATTGATGCAAACCGATGCTGTGGCATTGGATTATGCAAGGGCTTATGTGGCTTCTAGAGCTGAGACTAGCATTCGATGTGATGCCGTTGAATTAGACCTATATACCTCGGATTACAACACAGGCATTATTGCGGCCTTGAACCTAGATTTCTTTGATCCTATAACAGTTGTCACTACCCAGCCAGGCGGATCTACGCTAAACAAGACTTTACAGATTTTTGGGGTAGGAATGAATATCACCCCAAATAGTTGGAAAACAGTGTTTACAACGCTCGAACCGATCATAGATGGGTTTATAATAGGCAACGTAGATTACGGGGTCTTAGGACAAAACGTACTATCTTATTAAGGAGATATAATGGCATCAGGATTACCGGCAGTTACTGGAGACGTTTTGACGGCTTCCACTTTCAATGGCTTAATTTCTTTTACAGTAGGTACTGCCAACACAGCAGATTACACAGCTGTACTTACAGATCAATATCAAGTTTTAAGTTTAATGAACAAAGCAACTGCTATTGCTTTCAAAATCCCAACTAACGCATCAGTAGCATTTCCAATAGGTACTGCATTGACAATATTAAATATCGGTGCAGGTGCTTGCACAATTAGTGCAGTAACACCAGCAACAACAACTGTGTTATCAGCAGGTGCTACAGCAGCATCACCAGTTTTGTCTCAATATAAATCTGCTGTATGCATCAAAACTGGAACAGATGCTTGGTATGTTGTGGGGGCTATTTCATAGTGATTGGTAATATAACAGCAAGCATTTATGGTATTCCTACCCCACCAAGTATATCAATAGAATATTTGGTTATAGCAGGTGGTGGTGCTGGTGGTTCTAACAATGCTTCTGCTGCTTTTGCTTTAGGTGGCGGCGGCGCAGGTGGTTTATTAACATCATCCGTAAATTGTAATCCATCACAAAATTACACTGTAACCATTGGCGCAGGTGGAAGCCCTGTTGCTGGAAATGTTGGTGCAAATGGTAATAATTCGATTTTTAGTTCAATAACATCAACCGCTGGTGGTGGTGGCGGTGGTGGAACTGTTGGCGGTTCTAATGGTGGTTCAGGTGGTGGTGGCGGATATTCTACTCAAACTGGTGGTACTGGAACATCTGGTCAAGGCACAAATGGTGGTACAGGTTATTCAGGCGGTGGTAATGATGCTTCTGGTGGTGGCGGTGGTGGTGCAACATCTGCTGGATCAAATGGAGCAAGTTTATTAGCAGGTGCTGGCGGAGCAGGTACTGCATCTTTAATTACAGGTTCATCATTAACTTACGCTGGTGGTGGTGGCGGTGGTGCTTATGGTAGTGGCGTTGCTGGTGCTGGTGGTGCAGGTGGTGGCGGAGCAGGTAAAGCTGGTGGTGGTACTGCAACATCTGGCACGGCCAATAGAGGTGGAGGTGGCGGTGGAGGTGGTGCTACTAGTGGTGTTGCCGGTACAGGTGGATCTGGTGGTTCAGGTGTAGTTATTTTGAAATATGTAGACAGTAGAAGCATAACTATTGGCGCAGGATTGACTGGAAGTACAGCTACTGCTGGCGGATACACAGTTGCTACAATTACAGCTGGTACTGGAAATGTGAGTTGGTCATAATGGCACATTACGCTTTCTTGGATGAAAATAATGTAGTAACTGAGGTTATTACTGGTATTGATGAAACTGAAACTATTGAAGGATTAGATACTGAAACTTGGTATGGAAACTTCAGAGGTCAAACTTGTAAACGCACTTCATACAATAATAAAATTAGAGGTAATTTTGCTGGAGTAGGTTTTACCTATCTTCCATTAGAGGATATTTTTATACCTGCAAAATGTCATAAAGAAGCAGTGTTAAATGTTGCAGCTGCTAAATGGGATTGCACAAACGCAGACCACGATTTAGGAAAAATAAATGCCGAGTCCTTGGCTTAGTGAAGCTGGTGAGACCCTAAGAGATGCCGTTACTACCTGGTATCCAGATCGCCGCACTACCAGTGATGGGTGGATTGGTGATGCTCGTCATTCTGCCAGAAAATCAGATCATAATCCAGACAAGACCGGATGCGTGCGAGCCATTGATATTGATTCTCGCTTGGATTCATCCGAAGGGCTCTCGGTATATCTGGCTGACCAGATCAGAATCTGTGCGAAAACCGATAAGCGCATATCTTACATAATCCATAACGGCATGATTGCTAGCAGGATACTTAACTTTAAGTGGCGTAAATATTCAGGGTTTAACAAACATACAAAGCACATCCATGTCAGCTTTAATCCATCCGGTGATAAGGATGGTAGAGAGTTTGACATACCACTACTAGGGGGAAAAATATGAACATGAAGAATCCTTACGTATTAACTGTTGGTGCATTTTTGTCAGCTTGGGCCGCATCTAATTTTGCAGCTGACTATCGTGCAATTCTTTGGGCAGTGTTAGCCGGAGTATTTGGCTATGCAACTCCGAAGAAATGACACTGGTGGAATGGGCTGGCTTTGGGGCTGGCGTATGCGCCGTGCTGACAAGTTTATTAGTGGGTCTGCGCTTTCTTATTAAAGGCTGGTTAAACGAGTTACGCCCTAATGGTGGCGCTAGTATGAAGGATCAATTAACACGATTAGAAAAGCGTGTCGATGATCTCTTTATCTTAATTAGTAAGTCATAATTTTAAGATGGCTAACACACGTAAACGAAAGAAGATCAATAGGCGCGTGGTACGTAAATCACCTGACCCTTTATCTAAGCTAGAAGTGTTTTATATTGCCAAGCATGAGATGTATAAAGCTGCACGTAAGGCTGGATTTAGTGAGCCTATTGCCTTGGCGTTAATGGATAGTCCATCGTCTATGCCCGATTGGGTAGTAGGCGATAACGGCATTATCCCTTCTATTCCTACTCCAGAAGAGGATGAAGATTAAGCGTTGGCTAGTAATCTCAGATCTGCAAGTTCCATATCAACTGGATTCCGCGATCGCAAATATAACAAAGCTGGCAAGGCGTGAGCGATTTGATTCTGTACTGGTGGTCGGCGATGAAATTGATTTTCAAAGTATCAGTAAATGGAGTGAGCAAACACCTTTGGCTTACTCAGAAGACTTACATGCGGATCGTGAGCTGTGTAAGCAAATACTCTGGGACCTCGGTGAGTACAGTCAAGAAATGCATATTATCCGGAGTAATCATACTGATCGTTTATACAACACTTTATTAAAGGTACCTGGCTTAATTAACTTACCTGAATTGCAGTACCCAGCGTTTATGTCGTTCGCTGAAATGGGCATGACTTATCACAAAAAGGCTTATGAATTCCATCCTGGCTGGGTCTTATGCCATGGCGATGAAGGCAATATGTCTCAGCATGCGGGAATTACGGCCCTAAATTTAAGTAAGAAATTTGGAAAATCAGTTTTGGCGGGGCACTCGCATCGTTTGGGCATGAGTGCTTATACAGAGGGCGTAAACGGCCATTACAGGACCTTGTATGGGGTAGAGGTAGGAAACCTTATGGATCGCAAAAAAGCCTCTTATATACGCTATGGAAGCGCGAATTGGCAGAATGGGTTTGCTATACTAGAGGCTACTGGAAAGACGCTAACACCTACGTTAGTGCCTGTTGATCCAAAGGATGGCTCATTTACAGCTCTAGGGCGGTATTACGGGTAACATCGTTACCTAAACGTTATACAAACTACGCCCTAAATAATCCACAAAGTCATACACAAGTGCAACACTACAGCTGTGCCGCAAAGTATGCAGGCATAGTTAGGGCTATATGACAGCACAAGAAATACTGCTACATACACATGAGGTGATTCGCAAGAACACTCTCAGAGGTGAAACGATTGACACGTTAGATGATGCAATACAACTACTATCTGATCTAGGCCGTACAGACCTAGCAGATCAAATCCATAAAGTCTTATTGCAAGTAGATGAGTTTATGGTTAAAAATCAAGACACCAATACAGCTGTAGTACTTGAACTATTTGCCGCTAGATTGCAGCCAAACGCATGACACTTAAAGAAGCAGGCTTGCTATGGGTAGCATCAATGGTTGGCATTATCTATGCCTACGGTTTAATTCAAAATGCAAAGACAACGCATTACTGGCGTGGCCGCAAAGATGGCTGGGACATGCACCGGAGAATGATTGAGAACAAAACCAATGCCGACAACAACTGAGAAATTATTTGCTGATGTTGTCAGTACGATCCACGAACGCGGAGCGGTTTACGGTCATCCTTACCACAACCATAAGCGGATCAGTGAACTCTGGTCGGCATATCTCGACCATCCGATTACGGCTAGTCAAGTCGCATTATGCATGGCACTCGTCAAGGTTTCTCGGCTTACAGAGTCACCGAATCACGAGGACAGTATTAAAGACGGACTTGCTTACCTTTCGATATACAAGTCAGTCCTGGATGCAGAAATGGACACGCAATACACCTGGGGGGTTGACTAATGTTTAATTTAGCTGATTACGAAACAGTCGAGAGCCGACTAGAAAAATGGTGGAAGGATTATCCAGATGGAAGATTGGCAACAAAGATTGAACAGGCCACAGACACTAGATACATTGTTAGTGCTGAATTATTTAAAACGGAAGCCGATGCACAGCCGTGTGCGACTGGTCTCGCTAGTGAGAGCATTTCTGATCGCGGTGTTAATTCAACGTCTGCATTGGAAAACTGCGAGACTTCAGCGATCGGCCGTGCGCTTGCAAACGCGGGTTATGCAGCTAAGGGCAAACGTGCATCAAGAGAAGAAATGAGCAAAGTTGAACAGTTCAAACCTAAATATGGCAGACCAGGAAGTAAATCAGCTGCAATGGAAATGGCGTTACATATTGTGGACACACAACCTAAAGATAATAGCAACGAGCCTGTTTCTGTTGCTTGGTCTATTGGTGAAAGTGTTGCAGAAATTGGTGAAGTGGTTAGTGTTGGTTTTACTTGCACGCATGGTGATATGGTAAAGAAAGAAGGCATCGCCAAGGCTACAAATAAACCATACGCAGGTTATGTATGCACTGCACCGAAAGCAGATCAATGTGATGCTAAATGGGCAAAACTCACAAGTGCTGGCACATGGTATTGGCCGGATGATTCTGAGTCTGGTAAAGGGGGTGAATAATGGGATATATAGAGATATTAAGAGGCGGACCTTACCTGGAAAGAATAGAAGCCGACCAGGTAAAGTTCATACCTTCAAATGACTTATGTATAGCTTGTAATGACGACAGGTTAATACATAGTGGTAATTACTTGATTTGTACTCAATGCCATACCAGGCAATAAGGATATTATCATAATGCACCCACAATTCAAATGTAATGGCTGTAAGGCTAAGACAGAGTTCTTATGGCTGGAGCAATTAGATACGCCAGATGGGTTTAAGGCTTATCAGTGCATGAGTTGTGGTTGCGTGGGAGTGAAGAATATTGCTGAGGCCCTTCATATCCCGGACAGCAGCATAGATAGATGCATTAAGTGTGGTGGCTGGCAGTTCCTAGGCTCTGGTTGCCACACTTGTGCATTGATTGGAGCAAAGTAATGCCCACGTATGAATACAGCTGTAATGAATGTGGCACTTATGGATCAGTTCAAAAATCCTACGATGATGAAGTTACCGGTATGGATTGCCCTAAATGTAATTTGCAGATGTCTCGCATTTACTCAGCACCGGGGTTGATCTTCAAAGGTGGTGGGTGGGGTAGTAAACCATGAGCGAAGCTGGTTACGATTATAAATGGATTGATCAATATAACATTGTGCCTTACTTCGACTTGCCGTCTGACCTGCGGTTATGTTAATGGATTTGACACAGCATGCTACGCTCTAGATCGCATCGGCTATCAAAGCCGAAACGCGAGCCCCTGCAGGGGTCGCTCGCGAGGTGCACGCTAGTTGCCACCCTTGTATTCATTGAGATCTTATGCTTTGAAAAGACTAATTCCGTAGCCGTAGATAATAATGTAATGAACTTAAAGCTATACGCTTATCATAAGTTTAAAACATACGATCAGTTTGATTGTTATAACTACATAATTATTAAAGAATCAAGATGGGATTATAAAGCTAAGAATGGTAGTCATTATGGTCTAGGCCAGATGCGTAACAAGATGGTACTTAAACTAACACCTAGACAACAGATTGATCTACACTATAAATACATAGCACATAGATATGGGCTTGTAAATGGTGAGGCT
>Ga0304730_1001783_pt1 | contig 15929 bp, 18 predicted proteins | sample M_130628_MF_Meta_FD_190474 | JGI IMG/M metagenome (GOLD analysis project Ga0304730, IMG submission 190474) | Freshwater microbial communities from Lake Montjoie, Canada to study carbon cycling - M_130628_MF_MetaG (v2) (version 2) | ecosystem: Environmental > Aquatic > Freshwater > Lake | place...
GACTGTGACCGAGCGATTCGATCTGGTGATCGCGGGCGGCGGCCCGTCGGGGTCGGCGGCCGCCTGGCAGGCCGCGCAAACCGGCGCCAAAGTGGTGGTTCTCGACAAGGCGGTTTTCCCCCGCGACAAGCCGTGCGGTGACGGCTTGACCGCCCGAGGGGTTAGCTATCTGCAGAAGATGGGCCTGGCACACGAGGTGGCGGAGTTTCATCGGATCAACCGGGTGACGGTCTACAGTCCATCGCGCTGGGAGCTGACGTTTCCCAGACGGCCGGGAATGCCCGACCACGGCACAACCGTGAGCCGCACTGAACTCGACACGCTGCTGCTCAAGCACGCCGCATCCGCCGGTGCCGTCGTCCGCGAGGGCGCCGAGGTCACCGGACCCATCCTCGACGATCGCGGCCGCGTCACCGGCGTGACCCTGAGGAACGGCGAACAGGTTCACGGCGACGCCGTCATCGCCGCCGACGGCGCGTACTCCCCCATCAAGCGGGCGCTCAAGATCGACTCCGAGTACAACGGCTACGCCGCGGTGGCGATCCGCTCCGAGATGGACGCCGTCCGGCCCGACTCCGACAGTTTCGACATCTACCTCAAGTTGCAGTTCCAAGGCGATCAACTGCCCGGCTACGGCTGGGTGTTCCCGATGGGCGGGGGCCGAGTCAACGTGGGTTTGGGGTACGTCACCAGCTACAAGGACTGGCAGTCGATCAACGCCACCGGATTCCTGGGCGAATTCATGCGCACCCTTCCGCGCGAGTGGGAACTGCCGGCCATCGAGGAACTCAAGAAGAACAAGAGCGTGCGGGCCTGGCGGCTGCCGATGGGGTTCACCGCGTGGCCGCCGTGGCGTCCGGGTGTCCTGTTCGCCGGCGACTCATTGGGAGCGGGTAAGCCGGCCTCCGGTGCGGGTATCTCCAAGGCGCTGGAGTCAGGCCTTGCGGCCGGCGAGTGTGCGATCGCCGCACTGGAAAACGGCGGGCCCGACGACTTCACCAACTATGCCAACCGGATGAAGGCCGCGTGGGGCAAGGAGTACCGCCGCGGTCGGTACATGCACAAGCTGATCGGCAATCCCGTGTTGGCCAATGCGGGAATCACACTGCTCGACAATGCCCGCATCCGTGACACGATCCTCAAGGCTGCTTACCGCAGATCCCAAGGGCCGCAACACAAGTTCTGACCCCATCCCGCCTCGCCGGGAGCTCATGTAGCTCATGATTCTTTCCATGAGCATGCAGATCACGGAACTGACCCGCGACCTGGCCGGGCGCGAGGACGCCGGCGACTACCTGTCCGTCATCAAAGGAGTCCGCGAACTCGTCTCGCTCAATTCCAGCACCGTCAAGGACCCGTGGATCAAAGGGTGGATCGGTCGTCGCTGGCGTGACCTGTTTCTGCAGGCGGCGGTCAAGGACAAGGCAGCTCTGGAGTACGCATCCAAGCCTGCGCTGCTCGCACCGGTCCCGCTACCGCCGTTCCTGAAGAAGTCCAACCCGCGCCAAGCCATCGCCGACCGCTTCCTTAAGGACGTCCCCAACAGCGAATGGCAGGCGGAAATGCCTGCAGCACAGTACGACTCGATCGAGAACACCACCCTGATGCTGTGCGGCGGCCTACTCACCGGGCTACTGCACCCCGACGCGCACGCCTTCCCGGTGGAGGCCGACCAGCTGTACAAGAATCGGGGCTGGCGCACCATCCGGGCCGACGTGCACCCGATGCGGTCGTGTGAGGCCAACGAGGCCGACATCGAGGCGGCGTTTCGGGGCGAGGGTCTCGACGCCCTGATGCGCCCGATCGAGAACCCGAAGCCGCCGGCGAAGGTCTTCATGCTCGGCTACAGCAAAGGCTCCCCGGACATCCTGTCGTTCCTGGTCAACCACCCTGAGTACAACGACCGGATCGCGGGCGTGTTCACCTGGGGTGGCGCGATCGGCGGCTCCTTCACCGCCGACGGCGTCTACGGACAGATCAAGGACCTGCCGACCGAAGGCACCTACGAGTACGTCAGCACGCTGTTGTCGGTGATCAGTCCGGCCATGGGTGGCCGGGTCGGAGTGCGCCGGCTCGACGAGTACGACGTCAAGGGGGCGCTACACGACCTCTGCACTGACGTACGCGAAGCGTTCAACAACAAGCACGCCGAGTACCTGGATGGCCTGGGTATCCCGATCTTCGCTCTCACCGGGGCAACGGCCCCACTGGAGGTGCCCAATATCCAGTTCATGGATGCCGTGCGGCTCAGCCAGACCGACGCCAACAACGATATGCAGCTCACCCAGAAGCAGGCCATTCTGCCGATCGGCATGAACACCCATATCGCGATGGCACACGCCCACCATTGGGACATCGCCTACGACGCTTTTCCGCTGGCGATGCGCGCCATGAGCCCCAACCTTGAGCACCGGTGGCCCCGCTACGCTGCGCTGATAGCCAACTGGGAACTGCTCGCCGAGTTGGGCCTCATCGACTAGTCACTCCGCTCTTGCAGCCACGGAAATCCTGGAAAACCCAATCGGGCACGGTTTTCGGTGTTTAGGCTCCCCATCCAACGCTTTGTCATACGACAGGTCGACATCAGGAGGTCGGAGTTGATGAGCGCTGGTCAGTTTGTAGGCCGGGTCGGTGGCATTGCCGCGGCGCTGGGCGTAGGCATGGCCATCTTCGGCGGCACCGCGGTCGCGGTCGCCGACACCACGGGTCCGGACACCCGCGGTTCCGCGACCGCCAGTGCCGACGCCGCTCCCGCGCCCGCGCGCAGTTCAAGAGCAGCCGTCAGGTCGGATGCGCGCGCCGCGCCAGAGCGGGCGCGCACCCGCGCGGTGGCGGCGGTCGCCGCTCCGCGCGTTTCCACGCTGCCCGCACGGGCGTCGAACACGGTCACCCTGCCCGCTCCGGCGGTCACTCTCCCGACCCCGTCGGCGGCCGTGGAGCCGGATCTATTGGCGGTCCCACCGACCTATGTGACGACCCCGCCGAATCCCCAGTCGACCATCGACACCCCCTACGGGCGTCTAGGCCAGTGGATGATCAATAAAGCTGGGGCGGTGGCTAATTGGGTGGATCTGCCCTACTGCGGGCAAGGTTCCACGAAGGCGAACTGCAAGCCGGACACGCCGGGTGCCAAGACCATGCAGGAACCCATCAACACGGTCTTCGTTGTCAAGGCCGGCAACAAGTACGTCGCCGAATTGAAGCTCGACTTCGCACTGCGGGCCGCAGGTTTCGGACCATCCCCGTTCAGCAGCATCGGCTACCAGGCGATCCTCGGCACCAACACCGGCCCGCAGATGCCCCACGGGGGTCTGCTCGGGCTCGGACTCCTGCCGCCGCTGCCGTTCGGTCTGGGCCAGAACGGACTGATCTCATTACTCGGTCTCCCCTACGGCGCCGCCTACCGCGACGCCTCGTTTTTGGGCGAAAACTCCCACCTGCGCACCTTCGGCGGCGAGCCGGACGGCAACGGCAACTACATCTTCACCGCCTCGGTGAGCGAGGAGAACCTCGACGCCACCGGCGGGGGCCTGCTGCCGACCCACGGCTTCGAGTCCTACAACGTCGCTCGGACCAAGCTGCTCGCCGGGATGCTGCAGCGGCCGTCACTGCCCTCATGGGCCCTCGTTTACCTACCGGCCGGTCTACCGACCGGTGCGTCGAACCTGGGGATGATCGCCATGAACAACGCGATCGCACCCGACGACCCGAAGTACACCACCGGCGACGCCGACGGTCTGGCCCAAGTAATCGGGATTGGCTCAGTGATCGGCAGCAGCCCGGCGCGATCTATCAGCCCCGCGCGGGCTCACCGGCCGGCGAGGACGGTCACCGCCGTCTGAATCTCCGGCGGGTGCGTCGAAGTGAGCGGAGCGGAGCCATTGGCAGCGCCTGGCACACTGTGGGAATGTCCGCTGAATTCGATGTTCGCGGTCCTGCGGCGGATGCCTCCGGAAACGAGGCCTTGATCGGGTACCCGGTCACCCCGCAACAGTTGCCTCGGCCGGTCCTCTTCGACCAACGCTGGAGTGAGCTGACTTTCATTCACTGGCCGGTGGCGCCACAGCGCGTCGCGCACCTCTTCCCGGCCGGGACGCGCCCGGATGTCTTCGCCGACGGGATGACGTATGTCGCCCTGGTGCCGTTCGTGATGAGCGGGATCAGAGTGGGGCCGACGCCGCCGGTGCCCTACTTCTCGGCGTTCCTGGAAACCAACATCCGGCTGTATTCGATCGATGATGCCGGGCGCCACGGTGTGGTGTTCTGCTCGCTGGAAACCTCCCGCCTGGCGGTGGTGCCGTTGACCCGGATCGGCCTGGGATTCCCCTACACCTGGGCCCGGATGCGGATGACCCGCGACGGGCAGAACGTGACCTACGACAGTGCGCGCCGGTGGCCGCGAAGCGGAGTGCGCAGCCGGGTGAGCGTGAACGTCGGCGGAGTTGTCGAACCAACCCCGTTGGAGGTGTGGCTGACCGCGCGCTGGGGTGCGCACACCCGCAAGGCGGGCCGGACCTGGTGGATACCCAACGAGCACGATCCGTGGCCGCTGCACGCGGCCGAGGTCATCGAGCTCGACGACGAACTACTCGCCGCAAGCGGGGTTGAACCCGCCGGCCCGCGGCTGCGGGCATTGTTCTCACCCGGCGTGCGGACCCGGTTCGGCCGCCCCAGCGTGGTCGAGTAGAAGACCTACCGGACCGGCGCGGCGCGGGGTGTGCCGCGCCGACACGCCTCAGAGCAGTACTTGACCTGCTCCCAGTCCCGCTCCCACTTCTTGCGCCACTCGAACGGACGCTGACAACGCTCGCAGATCTTGGGCGGGTGCCCATTCTTTACACGCGCGTGCACCCGAGTCAGGGTATAGCCGTTCCGGGCGAAAGGGTTCGCCCCGGATGTCAGAGGCCGGTGAGAGCATGACCCCACGAAACAACTGATTCGCGAAAGGAGCTGACATGGGGCGCAAACCCAGCGATGACTACGACCCTGGAGAGCCGGGTATGTGGGGAGAACCCTACGAGATGATCGACGACGTCGAGGGCGACGACGACGATGACGACTGATAACCAACCGATCTACCCTTACGACGCCGGTGACGACTTCGATAAGGAGGACTACGGCAACGACGACCTCGACAAGGAACCCGGAAACGACGAAGGCATCGGATGATGCGTCGCGAGGTCGCGTCGGGCAGGGTCGCGTAAGTTCTTAGAGAATCGACCCACGACCCAGCCGGCAATTAACGAAAGCGATCATGAGCGAGGATCAGATCACCGACGTTCCACCCAATCACCTCTCCATTGATCAGCACAGTCCTTTCTTCAGCGAAGAGGCCCTGCGCCGTGGCGTGGGTATTCGGTTCAATGGCGTCGAGAAAACCAATGTCTGCGAATACGACGTGGCCGAAGGTTGGGTGCGGGTGGAAGTCCCGACCGCGAAGGATCGCCGCGGAAACCCCATGGTCGTCAAGCTCAGCGGCACGGTCGAACCTTATTTCCGCACAGCGGAATAGCATTTCGCAATGACAGATCTGCTGAACGGGATTCCACGGGTGGACCCCACGAGTAAGCCGACGTTCATGCGGCGCGCTGTGGGCATTGTGTTCGGGACAAAGGCTGGTTCCACCATCCACCGCTCCCTGTTCGCGCCCCTCGACCTTCGACTGATGCGCATGACCCGCGGACGTTTTCATACCGCGAAAGGTTCACTGCCCGTTGTCATGCTGTGCACGACGGGGGCGAAGTCGGGCGCCCGACGCGAGGTGACCCTGGCGTATTTCACCGACGGAGACGACGTCATCCTGATCGCATCGAACTACGGTCAGGAGAAGCACCCCAACTGGTACTACAACGTGCTGAAGAACCCCCGGTGCGAGTTGTTTGCCGATGGGCGCACGGACAGCGGCGGTGGTTTCGTGGCCCGTCCGACTGAGGGTGCCGACCATGACAGGTTGTACGCACTGATGGAGCGCTTCTCCACCAACTTCACGAAGTACGCGACCAACACCGACGGCATTCGAGCAATCCCGGTGCTACGCCTAACGCCCGAAGGCGCATAGCCGGCCAGTGGCCAACTGATCTTCGGCGCGGACCCAGTGTCAGCCCGGCCAGCCAAACTGAGGCGATGCCGGAGTTGAACCCCTCCAGCTGATCCATTCTGTAATGCCCCTTTTGTATCCGTTCGTATTCGTGTGTAATACACTCACGAAGAGGCCGGGATGTTCGACCTTGATTTGCTCGCCAGCACCGACCCGTTTGAAATCGACACTCAAGCCGCCCACCTGTTCGAACACCCCAACCGCGGCATCGACGACATCCGCGAGGTTTGGGCCTCCGACCCGCTGTTCTACCCCGCCAAACCACCCGCCCATTGGCTCATGGTCGCTGAGGTCGCCGGTGGCACCGTGTTGATGGTCCCGCTGGCCCCGTCCCGCGAGGGCGATCCCACCCGGTGCCGTCCGATCGGCTGCTATCCGGCCTCCAAAGACCTTGCCGACCAATACCGGAGAGATAGATGAGCCATCAAATGACACCCGACGAGGAATTCGAGTTCTACGCGCGCCCGGAAAACCAGCAGTCCCAAGGGCCCGGGCGGCGCAGACTCACCGCCACCGTGCCCGTGCGGTTTCCCGCAGAACTTCTCGAGCAAGTTCGCGCGGCCGCCGCGGCCGAGGATCGTTCTGTGTCATCCTGGATCCGGCGCGCTGTCGAAAGCGAATTACGTCACCCCGCCTGAGCGCAGCGCAGTGCGGGCGGCCGGGCTAGTCAACCTTCATGATGATTTCACTGCCAGTACGTACAACCGATGCGTTCTACATCGCGCTGATCACAGCGACGTGGCCGGTGATCGAGTTTTGCGCCGTGGGATGGTCGCGGCACCGGCATTGGCACGGTGAGTTTCGTCAAGTCAAACCGCCGCCCCATGACCCAGAAAGCTGAGCGGCAGTGCCTGACCCGAATTCACACCATCGGCTGTTGCGACCACGTAGCGTCCAAGCAGTCATCGTGCACCCGCCGTCCCGTGCATAATGCGCAGGCGGGTGCGGCTGAGTGATCGAAAGGGTCAGCGGTGCGGGCGTCACGATATGTGGGTCGGGTCGGTGGGCTCGCAGCGGCTCTGGGCGTGGGTGCGGCAGTGTTTTGCGGGGCTGGGGCGGCGTGGGCGAGTCCCTCCGATACTGATTCAGCGGCGACGCCGGGGGCTACCCGCGGTGGTTCTTCGGCGCCGGCTGCGGCGCCGACGTCCTCGCGTGGGACAGCAGCGAAGGCGCGCGCGGCAATGGTCGGCACCGGCCGGCCTAAGCTTGCTAAGCAGGGGTCGCATCGGATGGCGCCCGGCCCGGCCCATTCCGCCGCGGCTGCATTCTTGCCAACGATGTCCAGCACCGGGATCGCGCACTCGACTGCGATCCCGGGCGGCGGGGTGAACCCGGCCGGGGCGCCGGCCCAGTGGACATCAGGCGTGCCGAGCGGCGCGGCCAGACCCGCCGTGCGGGCCGACACCGGCTCGGTGGCAACGACCGCCAACCAGGCAGTGGTGTCCGCGGCCGCCACTCCTCGGAAGACGCCGCCATTGGGCGAACTGATCGGGAAGGCCATCTTCAACACCTTCGAAGCGGTGGAGAAGTTCGTCGTCGGACCACCGGCACTGCCCCGGTGCAGCACGGTCACGGTGCGCACGTCAAGGGTGCAGATCAACGGACACCCCGTCGACGCCAACTGGTACTTCCCCGCCGGCGCTCCCCAGGGCGTGATTTACCTTCAGCACGGTGTCATGGCCATCGGCCCGATGTACAGCTACACCGCGGCCTATCTGGCCGAGAAGACCAACAGCGTGGTCCTCGCCCCGACGCTGACGTCGAATCTTTTTGCCTCAGATGGCTTCTGGTTGGGCGGCGCGCCGGCGCAGCAGGGCGTCGCCGCGCTCTTCCTGGGCAACCGCGACGCCTTGACCGCGAGCGCGCTGAACGCCGGGTATGCCCATCAGTACGGCCCAGGAAGCGTCCTGCCGACCAAGTTCGTCTTGGCCGGTCATTCCCTGGGCGGTACCACGACATCGGGGGCGGCCGGTTTCTACGCCCAGGCGGTCACTGACGGCGGCATCGACAACAACCTGGCCGGTGTAATCCTCTTCGACGCCACGGCCGGCACCGCTCTGCCGGCCGCGCTGGAAAAACTGAACGGGCTCAAACGGTATGTGCCCGTGCTGGAGATCGGCGCACCCCGCAACAATTTCGACATGCTCACCGCAAGCCGCCCCCACAACTTCAACGGCGTCGTGCTCAACCGGGGCGTCCACATGGATTCGTTGCAGGGCGGCAACCCGCTCATCGAGTTCGCCTCCTATCTGTTCACCCTTGGCTTCCCCCGACCGCAGAATCCGCCGGCCACCCAGATACTGGCCGCGGGCTGGATCAACGACATGCTCGCCGGCAGGCTCGACCCCACAACCGGGGCATGCACGTCCGCCACATGCCAGGGCACCTACGCCGGCCCAGGCGACACCGTCGTCATCGAGACCGACAAAGGCACCGCCACCGCCGTTGTCATCGGCCGGCGACCCGCCGGTGCCGCCGCTCCGGTCAACTCAGCGGTCCAGCAAGAAGCGTCGTAGTCCACACGTGACCGTTCGGCAGAAGTGACTGAACTCACGGTCACCATGGGGCATCGTGGGAAACACACGGAAGCGGAAACAGGTTGAGAGGGGTATGAACTCCCTCAGCCAGCTTCGTCAACTTCGACTTCAGATCGAGGCGCCAATCTTCGATGCGTTGAACGCCGTGGTTCGACCAGCGGTGCGGGTTGGGCTGGGCAATCCGTTACCGGTGGGGGGTGGGCTGATCCTTGTCGAAACCACCGGCCGCCGCAGCGGCCTTCCCCGTCAGGTGCCTCTGGTGGCCGGGCGGGTAGGCAACAGTCTGGTGGTGTCCACGGTTCGGGCCGACTCGCAATGGCTGCGCAATCTGGAGGCTGACCCTCGCGTCCGAGTGTGGCTCACCGGTCGGGCACGGTCTGCCACCGCACATGTTCGCCGCGGGACGCTCAGTGTTGTGACACTCACACTCATCAGGGCGTGAGCCCCAAACTGGGCTCAGGCACCTGGCCATCTCCGTGACGGCACGCGCGGCCGGTGGCCGAAGGTACGGTTGCGGCATGCCCCTGCGCTACGTCGATCCCCACAAGAAACGCGGGTTTGGCTACCGGGCCGCCGGGAGTTTCGGACGCTCACCGGCGGGGCAATGGTTCGCCCGCGAGGTCTCGGTGCGTCTTGACCCGTGGCTCTACCGAGCAACGAACGGGCGCGTCACGACCTCGATGGGCATCGTTGTCAACGCCCCACTGGTGACGAACGGCGCCAAATCGGGTCAGCCCCGAGAGGTACAGCTGACCTACTTCCACGACGGCCCCGATCCGATCCTCATCGCCTCGAACTTCGGCGCAGAAAAGCATCCGGCGTGGTACTACAACCTCACAGCGAACCCCGAATGCCGTTTCGGCGGTGAGGAGTTTCGTGCGAGCGAAGTGACCGATTCCGCCGAACATGCACGCCTCTACACGCTGGCCCAGCAGGTCTACGCCGGGTACGGCGATTACCTGGCCAAGACCGCGTCTTATGGACGCCACATTCCCCTCTTCCGACTCAGGGCTGCCCTGTAGCTCCCGCTGAGAAGCGCGTTGATCTCGGGTTTAGTCAAGAGGCGTGGGCCTGCTGTCGCCATTGGTTTTGGACCTCCCGGATCGTCGGCATTCTGCTCAGCGGCAGGGATTCTGTTGTTCGTTGCTTAGAGCTGGGGGGTTTCAACGATCGAACTTGCGACGGTTGGGACTTAATGGGCGGTGCGTAGCTCCCGGATACCGTCGGTGAGGAGATTGATTGCGGCGACGGCGATCACGACCGCGATGATCGCGGCGAGGGTGGGGTCGAGCCAGTAGAAGCGTTGCGTGACGGCAATGACGGCGCCCGCGACTGCCACAGCAGCAGCCGCAGCCCCGTCAGACAGGGTGTCGAGTAGCACTGACCGCATGTGGAGGTCCTCGCTGCCCGCGCCGAATCCCAGGATCGCCGCACCGGCCAACATGACCAGTGCGGAGATGACACTGACGATCACCACCGGCACCCCGTGTACTGCAGGTGTCCCGCTACTCAAGCGATCCGCTGCCTCCACGATGACCAGTGCGCTCACCGCCAGCAGTGCTGCGCCGTTGATCAGCGCCACCACCGTCGTGGCCCGTGAACGGCGGTCAGCGCCGTGATGTGGCCGGTCGCGCAGCGCGACGGCCAGCAGACCCAGGATCAGTCCGACGGAGTCCGCGGCGAAGTCCCCGGCAGCGGCCAGCACCCCCAGGGAGTGCGCCGAGACACCGGCGAGGACTAGTGCGGCGATCATCAGCAGGTTGAGGCCAAGGACGCACCCCAACCGGCGCCGCTGACTCCAGCCCCTCATCTGTCGGTACCTCCTCCGGCCCTGGCGGGGACGTGATGTCTTACGACGGTGACCTTTCCATCATGTCGGGCTGATCGAGATACGTGTCTACTCTGATGCGCCTGCACTACTTCGACCACGGCGGTCAGCCTGGCCGGTCGGGTATGGGCTTCAGTTAGTGTCCTTCGCGTGAACCCCACACGCTCCGTCGCGCCGAACTCAACCCCTTCATGGCCTCTCAGAAATGGGCGAGTCGTGGAAACGAAGGTGCATGCCCGGATCGCCACGTTGTTCGTCGTGTGCGCACTGAGCGCAGCGGTCGCCGCCTGCTCGAATTCGCAATCCCCCTCCCCTGACGCGGGTGGCGCTACGTCGGCGCCGGTGCCCCTTGATGCTCCACTCACCCATCTGCACGGCCTCCACGTCGCGAACAAAGCAACGTTGCTTGCCGGAACGCACAGCGGATTGTTCTCGATCGACCTCGCAACAGGCGCGACGGCGCGGATTGGTGAGTCCGACGACGACTTCATGGGGTTGGCCGGTGCCGCCGGCACTGACAACCTGGTGTCGTCCGGGCACCCAGGCCCGTCCAGTGGCGCGCCGAACCCACTCGGTTTCCGCGCCAGCAGCGACGGCGGCCAGACGTGGACGACCCGGTCTCTGTCCGGAATGACTGACTTCCACGTCCTGGCCACCGATGGCCGCGTCGTCGTCGGCTCCGGCGGTCGGGGCCTGCAGATTTCGAACGATGGCGGCGTCACGTGGACCCCGGGCGCCGATGTGGCAGTGGGGTCGCTGACCATCACGCAGTCAGGAGTATGGGCGGTCACCCGCGATGGAGTGGCACGCAGCATCAATGGCGGCCGGTCGTTCAATGCGGTGACCGCCGCGCCGCCACTGACCCTGATCAGTGGCAGCAGTCGCGGTCTGTGGGGCATCGATACCGACGGGTATGTCTGGTCAAGTGCAGACGGCGCCCGGTGGGACAGGGGCAGCCGTGTCGGCGCCGTCGAGGCACTGACCACAGGTCCGGACGGCACGGGGTATGCCGCATCGAATAACGCGCTATACGTACTAGATCGGCCCGCCGCCGCAACTCGCTAAAGGTTTGTGCTCGCGGCATAAAGAAGCACGAATTAGTGGCCCACCTGCGTCGGTAATCCGAATGCGGTCGACCCGCCTAAAACTGCACCGCGGCTTATTTCGCGGATCCACAAGGTTGCAGCAGAACCCCTATAACATACAGGAGACGCAGCCCTCGACTTCAGTTCCCTCCAGCGCCAACTGACGTAGCCGGATGTAGTACAGCGTCTTGATGCCCTTGCGCCAGGCGTAGATCTGCGCCTTGTTGACCTCGCGGGTGTCGATGGTGTCCTTGAAGAACAGCGTCAGGCTCAACCCCTGGTCCACGTGCTGGGTGGCCGCGGCGTAGGTGTCGATGATCTTCTCGTAGCCGATCTCGTAGGCATCCTGGTAGTACTCCAGGTTGTCGTTCGTCATGTACGGCGCCGGGTAGTAGACGCGGCCGATCTTGCCTTCCTTGCGGATCTCGACCTTGCTCGCCACCGGGTGAATAGAGCTCGTCGAGTGGTTGATGTAGGAGATCGAGCCGGTCGGCGGTACCGCCTGCAGGTTCTGGTTGTAGATGCCGTTCTTCTGGACCGACTCCTTGAGTCGGACCCAATCCTCCTGTGCCGGAATGCGAATGCCGGCATCGGCGAACAGTTGGCGGACCTTGTCGGTTGCCGGCTCCCACACACCGTCGGTGTACCTATCGAAGAACTCGCCGCTGGCGTACTTCGATTTCTCAAAGCCGGCGAACGTCGTGCCACGCTCGATGGCAATCTTGTTCGACGCCTTCAACGCGTGGTAGAGCACGGTGTAGAAGTAGATGTTGGTGAAGTCGATGCCCTCTTCGGAACCGTAGAAGATCCGTTCCCGGGCAAGGTATCCGTGCAGGTTCATCTGCCCGAGGCCGATGGCGTGCGCCTGGCTGTTGCCGTTCTGGATAGACGGCACCGAGGTGATCTCGGTCTGATCGCTGACTGCGGTCAGCGCCCGGATGGCGACCTCGATGGTCTGAGCAAAGTCCGGCGAATCCATGGCCTTGGCGATGTTCAGCGAGCCGAGGTTGCACGAGATGTCCCGGCCCACTTCGGCATACGACAGGTCGTCGTTGAACCGCGACGGTGTGGAGACCTGCAGGATCTCCGAACACAGGTTGGAGTGGGTGATCTTGCCTTCGATGGGGTTGGCCCGGTTCACCGTGTCCTCGAACATGATGTACGGATAGCCCGACTCGAACTGCAACTCGGCCAGCGTCTGGAAGAACTCGCGCGCCTTGATTTTGGTCTTGCGGATCCGCGCGTCGTCGACCATCTCGTAGTACTTCTCGGTGACTGAGATGTCGGCGAACGCTACCCCGTAGACGCGCTCGACGTCATACGGCGAGAACAGGTACATGTCCTCGTTGCGCTTGGCCAACTCGAAGGTGATGTCCGGGATCACCACACCCAGCGACAGGGTCTTGATCCGGATCTTCTCGTCGGCGTTCTCCCGCTTAGTGTCCAGGAAGCGGTAGATGTCGGGGTGATGGGCATGCAGGTAGACCGCGCCGGCGCCTTGGCGCGCACCCAGTTGGTTGGCGTAGGAGAACGAATCCTCCAGCAGCTTCATGATCGGAATGACCCCGGAGCTCTGATTCTCGATGTTCTTGATCGGGGCGCCGTGTTCGCGAATGTTGCTCAGCAGCAACGCAACTCCGCCGCCGCGCTTGGACAGCTGCAGTGCGGAGTTGATCGAGCGCCCGATGGACTCCATGTTGTCCTCGATGCGCAGCAGAAAGCAGCTCACCGGCTCGCCGCGTTGTTTCTTGCCGGAGTTGAGGAAGGTGGGCGTGGCCGGCTGGAACCGTCCGTCGATGATCTCGTCGACGAGATGCTCGGCCAGTGTGGTGTCACCGGCGGCCAGTGTCAGCGCCACCATCACCACGCGGTCTTCGAAGCGCTCCAGGTAACGCTTCCCGTCGAAGGTCTTCAGCGTGTAGGAGGTGTAGTACTTGAACGCCCCCACGAAGGTCGGGAACCGGAACTTCTTGGCGTAGGCGCGATCGGTCAGCGTCTTGACGAAGTTGCGGGAGTACTGGTCGAGAACCTCACGCTCGTAATAGTTTTCGCGAACTAGGTAGTCCAGCTTCTCGTCCTGGTTGTGGAAGAAGACGGTGTTCTGATTGACATGCTCGAGGAAGTACTGCCGCGCGGCGAGCACGTCCTTGTCGAACTGGATCTCACCGTTGGGCCCGTACAGATTGAGCATCGCGTTGAGCGCGTGATAGTCCATCTCGCCGGGCAGTGTCTGCGCTGCCGTCGAGGTGGTTACAGGCTCTGTAGCTGTGACCGTTGGTGACACGTGTCTTGCCTTTCTTGAAAACTTGCGGACTTCCAGAAGTCGTTCAGTCCCGCCCGGACGGCTTCCACGTCATCGACGGTTCCCATGAGTTCGAATCGGTACAGATACGGCACTGCGCACTTACGCGAGACGACATCGCCCGCGTAGCAGAACTCGGCGCCGAAGTTGGAGTTGCCGGCCGCGATCACGCCACGGAGCAGCGAACGGTTGTGCTCATTGTTCAGAAATGCGATGACCTGCCTGGGCACATAGGACCCGTCCTCCGGATCGGGGCCGTTGGCCTTACCGCCGCCGTAGGTGGGCAGGATCAGGACGTAAGGTTCGTTGACCTCGATAGCGCCCTCGATGCCGCCCTTGAGCGGGATCCGGATTGCCGGGAGATCCAGTTTCTGGACGAACTTGTGGGTGTTCTCCGAGACGCTGGAGAAGTACACCAACCGCACCGGGCTGCCGTCTGACAGCCCGCCGTCCCCCACCATCGGATCAGGTCCCTGGCTTCTAAGCGCTGACCGAGGTCGCCGACGGCGCGGCGGCGGCGATATCCCGGATGCGGTCGGGCCGGAAGCCCGACCAGTGCTCACCGCCGGCAACCACGACGGGTGCCTGCAGGTACCCCAGAGCCATGACGTAGTCCCGGGCCTCGGGCACCTCGGTGATGTCGACGATCTCGTAGTCCAGGCCCTGCTTGTCGAGAGCCTTGTAGGTGGCGTTGCACTGAACACAGGCCGGTTTGGTGTAGACGGTGATGGTCATCTCGGTAAAGCTCCTCGGCGAACAGGTCAAACAGACCAAACGGACAGGTATTTCAGTGAATCCGGCGGACCTGCGAGTGCGGGCCTGCCAGCCTCCAGAACACTACACCTAGTGGGTGACAATCAATAGAGGTACAACATCTTCCGAATAACAATCGTGAAACTCCCAGGTCGTAAGCTGCGCACCGACGTGGTTTACGGCGTGTCGCACGTCACAACACGCCCGCGTGCAGGTCTACCACCGGCCACCGACATCACCTCCCCGTCGGACCCGGTGCGACGCGGGCTCAGTGGGGCTGAGCGACGAGTTCAGTGAGGATCTCGCGCAGCGAGCCGACTACCTCGGCGCTCTCCCGCGGATGTTTGCCGTCGAGCGCGGCCACCGGCAGGGACAGCGTGATCGAGTCGACGACGCGGGCACCGGCGATACCGAAGGATTTGCGGGTGTCGTCATGGGCCCACACCCCGCCGAACCGGCCCATGGCCGTGCCGACGACGGCCAGTGGCTTGTCTGAAACCGCACTGTTGCCGTAGGGCCGGGACAGCCAGTCAATGCCATTCTTGAGCACCGCCGGAATGGTGCCGTTGTATTCCGGGGTGACAATCAGCACCGCGTCGGCATCGGCGACCGCGGCACGCAGAGCGCCGACGGCGGGCGGCGGGTTATCGGTATCGAGATCCTCGTTGTAAAACGGAATGTCACCGAGTCCGTTATAGGTGACGACGTCCACGTGATCGGGTGCGGCGTGCGCGGCCGCCTCGGCGAGTTGCCGGTTGATCGACGCCGCCCGCAGGCTGCCCACCAGAGTCAGTACCGTCAGTCGCCCCATACGTCGAACGTTAGCCGGTCACTCCGGCGGCAGCGACCTGGCGCCGCGGGGACGAAGCGCGCGGGTGAAGGCGACGTTGACCCGGGTCATGGCGAAACTGTAAGGCAGCCAGGCGAACCGCTTAAACGCATACAGTGCACGAATATCCGCCGAGGTGTAGATCAGGAATTTGTTCCGGGTGATTCCATCCAGAATTTTGTCGGCCACCTTCTCCGCCGACACGGCGTGGCCGCTGAACAGACCTACCAGGCGTTGCACCTTCGGGTGTTCCCGATCGACACCGGCGATACGCACGCTGTCGACCATCGGGGTGTTCACCGCTCCGGGCACCACCAGCGAGACACCGATGCGGTGTCGGGCAAGGTCGAAGCGCAGCACTTCGGACAATCCGCGCAGGCCGTACTTGCTGGCGCTGTAGGCGGCATGCCAGGGCAGCGCCACCAGTCCGGCGGCCGACGACACGTTGACCAGTTGTCCGCCGCGACCGGCTGCCACCATCGGCGGCAGGAACGTTTC
>Ga0304730_1001787_pt1 | contig 15893 bp, 9 predicted proteins | sample M_130628_MF_Meta_FD_190474 | JGI IMG/M metagenome (GOLD analysis project Ga0304730, IMG submission 190474) | Freshwater microbial communities from Lake Montjoie, Canada to study carbon cycling - M_130628_MF_MetaG (v2) (version 2) | ecosystem: Environmental > Aquatic > Freshwater > Lake | place...
CCCCTTGCATCGCGAATTGATGACCGATGCCCGTTTCATCACGGGCGGGACATCGATCCATTATTTAGAACAACGACTTGCTCAACGTAGTGGTCACTGACGCGGTGGACACGGACGCGGTGGACACTGCAGCGGCGACGGTCGGCAGCATCCCGTTGGGTTGGCAGGAATTGAGCTTCGAGGTTCCGTTAGAAGCGGTTGAAGTCTGGAGCGATGCCCTGCTCGAAGCCGGCGCACTCTCGGTCGACGCGCAGGACGCCGATGCAGATTCGATTGATGAAGTCCCTCTCTATGGCGAACCGGGATTAACACCACCGGCGCCCGGATGGGAGCGCACGCGGCTGACCGTACTCATGGTGGCCGACTGCGATCCGCTTGCGGTGGTCAACGACGTTGCCAATGCCATCGGTAGCCCACCGCCCGGTGGCATCGACATCCGTTGGGTCGCGGAACAGGATTGGGTGCGCCTGACGCAGTCGCAGTTCGAACCGATTCCGATCGGTGAACGCCTGCTCATCACACCATCGTGGCATGCAGAAGCCGCGCAGGCCGCCAACAATCGAGGGCGCCTCTGCATCGAACTAGACCCCGGGCTGGCGTTCGGAACCGGAAGCCATCCGACCACTCGGCTCTGCCTCGAGTGGCTCGAGCAAAACCTCGGCGGTGGAGAGTCGGTTATTGACTACGGTTGTGGTTCGGGCATTCTCGCGATCGCCGCGGCCAGACTGGGCGCGAAGTCGGTTATTGCAATCGATATCGACACACAAGCGCTGATTTCCACTCAAGCCAACGCCAAGGCGAACCCGCCGACGGATCAATTGATTGAGATTCGCTCGACCGAAGACCCGCGCCCGGAAGCGGTTGACGTCGTTGTCGCCAATATCCTGTCGATGCCCCTCAAACTACTGGCACCGGTCCTGATCGAACTCGTCGAGGCCGGCGGCGCTCTGGTACTGTCGGGCGTTCTTCAGCGACAGGCTGAAGAGGTCGCCAGCGCCTACGCACCGCGCATCCCCTTGACTGTCGTTGCCGAGCGTGATGGCTGGGTCTGCCTGGCCGGCCGCCGCTCATTTTCTTCCAATTCAACCGAGACCCAACGCCCATGAGTTCGCACTGGCACACGTCCTGGAATGCTCCCCGAATCCTGATCAGTGGTTCGGTTGCCTATGACACGATCCTGGTCTTCGAGGGCCATTTCAAGGATCACATCCTGGCCGACAAGGTGCACATGATCAATGTTGCCTTCCTGGCTCCCAGACTCGAACGCAAGTACGGCGGCACCGCCGCCAACATCGCGTATTCCGTAGCTGGTTTGGGCGCCCATCCGGTCGTTCTCGCGGCGGTCGGACGGGACGGTGACGATCAGATCAATCGAATGAAACGCATAGGGGTCGATGTGTCGGGGATCATGCAGATTGAGGACCTCTGGACCGCGCAGGCCTACATCACCACCGACCTTGATGACAACCAGATCACGGCGTTTCACCCCGGCGCGATGGATCGGGCTCATGAAGTCCGAATTGCGGGACACCTCCCCGCGACGCTCGGCATCATCTCGCCCAACGGCCGCCAGGCCATGATCGACCATGCGGCCAGTTTTCGGGTCAATGAGGTGCCCTTCGTTTTCGACCCGGGTCAGGCGCTCCCCATGTTCGATGGCGATGCGCTGCGGGGCATGATGGAAGGCGCGGTTGCGGTCACCGTCAATGATTACGAGTGCGGAATGATCACCCAAAAAACCGGGCTCGAAGAATCCGAACTCGCGCGCCTGGTCAACGCGCTGATCGTCACCCGAGGGGGTGAAGGTTGCACGGTTTGGGTGGACGGAGAACGGCATACGATCCCGGCCGCAGCGATTTCGCATGCGGTCGATCCGACCGGTTGTGGCGACGCGTTCAGGGCTGGGATGCTCTATGGCCGGTCAACGGGCAAAGACTGGGTCGAGTCAGCCCGTCTGGGGTCGGTATTGGGCGCAATGAAAATCGAGCATTCCGGCGCCCAAAGCCACGTGGTCGACCGCAAGGTCATTGCCGAGCGCCATGAGGCCGCCTATGGTGAGCGCCCATGGCCCGTATCTGAAGATGCGGTAGCCACCGATCTCGACGATGACCACCATCACCACCAGTGGACCTGATTAACCGACGCCCAACATCGGCAACGTTCGATCGATCAGACTCATTAAGAACTGGACTACGAGCAACAGGACTAGCGGGGAGAGGTCAACCCCGCCCAGCAGCGGGACGAACCGCCGAATCGGTGCCAAAAAAGGCCGCGTCAATTGCTCCAGAGCCGGAGCAATTGGCGCTTGGGGATTGACCCAGGAAAGGATGGCCTGAAGGATCGCAGTGGCCATCAACATGACCAACAACCACCGGGCGATCCGCAAAATAGCCGCGAACAAAATCGTTCCGAATGCTGGCACCTTATCGACCCGATCGAGGTCGCCAAACAGCACGAACTGAATCAGCAACAGTAATAGCGCAATCAGGAGTGCGCCCAGAGCACTGGGCCAATCGATCGTTCTCGACGGCCGAACGAGACGCCGAAGAGGCAGCACAAGCCAGTCCGTCAATGCCGCCGCAAACACCAGTAGCGGATTGCGCGGATGCACGTCGGCCCAAGCAGCCCACACCCGCAGAACGCAAGCGCTAGCAAGCAAACCGCCGACGGTTTCAATGACGAGCCAGATCGCACTCGAGAACATAGCGAACCCCCCTCTCAGTGAAACGAGGCCGCCATGGTCTCACGACCGACGAAGACAGGTCCTCTTGGCCAAGGACCTGTCAACAACCGACCGATGAAACCGATCAGGGGCGAGCCCCTGTCGGGAACGGCCAAAGTTTCGCCGACTCGGCGTCCGATGCAGCGCTGGCTCCTGGGTCCACCGCGGTGGGGGGCGAAGCCTTTTTCGTCCTCACGCGGGATGCGCTTGGGGCCCGAGCCTTCGCGGGGGCCGCGAGTGGGGCTGGCTGAGCGCCCCGCTTAGCGACGGGCTTAGCCACCACGGGCTTAGCGACGGGCTTAGCCACGGGCTTAGCGACGCGAGCCCTGGGCGCGGTGGGTACTGGAACCTCTGGCGCGACAGACACAGGTTTTTTGACTCTGGCGGGTGCCTTAGGCTTGGCTTCGACGATTACCTTAGCGGGGGCTTTGACGGGTGACTTAGGTGCTGCCGAGATAGGCGCAGCCTTCACCGCTGGCGTTGAGACTGCCTTTGCGGCTGCCTTTGCGGGTACTTTGGTGGCGGTCTTTGGAGGCGCCTTGGGGGCCGCTTTCACTAAAGCCTCGGCCGATGCTTTGATCGACGCTTTTGGCGCAGCCTTCGCAACGACCTTCGCGGGAGCCTTCATCGGAGCCGCCTTGGTGGTCACGGCTTTAACTGAAGGGGTAATCGGGGCGACATTGGCGGCCGTCTTGACCGTGGCCTTGGCAGCGACAACTTTGACCGCTTTGGCGGGCTTAATGAGTTTGCTTGCTTTCTCAGCTTTGCTTGCTTTCTCAGCTTTGTTTGACTTCTCGGCCTTCGCTGGCTTGGCCGGTTTTTCAACCTTGGCCGGCTTCAGGGCCTTGGCGGGTTTGAGTACCTTTGCCGGTTTTGCGCCTTTGGCGGACTTTACGACTTTGGCAGGCTTCGACGATTTTTCGGCCTTTTTCTCGGACTTGCCCGCTTTGGGGCTCTTTACCTTGGCCTTGACTTCATCTTTTTTGGCCTTTGCCATGATGTTCTCCTCGTACCTGCTCTGGGCATGATTAAAAACAGGGACTCAGTCCCAACTGAGCGCACCTCCGGTCTGATACTCGATCACGCGAGTCTCGAAGAAGTTGCGCTCCTTCTTCAGATCAATCATTTCGCTCATCCACGGGAAGGGGTTGTCTTCAGTTGCGAACATCGGCTCAAGGCCAATCTGCTGCGCACGCCGGTTGGCGATGAATCGCAAGTAACCTTTGAACATGGGCGCATTCAACCCCAGAACACCGCGGGGCATGGTGTCCTCCGCATATCGATACTCGAGCTCGACCGCTTGCAGAAATAAGGTCCGAATTTCTTCCTTGAACGCGGCTGTCCAGAGATGAGGGTTCTCGAGCTTGATGGTATTAACCAGATCGATTCCAAAATTACAGTGCATCGACTCGTCACGAAGAATGTACATGTACTGCTCGGCAGCACCAGTCATCTTGTTCTGCCGTCCGAGCGCAAGGATCTGGACGAAACCGACGTAAAAAAACAGGCCTTCCATCAGGCAGGAGAACACGATCAGGCTCTTGAGAAGTGCCTGGTCCGTTTCGGGGGTTCCGGTCTTAAAATGCGGGTCAGTCAGCGTGTCAATGAACGGGATCAGGAACTCGTCTTTATCCCGGATCGACTTGACTTCGTGATACGCGTTAAAGATCTCGCCTTCTTCCAGGCCCAGAGATTCGACGATGTACTGGTAAGCGTGGGTGTGAATCGCTTCCTCAAACGCCTGACGCAACAAAAACTGCCGGCATTCAGGCGCGGTGATGTGCCGATAAGTCCCCAGCACAATGTTATTGGCAGCCAGCGAGTCAGCGGTAACGAAAAACCCGAGATTGCGCCGAACGATCAGTCGCTCGTCATCGGTCAAACCGTTAGGGTCTTTCCAAAGCGCGATATCGCGACTCATGTTGATTTCTTGCGGCATCCAGTGGTTGGCGCAACCGGCGAGATATTTATCCCACGCCCACTTGTACTTGAATGGCACGAGCTGATTAACGTCGGCGCCACCGTTGATCACCCGCTTGTCATCGACCCGAACCCGACGTGCAACGCCGGTCGAATCAGTAGTCGGCTCAGCGGTCGGCTCGGCAGTCTGACCCGGGGTCCCTGGAACCCTGACGGAATGCTCATCGAATGCGTTGCGCCCAAGAATCGGGAAAGCGGCGACTGGGGCGGCCGGGGGGGGCGCCAGGGGAGGAACCCGACCGGTCAGAGGGGCAGAATTTGGAGCGTCATCCCAGGAGAGCATAGCTTGGCCTTACCACAAAATAGATAGAACTCGAACGATTGAAACATCAGGCCGAATTGGCCTATTGCCCCCTACTGACACCTACTGACCCCTACTGACAGGCCTCGCACTCCGGATCGTCGATCGCGCAAAACTTGGGGGCGATCTCTTCCTCCTTGCGACTAAAGTGTTCGCCACCAGCGCCCGCACCTGGCGGGTATGCGCCCGCGGAAGTGGTTAGACCCGTCCCCGCCGCTGCCTCGGCCGCGCCATACGAAAAGCCGGCATGCCCACCCGGCTGCGCCGACACGGCGTTGAGCTGGCCGACACGGTCACTCGTTGACTTTTCGGCAGAAGTTGCGGCAACCGTTCGCAGGTAATAGGTTGTCTTAAGACCACGCAGCCACGCCATCTTGTAAGTATCGTCGAGCTTCTTACCGGAGGCTCCAGCCATATAAATATTGAGCGACTGGGCCTGGTCGATCCACTTTTGACGGCGCGAAGCACATTCGACCAACCAACTGGGGTCGACCTCGAAGGCCGTCGCGTACAGCTCTTTGAGCTCCTGAGGTACACGGTCAATTTTGGCCAGCGACCCATCAAAGTACTTGAGATCCGAGACCATCACCTCATCCCAAAGGCCCAGGCGTTTGAGATCTCGAACCAGATGCTCGTTGACAACAGTGAATTCGCCCGACAAGTTTGATTTCACATAAAGGTTCTCAAACGTTGGCTCAATACAAGCCGACACGCCAATGATGTTGCTGATCGTCGCGGTCGGAGCAATCGCAACGCAGTTGCTGTTACGCATGCCGTACTGACGGATGCGGTCACGTAAAAGTTCCCAGTCGAGCGTACTTGAACGATCGACGTCCAGGTAACCACCCCGCTGTTCGGCAAGCAGGTCGAGGGAATCTTGCGGCAGAATCCCGCGGTCCCAGAGCGAGCCGCGGTAGCTCGAGTAGCGACCACGCTCCTCGGCGAGCTCGGTGCTGGCCAAATAAGCGTGATAGCAAACCGCTTCCATCGAACGGTCTGAAAATTCGACTGCATCGGCGCTGGCGTAGGGGATTCGGAGCTGATGCAGACAATCTTGAAAGCCCATGATGCCCAAACCAACTGGGCGATGCTTTAGATTGGAATGACGGGCCTTGGCAACTGCGTAATAGTTGATGTCGATCACGTTATCGAGCATCCGCATCGCAATCCGGATGGTCCGACCCAACTTGTCGTGATCCAGTGCATAGCGAGGACGGCCATCGGCATCCCGACCCACTTCATGCAGATGCGCCAGCAGGTTCACCGAGCCGAGGTTACAAACCGCAATTTCTGTCGCACTGGTATTGAGAGTGATTTCGGTACACAGGTTGCTGGAATGCACTACACCCACGTGTTGCTGAGGTGAGCGCAGGTTGCACGGATCTTTGAACGTAACCCACGGATGTCCAGTCTCGAACAACATGCTGAGCATGCGCCGCCACAGTTGGACCGCCGGTAATTTACGAAACAGCTTGAGATCTCCCCGTTCTGCCCGGGCCTCGTGGGCGACGTAGGCGGCCTCGAACGCTGACCCGACTTTGTCATGCAAATCCGGGCAGTCGCTTGGCGAAAAAAGCGTCCACTCCTGATTTTCCATCACGCGTTTCATGAACAGATCCGGAATCCAGTTGGCCGTGTTCATGTCGTGGGTACGGCGGCGATCGTCGCCCGTGTTCTTACGCAGCTCCAGAAATTCTTCGATGTCGAGGTGCCAGGTCTCGAGATAAGCGCATACCGCGCCCTTGCGCTTACCGCCTTGATTGACCGCGACCGCGGTGTCATTAACAACCTTCAAAAACGGAACGACGCCCTGGCTCTTACCGTTCGTCCCCTTGATATGGCTGCCCAGCGCCCGAACAGCGGTCCAGTCGTTCCCCAAACCACCGGCGAACTTCGACAGCAAGGCATTTTCTTTGATCGCTTCGTAAATGCCGTCGAGATCGTCACCCACGGTCGTCAGGTAACAGCTCGATAGCTGTGAGCGCTGAGTCCCTGCATTAAACAAGGTCGGCGTACTGGACATGAAGTCGAACGAGGACAGTAGTTCATAGAACTCGATCGCCCGCGCCTCGCGGTCGACTTCGCCCAACGCCAAGCCCATCGCAACCCGCATGAAAAACGCCTGCGGCAACTCGATCCGCTCGTCTTGAATGTGCAGGAAATAACGGTCGTACAGGGTCTGCAAACCCAGATAGGTGAACTGCAAGTCCCGCTCAGCATGCAGCGCAGCCCCGAGTCTGTGCAGGTCGTAGCGGCCGAGTTCTTCGTTGAGCAAACCGGCGTCAATTCCGCGGCGAACAAAACCGGGGAAGTACTCGGCATACCGAGCCACCATGGCCCCCTGAGCCACTTCTTCGCCCAACACTTCGCGCCGCACCGAATGCAACAAGAGACGGGCGCTCACCTGAGAATAGGCGGGGTCGAGCTCGATCCGCGAACGCGCGGCCAGCACCACCGACTTATAGACCTCTTCGATGGGAACCCCGTCATAAATATTCTTGACGGTTTCAGTAAAAATCGCCTCGGGGTCGGCCACGCCATCGAAACCTACACAAGCCGCGGCAATCAGATCCCGGAGGTCGGCCTGATTGAGCGGCCGCCGATGACCACCGTCCAACACGTGCAGCAGCGGTTGCGCGACCTCTGGGGCAGTCGCCGACCGGGCGGCCCGCTCCTGCGAGCGCTTTTCCCGATACAGCACATACGCTCGGGCGACTTCATGTTCACCGGAGCGCATCAGAGCCAGTTCGACCTGATCCTGCACATCTTCAATGTGAAAAGTGCCGCCAGCGGGCTTGTTTCGGATCAGCGAACCCACGACACCGCGGGTCATTTGCTCGACCAACTCGCGGATCCGGGCACTGGCCGCACCCTGTCCGCCCGAAACCGCCAAAAAGGCTTTGGTCATCGCGATGGCAATTTTGGACGGCTCGAATGGGACCACGGCTCCGTTACGACGGATCACACCGAAGTCGGTGATCCGTACCGTATCGCCCACGCCGGCAAGGCCGCCGAGCGACGTTTCGGACGTTGAACCCGGGCGCCCGACGGTGCCCGATCGCTCAATCTGTGATGACTCGCTCACGCTATGCATCATGAAAAACTCTCAACCCGAAATGTGAATAAATTCCCGCACTTAGACCGACTTTCCTCGCGATGACAGCGATCGGTTAAAAGTTCCTGAAACACTAGCTGTAGTGCCCGGGAGCGAGTTCATGCCCCAAGTCTAGCGCCTGGCCGCCAAAATCTGCAAGCAATTCGAACCGCCAGTTGGGGGTAGAACAACGACCGGCCGAGGCCGAAGCCACACCCTAAAAAGGCCGCACCAAACGCCCTGAACCGAGGCCTGCCTGGAGCCGATTCCAGTCAAATGAGGCCCCTGGATCGGTTTTGCGGCCTGGAGAAACATCGCTATGCCCAGCGATCCAGACTAAGGGATAGGCGCGCTGAAGGCAGTGAATCAAGCGCACAAGAGCGCCGTATTGATCGTCGCCATAAGGGATATCCCCAGTGCCCTCAAGCTCGATACCGATCGAGAAATCGTTGCAACGCTCTCGCTCCAAAAATCGGGATTCACCCGCGTGCCAGGCCCGGGCACTACAGGCGGCGAACTGCGTGACGGAGCCGTCGCGGCGGATCAAAAAATGCGCCGATACGCGCACGCCGGCCAACGGTTCAAATGCGGGATGCGCGGTGGCGTCGAGCGTGCCCATAAACAAGCGCTCGACCGAATCCCCCCCGAACTCGCCGGGAGGCAAACTGATGTGGTGAATGACCACCAAATCAATCATCGTCCCGATCGGACGGGCGTCCACATGAGGGGATCGGAGTTGGCGCACCGCCGGCAACCAACCCTCGACGTCCACGAAAAACTCGTCAGTGATCGCGCTCATGGTGGGTTCCCGCGTTGGGATCACCGCGGCGATCCCGATGCGCTGCGCTGCAATAGACGCCTCCATCCGCCATGACGGCTTCAGAGGCCGGAAAGTGCACGCCACAATGAGCGCAGCGTTGCATCGATTCACCTTGATCCGGGCTGGGCGCGTCGGGCGCAGCCGAGCCGGACCGGGCAGAGTGCTTACCATCGTCGCGGCGCAAGGATTTCGGGCGACCTGACAGTGCTTTCCAGGCCAGCAAGCCTAAAAACCCCAGCACGATCCACATCAAAAACTTGGTCAACGTCCGGGTTTCCGGTGATTGAGGTGATTCAGAGACGGTTCAAGTCGGACCGCGATTCAGGATGACCTCGAAGACAAAGCGGCTGCCGGCGTAGGCAAACATCAACAGCGTGAAGCCCCCCAAGGTGAAGCGCAACGCCGTCCGCCCGCGCCAGCCATGCAGACGGCGACCGATCAAAAGCGTCGCAAACAGGGACCATGCGAGGAGGGTAAATACCGTCTTGTGGTCGAGCCGGAAGGGACGCCCGAAGGACGACTCCGAGAACACAATCCCGGTCAAAACGGTCAGACTCAAAAACACAAAACCCGCCGTGATGAGGCGGAACAGCAACCGCTCCAGGGTGAGCAGCGGTGGCAAGGCGTCAATCCATGCACCCCAAACGCCCGCAATACCGAGCGAATTACCCAATGAATTACCCGTCGCCGTGCTAACCGGAGTTCCCCCAAAAGTCCCCTCTCTCTGGCCGCTGGCCATAACACCAAATCGCACCGGCGCCTGCAGGGCACGCTCGGACATCGCCATCAGGATCGATTGGAGCGCGGCCAGGGTCATAAAGGAGTAGGCGCAAACACCCAACAAGAGATGTGGCACAAACAGAGGGGCATCCGGGAGACTGATCGGGGACCCCGGAAACACCCCGGGTAACCAGGCCACCGCTACCGCGAGCGGTAACACCAGCAACCACAATGCACCCATCTGCACGGCCAGACTTTCCAGCCACAAAATGCCCAGCGCGAGCCAGATCGCGGCGGAAAGCACATGAGCAAACCCAAAATGAGGATCGCCATCGGCAACCGGCAACACCAATGAAACGCCCTGAATCAGGAGCGCCGCAAGCACAATCCAACGCTGGGGCAACACCGAACCACCCGTTTGCGGCGATGCGGTGACGGCCCCTTGAGCGCCGGGCGCCGTAACGAATGCGCGAGGCCAGGCCAGCCGCCAGGCGAGCGCGTAAAGAAGGGTGGGCAATCCGTACAGTAAGATCGACATTTCACTAGTCTACCGCTCATGTTCGACACACTGTCCCAAAGGCTGGCCCGCGTCGTCAAGACCATCAAGGGCGAAGCGCGACTGACCGAAGCCAACACCGACGCCATGCTGCGCGAGATTCGCATCGCGTTGCTCGAGGCCGACGTGGCATTGCCGGTGGTTCGCGAATTTATCAGCCGGGTCAAGGAAAGGGCACTCGGCCAGGAAGTCCTGCAAAGCCTCACCCCCGGCCAAGCGCTGGTCGGCGTTGTGCATCGCGAACTGACAACGCTAATGGGTGGCGAGACCGCTGAGTTGAACCTTGCGACGACACCCCCTGCGATCATCCTGATGGCTGGCCTGCAGGGTGCGGGTAAAACCACCACCGTCGGCAAACTGGCCAAACGTCTGCGGGCACAGAAGCGCAAGGTCCTTACGGTGTCCTGCGACGTCTACCGGCCTGCAGCCATTGAGCAATTAAAGACCGTCACGGCGCAGGTCGATGCGGACTGGTTCCCCTCGACCCCGGACCAAAAACCTGTGGACATTGCGCGCGCCGCAGTCCAATGGGCACGCACGCATTACCACGATGTGTTGCTGGTCGATACGGCCGGACGATTGGGGATCGATGCCGAAATGATGGCCGAGATCCGCGCGCTTTACGACGTGCTCAAGCCCATCGAAACCCTTTTTGTGGTCGACGCCATGCAGGGCCAGGACGCGGTGAACACCGCCCGGGCGTTCGGCGAAGCACTTCCGCTCACCGGGATCGTGCTGACCAAGCTCGACGGCGATTCGCGTGGCGGTGCAGCCCTGTCGGTGCGTCATGTCACCGGTCAGCCGATCAAATTTGTCGGGATCGGCGAAAAACTCGACGGGCTCGATGCATTTCATCCAGACCGGATGGCGCAACGCGTGCTCGGCATGGGCGATATCGTTGCGCTCGTCGAAGAAGCTCAAAAAGGGATCGATCAAGCGGCCGCTGAAAAGCTCGCGGCCAAGCTAAAAAGCGGCAATCGTTTTGATCTTTCGGACTTTCTCTCGCAGTTGCAGCAGATGGGCAAAATGGGCGGCCTGTCGTCGCTCGTCGACAAGCTGCCCTCGCAGTTTCAGCAAGCGGCCGCTGGCGCCGATATGAACAAGGCCGAACGAGAAATGCGCCGCATGACCGGAATCATCCAGTCCATGACGCCACAAGAACGGGCCAAACCCGAATTACTGAAGGCCAGCCGAAAACGACGGATTGCCGCTGGTGCAGGGGTCCAGGTGCAGGAAGTTAATCGTTTGCTGACGCAATACGATCAGATGGCCACGATGATGAAAAAGGTCCAGAAAGGGGGCCTGAAGAATCTCATGCGCGGGATGCGGGGCATGATGGGTGGCTGAATTTGCTGGGACCGCCGGGGCTGCTGATTCTGGCTTGATCCGTATCCGCGGAGCGCGGCAGAACAACCTCCAGAATATCGATATCGACTTACCGACCAATCAGTTGGTCGTAGTCACCGGGGTTTCGGGTTCGGGTAAATCGTCGCTCGTCTTCGATACGCTCTACGCCGAAGGACAGCGCCGCTACGTTGAAACGTTCTCGGCCTATGCGCGCCAGTTTCTGGACCGCATGGACAAGCCCCAGGTCGACCGCATCGAGGGCGTCCCGCCGGCCATTGCGATCGACCAAACCAACCCCGTGCGCACGTCGCGCTCGACCGTGGGCACGATGACAGAGATCAATGATCATCTGAAACTGTTGTTCGCCCGCGCCGCCACCTTGCATTGCCGACAATGCGCGGCGGTAGTCCGCCGGGACACCCCCCAGCGCGCGGCCGAGCAACTGATCGCTCGTGAGGCCGCAGCCCGCGCCGTCGTCACTTTCCCAGTCCCTGTTCCGGAAAATTTCAGCGCAGACGAAGTCCGTGGTGCACTCGAAGCCCAGGGCTACACCAAGATCCACCGCGAAGACCAGGCGGCGGATGGCAGCCCCCTATGGTGGGTGATTCAAGATCGATTCCGACTCCAGGGTGCGGACCGGTCGAGGGTCGGCGAGGCGCTCGAAATTGCGTTTCGACTTGGCCATGGGAAGGCGGCGGTTTGGTTCGAAGAGAGTGACGAACCACCGATGCGTTTTTCAACGGCGCTCGAATGCGCGGACTGCGCCATCCGCTACGAGCCGCCCACGGCCAGCCTGTTCTCCTTTAACTCAGCCATCGGCGCCTGCGAGACCTGCCGCGGGTTTGGCCGCGTCATCGGCGTTGATTGGGGCCTGGTCATCCCCGACGGGCGTTTGAGCCTGGCCCAGGGCGCGATCAAGCCCTGGCAAACCCCCTCATTCGCCGATTGCCAGGCCGACCTGATGCGACTGGCCAAGGGCGCCGGCGTAGCGACGGACATCGCCTGGGTTGATCTCCCCGAAAGCGCTCGCCGGTGGGTCATTGACGGCGCCGCCGATTTTTCGGGCAACTGGAAACGGGACTGGTACGGCGCCAACCGCTACTTCGATTGGCTCGAAACGAGAGCCTACAAGATGCATATCCGCGTGCTCTTGTCGCGCTACCGAGCCTACACGCCCTGTACTGCCTGTCACGGTACACGGCTAAAACCTCAGGCGTCCTGGTGGCGGGTGGGTCACCGTTCGATCCATGAACTGATGTTGATGCCGGTTGACCGGTTGACAGAGTTCTTTGAACAATTAACTCTGCCACCCCCACTGGACGAGGCGACGGTCCTGCTGCTGGCAGAAATCCGCACCCGACTGGGCTATCTGCAAGCGGTTGGACTCGGGTACCTGACCCTGGACCGCCAAAGTCGCACGCTGTCGGGGGGCGAGGTGCAACGTATCAACCTCACGACCGCGCTTGGAACCTCGCTCACCAGCGCCCTGTTCGTGCTCGATGAGCCCTCGATCGGCCTGCATCCGCGTGACCTGCAACGCATCATCGGCGTGATGCGGCGACTGCGCGACGCCGGAAATTCTCTGGTTGTGGTCGAGCACGATCCACAAATTCTGTTTGCAGCCGACCACGTGATTGACATTGGACCCGGACCAGGCAAAGCCGGGGGGCGCGTGCTGTATGAGGGCACGCCCGGTGGATTAGCGCAGGCCGCAACGGTCACAGGTGACTGGCTCGGCGGGCGTCGCAAGATCCCAATCGACGACAGCCAGCGCAGACCGGTCGTTGCATCAACACCCAAGCTCATCCTCGAGGGCGCACGCGCCAACAACCTTCGTCAGTTAAACGTCGAAATTCCGCTCCAACGCCTGGTGGTCTTCACCGGCGTTTCGGGTTCGGGCAAATCCACGCTGATGCAGGACGTTCTGTTGCCCGCCCTGCTCAAGGCGCTCGGCAAGACGTCCGAGGCCCCTGGCGAACATGATCGGCTGCTCGGCGACGACTGGCTCGGCGACGTGGTCTTTGTCGACCAATCACCGATCGGTCGCACCACCCGTTCGCATCCCGCAAGCCATGTCGGCGCATTTGACTCAATTCGCGCGCGATTTGCCCGTCATCCGCTCGCCGCTGAACGCGGTTACGGGATCTCGACGTTCAGCACGAACGCGGGCGATGGTCGCTGCCCCGCCTGCGGCGGGAATGGGTTCGAACACGTCGAGATGCAATTTCTTTCGGACGTGTACTTGCGCTGCCAGGACTGCGACGGCCGACGCTATCGGGCCGAAGTGCTCGAGATCAAGATCGATTGCGCGGATGGGATTGCGCGCTCCGTCGCCGACGTCCTGGAACTCACCGTTGCAGAAGCCTTGGTGGCCTTTGCGAGCGACCGCGAAATCCTCGCGCGGCTGCGGCCACTGTCGGCCGTTGGCCTCGACTATCTGGCCTTGGGACAACCCGTTCCGACGCTCTCCGGGGGCGAAGCACAGCGCCTCAAACTCGCGGGCTTTTTGGGAGAGCCTACCAAGTCCGGTAAAGCTCGCAAGGCGAAGACCCCGACCAAGAAGACGCCCACAACGACGACGGCAACGCCGAAGGCCGTCAAAACGGTGGCTGGCACTTTGTATCTCTTTGACGAGCCGACGACTGGCCTGCATTTCGATGATGTGGCTCGACTGCTCAGGGCCTTTCGCGAACTCGTGGAGGCCGGGCATTCGGTGGCAATCATCGAACACAATCTGGACGTCATCGGGTCCGCCGATTGGGTGATTGACCTCGGGCCCGAGGGCGGCGAGGGCGGTGGACAACTCGTCGTGGCCGGCACCCCTGAGGCCGTGGCGTCCCATCCAAGCTCCCACACGGGCGCAGCCCTGCGTGATTACACACGTCAGATGATTGATTTTGCCAAGGGCACCGCGCCGGCAATCGACCCCGAGCCCTTGGCTGAACAACCGCTACAGGTTGCAGAGCCGCCAGCCGATCACGATCCAGGGCAGCCGTTACAGACCAGGCTGCGCGAGCGCGCCCGCAGCGCCATCGTTGTCCACCGGGCGCGAGAGCACAACCTGAAAAACATCGACGTCGACATCCAGCGGGGTGCCTTCACGGTGATTACGGGTCCATCGGGCTCGGGTAAAAGCACCCTGGCCTTCGATATCGTGTTTGGCGAGGGCCAACGCCGCTACCTGGAGAGCCTGAACGCGTATGCGCGCCAGTTCGTCCAGCCCTCGGCACGGCCCGACGTCGATCACGTCTTCGGGGTCCCGCCCGCGGTCGCCATCGAGCAGCGCACAAGTCGAGGAGGCCGCAAGAGCACGGTCTCGACCCTGACCGAAATTCATCATTTCTTGCGCCTGCTCTACGTCAAACTCGGCACTCAGTTCTGTCCAGGCTGCGCCGTGGCGATTGCGCCGCAGGACTTTGAGACACTCATCGCCGGCCTCATGCGGACGCACCGTGGGCAGTCGATCACCCTCCTGGCCCCGCTCGTCGTCGCCCGCAAGGGTCTCTATGGCGAGTTAGCCAAATGGGCGCGCGGTAAAGGCTTTAACCATCTCCGGGTCGATGGCAACTTGTTGCCGGTGCAGCCCTGGCCAAGGCTGGACCGGTATGTCGAGCATACGATTGAACTCCCCGTCGACGACTGCCTGGTATTGCCCGAACACGAATCGACGCTCCGCGAGGCGGTCCAACGAACGCTCGAGTTCGGCAAAGGCGTGATTGGGGTCTTGCAGGGCGAGGGGGCCGCAGGGGCCAATGGCGCAGGGGCTGGAGAGGTCGAGCTCCTATCGACGCGGCGGGCATGCACGGTCTGCGCCACGAGTTTTGCCGATCTCGATCCCCGGCTCTTTTCGTTCAATTCGCGTCATGGTTGGTGCATGGCCTGTCTGGGCACTGGTTTGCGTACCGATGCCCGTGCACTCGCTGCGGCCGAACGTGATCGCGAACGTGCCAAAGCCCGCGGTACCGGCCCCCAGATGGGGCAGTTTGGCGATGACGAACCGCCGGCCGACGCGATCCTTGACGACCAAGCCCCCTGCGAAGCCTGCCTGGGTGCGAGGCTCAATCCAATTGCCCGCGCGGTTCGGCTATCAGGCCAATCGATTGCGGATGTTTCGGCACAATCGTCCGAAGCACTTCTTCAGTGGCTTGACGGACTATCACTCGCAGGCCGCGAGGCGACCATCGCGCGTGATCTGCTGGCGGAGATTCAGTCCCGGCTTGGTTTCCTGCGCGACGTCGGCTTGGGCTACCTGCGCCTCGATCGATCGGCTCCGACCCTTTCGGGTGGCGAGGCCCAGCGAATTCGCCTGGCCGCCCAGTTGGGCTCAACCCTGCAGGGCGTCTGCTACGTCCT
>Ga0304730_1001788_pt1 | contig 15889 bp, 12 predicted proteins | sample M_130628_MF_Meta_FD_190474 | JGI IMG/M metagenome (GOLD analysis project Ga0304730, IMG submission 190474) | Freshwater microbial communities from Lake Montjoie, Canada to study carbon cycling - M_130628_MF_MetaG (v2) (version 2) | ecosystem: Environmental > Aquatic > Freshwater > Lake | place...
GAACCACCGACAGGCACCGCCACGCAACCCAAAAGGAAAAGCTACCAGGAAATGCTGGATGATACTCTGTTGAAAGAACACGGACACAAACAGAGGAAACAAAATAATGGTAAACGTGCAGGCGTGTCAAAGTATTGCGATGATTGTAATTTACATTATATAGATTTGGAATCTCATAAATTAACGGAAAAACATATTGCTGTGAAGGAGTCAAGGTCTGATGTGAATACTACACAGTGCCCAATTTGTAGACAGTATGTAAATGATTTGAAGCAACACATTACGGATTTACATCGAAGGAGCAAAACTTGTGATATATGTGGACTAATGTTTTCCTCTAAGTTGAGCGTTCAAAGGCACACGGCAGTATATCATAGCGGGCTTTTTTTGTGCTCGTATTGTCATACTCCGTTTGGTTCAGAATCTGACAAACAGAAACATTATGACGTCTGTCATATATTAGAGCCAAAAACGCACAAGGTGTCATCCATACAAGATTGAGCAGATGATTATGGTGTTGCCTCTGTTTTTTTTGATTTTTTGTTTTCACTTTTTATTTGTTATCCAGTTTTGATTCGTTGTTTTACTATTTTCCAGTTCTGATTTTTGTCTTACTATTTTTATTTTTTCCAGTTTTGATTTGTTGTCTTACTATTTTCCAGTTCTGATTGTTGTCTTACTATTTTTATTTTTTTCCAGTTTCTGTTTTTTTATTTTTTTGTCAGTCGGTCAGTCAGTCAATAATTCTGTAATATAATCTCTTTGTGATACAAACTATGATAATATAATTAATATTTTTTCAGCCAGCTATTAAAATTTTCATATATAAATGAATTAATGGAAAAAATCTGTTAGATGATAATAATTATTAAATAAAATATAATTATCGAATTATTGATTATTATTTAAATATAAATCTATATTTTTATTAAGACGCTAATTTTATTTTGATAGATGTATATTGGAATAAACATCTATCAAAATAAATAAAATATTATTGCTAACAATATGTGGAAACATTTTAATATAATCTGTTAGATTATCGCAAAAAATCGAACATTACTTTCAGTTACGGTAATATGAAGTTAGATTTATTAATTATTAACAATTACACAAAAAAACAGATATTTAAATGGGTATATTTTTATTATTAAATATAATAATTAAGATTGAATTGTTTTAAATGAAACATTATATGGTGTTAAACAAATGTTTTATAATGGAGTCATTATATTAAAGAGCTTTTGATAGATGTTAATTATTATTAATTATAATAATTAAGATTGTAATAGCTATTTTCATTATATGGTCCAATCGTGTGTTTTATAATGGAAGCTGTTATATTAATAACAATGATGGAACCATGTGTGAGGATTACCGCCTAATAAAATACATCTTGAATTTTTAACAGAACCAGAAGGACATGCTTCTTCAATAGCAGACGAAACATCAGAACGACCAGCTGGACTTTCTATTTTTATTTCTATTTCTTCTATAGGTCGTTTTACCACGTCAGGTCTTTCTCTTTTTATTTCTATTTCTTTTATAGATTGTTCAACCACGTTAGATCTTTCTATTTCATTTATTTCTGTTATAGTTTGTTTTACCACTTCATCATACATAACTGCAATATCTCTTACATAGTTTTCAAATCCTTCATATGCATCCATATCTGTATTTTCTCCTGCATATGTTTGAGATATATTCTGATTTTTTACAGGTGATAAACCTCTAAATTCTATGTGGATAAATTTATTATCATCATATATATTAAAAAAAGTTGATTTATTGTAATAGTTTTTTAATATTGTGTATATTCTTTGTAAGTTAGCTTCATAATCTTTATCCGATAAGATGTTCAAGTTATATTCAATCCTATTATTTGCTAATACATCTAAACATGGTTTAATCATCTGTATAATTTGGTGTTTATAAATTTGTAATGCATCCATAGTTATAGCCGGTTTATCATAAGAAGAACTATACAAACGTGCTTGATATGGATATTTAATAATAAAAAACTCTTGTTTGGTTTTAATCCATTTATCTACTAGATTTACTAGGAATAATAATCCAAAACTATTAAACAATATTTTATCACAGCTTATATGAAAATGTACTCCACAACTTAATAGAGGTTTCGGTTGAGTATTTGCATAACCTGATTTACATACCGCTTTACCGTCTTTCGTTAAATTTTCAAAAATTATTTTGATATCTCGTCTGATTTCTTTTAATTTATCAGATCTAATATATCCAATTATTTTATATTCTCTAACTATTTCACCCTCTTCACATACTACTGTGGGGTCAGTTTCTTTGGAAAAACGTGTAATTTGTGTTTCGTCAAACTCTTTTGTACATCCTTCTATCTCGATACCAACATTAAGTGGTTCTATAGTCTGTTCATTATGAAACGTTAATAGATATGAAACAATATCAACGCTAAAAAATTTTATATATTCACTATACATTATTGTCGAAATTAATTTTAAATAATACTTAAATAATTTATGATGAAAAGTTTTATATTTTTTTAATAAATCTATAAAAAACAAGTCATGCTCTCGATTATTTATTATTATTAACAACTCGTCAGGTCTAAGATTATATTCCATATATTTTTCCAATGCTTCATAATGATATAAATAATAGTCAAATACTCCAGGTAGTTCATCACACTTATATGTTTTTAATAACTGTAATAAAATTGGCTTATTATCGATATTCGATCGTATAAATTCTAAATTTGTGTGAGATGGTGTAAAAGGCGCGAATTCAATAGTGTTAATATCTGAGTGACAATTTAATACACTTGGTAAATCATCAAGTGTATAGTTTACATATTCGGTTTTACGTGTTTCTAATGTAGCTAAAAATAATGAAATATGTTTTATATTAGCTCTTATAAATTGTAAATTAATTACAGATGGTTTATATACAGCGAAAGGAATTAATTGTTCATTATCCATATAGTACTGCCATATATCAGATTGTATATTTTCGATTGAATAATATTTGCGATTTTTACTTTTATAATCTAATAATTTCAATATAGTATTTTTCATATCTAAATGTTCGATTATAAATGTTAATGTTTTGAGTGTTGGTGTATATTTCACATATTCATCTAAAGAATACATCAAATAATAATCTACTAATTCGTGTGTCAGCTCATAGTTTCTATAATATACAAATAATTGTATTGATTTTAATACTTTTAACACATTTGGTGGATTCTTAATACTATCTATAATATATTTCATAAAATTATAATTATGCTCCTTATATGATACAAAAGGACTAATATTACCCGTTATATCAAAAGAAATCGTCATCGTGTTGGTACCATCATCCTTTACATCTATTGTGTTATCTGATTTTTTTATTATATCAATCGTGTTAGGTGATGTTTCTATTATGGATTTAATTACACCAATTATAGGTAATTTTAGTATATCAGATTTATTAATTACAAAAAGATTACCACCAATTAAATTATTATAATTTAATTTTTTATCATATTTACTTCTTTTATTATAATATCTGGCTATTTTTAGGCTGTGTTCGTGTTTTTTTGTTTTATTCATATGAATTAATTGAGAAAATAGTTTTGATTAAATTACATCTATTAATTTTAATCAAAACTATTTTCTCATTAATTCTTGTAACAATGCAAATTTATGTTGTTGTTGAAATTCAGATGTTTTATAATAAAAATAATTAATTTGGTCTAAATTTTTTAAACTATTATAATAATTAAGATTAATTTGATAGTTAATTATATGGTTCCAAACTAGTGTTTTTATAATAGAGTTATTACATATATAGAAACTATACCTGTAGATAGTTATCCAAGTTCAGTTTCATCAAATGGATTAAGAGCAGATGTGTATAATGCGGATAATATAGTTAAAGAAACAATATTTGTTCCAGATGTATTTACAAATACTTACAAAAAAAATAAGACAGACAGTTAAATATTATAATGAGATTATAAAGGAAAGATTTAATAATGAAAATGAATATATTAAAATATATAAAAAAATATTTTATGGACCAAAAAAATCAATAATAGAATTACCAAAAAATATATTTGAAAAAGAATACGAGATGATGGATTATCAACTAGTAGCCTAAAACCTGCTATTTCTTATACATTTTATATGTTTATAACATATAAAATGTATAAGAAATAGCAGGTTTTAGGCTACTAGTTGATAACCCATTTGAGTTTTATTATTATAGTGTTTTAATGTAAATATTTCTTATATTTTAATTTAGAAACAATGATTGAAATAAACAGAATGCATAAATTGATAACCTCCTGGTTGACCTGGTGATGAAAATGCTTCTCGTGTTTCTGGTGCTTTTTGTGCTTTTTGTGCTTTTTCTCGTGCTCGTGCTTCTTGTGCTTTTTGTGCTTCCAGTTCATCTGCTACTTGTACTGCTTTTTTTAGTTTTTCTTCTCGTGCTCGTCCTTCTAGTGCTTTTTGTGCTTCCAGTTCATCTGCTACTTGTACTGCTTTTTTTAGTTTTTCTTCTCGTGCTCGTCCTTCTAGTGCATTTTGTTCTTCTTCTTGTTGTTTTAGTAATAGTTCTACTTGGTCTGATGCTATATTTAGTTTCATTTTTATATTAGATGTGTCTTTTCTATTAGGTGCTTTTTGTAACATTCTTATTAGTTTTTCTTCTTGTTCTAGTGCTTTTTGTAATTGTAATACTTTAAGTAGTTCTGATTTTAATGCTTTTTTTATCTCACGTGATTGTTTTTCTTGTAATGGGTCTTTTATCTCACGTGATTGTTCTTGTAATGCCTTTCGTAGTTCTGCTATTAGTAGTTTTACCTTTAGTGATTGTGTTGTTCGGTTTTGTGGTGAGTGTGATGGATATGCGGCTGCGCCTGATGTTAGTGATTCTGCTTTTTGTGATCGTTCTGCTTTTTTTAGTTCTGCGTCTCGTTCTTCTAACAATTGTAATGAAGCAGATGGTTCCGTTTTTCTTCGTTTTTCTGTGGGGTTTTGTGCTAGTTGGGGGGCATACGACGACGAAGCTTGTGGTTGCAACATATCTGGAGTAAAAATGTCATCATCATCATCATCATCGTCGAGTTCAAATTGTTCTGTTTGAGGGGCATTCAATGACGATGAAGCATGTGGTCGCGACCAAGATTGAGTATTATCGACAAAAAAATCGTAGGGTGTGAATGGTTCTGCTTGAGAGGCAGATGCAGAGGCAGAGAATAATGATGGTGGTATATACCTTCCGTGTTGTGTCTCAGTTAACAAATCTTCAGTTAACAAATCTCTTGTATAATCGCGTAGATCTGTGGTGAATAAAAATGGTTTATCTGAAGCCATATTATTATATATATATATATATAATAAAAAAAATTAAAAATGTTTATAAGTAATAGCTAAATTAGACAATTTGTCAGCTCGTTTATTGAACTGTTGTAAAGCAACAAGAATAAATTAAATATATAATTTTTTTATAAATAAATTATATATATAATTTATTTATAAATAAAATAATTATATAATAATCCATTATATGGTCTATTATATGATTGTAAAAAATTGATTTTTATATGATTTAATAGTACAATATATAAATATATTGTATATTTATGAGAGGTTTATATTTACTATCAACAAAACTATTGCAAAAAAATAAAACAATTAAATTTGGTATGTCAATGAGACTTGAATGTAGATGGCAAGATTATTTAACAGTATTTAATGATGCGAAATATGAATATTATTATGAATTTTTAGATGAATTAACAAGAGAAGAAATATTAGAGATAGAACAAGAAATAATAAATATACATATTAAAGAAAGAAATCCAGATTTACAAACTGAATATTTTTTTTGTGATAATTATGAACTATTTCATCTAACTATTATTAATGTTTTAAACAAAAAAAATATTCAGTATAAATACCACAACAAACATGATTTTGAAATAACATATTATGACAACAAACCAGAAATATTTAGACCAAATAATAATATTATAAAATCAGAATATTATATATGATTGTGCAAGAGGATCAGCACAACAAAATTTAGATATTGATGCATTTAAAAATATCAAAATACCAATACCATCTTTAGAACTCCAGAAAGAAATTGTGTCGTATTGCGAAAAAAATGATGAACGAATTAAACAACTTGAAAATGAAATCGAACAAAACAAAGAAAGAGCTAAATTGTTCCTTTTAAGTATTCTTAACAAATCAAGTAATTGTTCAAATGATGGAACAAATAATAGTCCTAATAATATATCAATTGATGTATCAAATGATGACTTTATTGACGATGTAGAGGCTGTTAATAAAGCGATTCAAACTTCTCTTATTAGTGTTCCAATTGATGAACCAGTCGTCGCTCCCAAACCGAAAAAACGAGGTAAAGCATCCACACAAACAATGCTACCTGAAGAATTATTAGATACTCATCCAGTCCAACAAACTAAACCAAAACGAGGAACTAAACAAATTGTAGACGATCCTATTGTAGAAGCTCCAACAGTTGAAGTTCAAGCTGAACCTGTTATTACTACAAGTGCACCTAAGAAGAAAAAGAAGATAGCAATCGTAGTTCAACCAGTTGTTGCGAATAAATCAACTGTATTAGAATCAGTCGTTGAAGTTCCAAATGAACCAATAGTTGAAGTTCAAACTGAACCTGTTATTACTACAAGTGCACCTAAGAAGAAAAAGAAGATAGCAATCGTAGTTCAACCAGTTGTTGCGAATAAATCAACTGTATTAGAATCAGTCGTTGAAGTTCCAAATGAACCAACAGTTGAAGTTCAAACTGAACCAGTTGTTGCTACAAATGCACCTAAGAAGAAAAAGAAGATAGTAGTTGTTAAGCAATTAGAATAAATAAAATATAAACTTTTTTTTATAAATAAATAATTCAATAACAATATAATGGTACCACAATATAGAACAGACACCAAAAACATAGACATTTATAGACAATCTTATACAAGACTATCTATAAATGTCTATATTTGTCTATATATTTAGAGAACAGTGCATTGGATTGATGTTAATTATTATTGTTATATAATAATTAAGAGTATGATGCTCTTTATATTATATGGTGTTCCAAACCATTATATAGTTCATTTATTTTAAATATTTTTTCCAATAATAACATATGGTTTAATATTTTTTTATCCGTATTGTTATTAAACTAATACCTAAATATTTAGATGAATATTTATCTTATATTTTAAATTTTTTACAGCAGGAACTATTTTATCATCAAATTCAAATGCGATTCATTTGTTAGAAAAAAATTAATTCTATATATATATATATAATTGATAGCTATGATATCTCGCCATTAATTTTTTATATAAAAAAATTGAATAATTTAATAATTATTTATATTATTATGATTAAGACATCTATATATACAAAATGAACGTATACCGTCTATTTACACCCGATATCTACACAGGATTTATATTTATATTTCCATTTATAACCTTTTATGCAAATTACATCTATAATCGAGAAATTTTAAATGATACAATTGATATAACTTTTGTATATAAGTTAATTTTTCAACAAATAATACAAAATTGTTGTAATTATGTATTGTTTGGAATTGCAAGAATCAAAGGAATCCGGATGAAACAATCGTTGGAGTTTGCTTATAACTCATGTAATGTCGATATTACAGGAACAAATCGAGAAAAATATGAACTGTTTCTAAAAGAATATAATAACCTTCAAGATTATATTATGATGTATCCAATCATTTGGAATACAATCGTATTAGTAATTCTTAACATTATTTGTATGAAAAATATTTATATATGTTTAATGATGACTTGTCTAATATTATTGAGTGCTTACATCTTAATAAAAACAATGGATGATGATATTTTTAGACATACTAAACCTGAACCATTAAAAATTTTTTCATTAGATAATCCTCAATATAATTATTGTAGATTATCTTTGGGTGCTTATCCAGATTTCGATCATAATTATAACAAAAAAATTAAAATTATGTATCAACATCATTATCAATCAGCAATAATATCTGTATTAAATTGTATATTTGCAATATTAGTAGTATATAATGGTAATAAACAAGGATTATTAAATTTTATGTCAATTTCTTGGATGATTGGTTCTCTCTGTGATAACATTAAAAGTTATAAATTTCATTATACTGTTGATGAATATTACAAAATGTTAGATGGATTTAATAGATTTAAAAGAGAATATTTTGGCAATTATCTACCTAGAAAAAGTATAACCGACAATAAATTACATCTAAAAAATGTATCATATGAATATATTAAAGATATATTTGCGGATTCAATCGAAACCATACCTATAATTAAAAATTTAAGTTTTGCTTTTGATTCAAAAATATATTATTTAGAATCACCAAATGGTCAAGGTAAGTCTACATTATTAAAATCAATAATACAGAAAATCAAGAATGGATCTGTTATATACAATGGAGATAACTTACACGAGATGTCTATGGTCGAACTATATAGAACAGTATGTTATATTAAACAGAGTTCCGATTTTATGCCAAAATATAATAAAGAAACTGTAACATATTTTATTAGTAAAAACATAGAAATGGCAAAAGATTTTGATGTATATCAGTTTATGAATAAATCATCTAATGAATTATCAGGTGGTGAAAAACAACGATTAAATCTATTTTTAAGTTTAGTTTCTAATTGTAAAATCATATTGATAGATGAAACATTTAGTGAAATTAGTAGCATACCATCAGAAGATTATCCTAATGGAATCAGAGATCATATTATAGATCAACTAAATAAATGGAATAAGGTTTTAAAAAGAATTATAATAATAGTTGGTCATGGTGTAATTATTAAAGACAGTATTAAACTTAAATTAAAGACGACTGATAGGACAACACTATATTATTAACTTAAAAATGTGATTAATTTTTTTATAAATAAACTATCTAAACATCTATACAATCATTACATATTAAACACTAATCTATATTATTTTTTCATTAATTCATAGTTTGTAATATAATAATGGTTAAGCATTATATGGTTCTAAACTAGTGTTTTATAATTGAGTTATTATATTAAGGAGCATTAAATAGAGTTTACATATAAATTTTTATTTTAGAAAACAACAATAATGATTATATTTTTCCAAAGGCTAATTGATACTGTGAATGTTTGTTTTATGTTTGATCTTTTTATTTATCATAACTATGTTTATATTTTATATGGTGTCACCAATTATAACACTATTATAATATAAAATAGATCTCTCATGTAAATGAACTTGTTTATCATCTATTTGGAAACAAACTTCTGAATGTAATGAAAAATCAAGTGGTTCTAAATGTTGATTTATAGCTCTTAACAAATTACCATCTACACTTTTTGTTAGATTACCATTTACATCAATATGATAAAAATTTTGTTACCACCTCCAACTTGTTTAATATTATTGAAAGAACTAAATTTTTGTATAAAGATAAATCGACCAAATTATTCATTTAATAGTATCATAATACCGTCAAAGACATCTATTTTTCAGGGAATTTTAACTCGTAGCTCCTTCTGGGTCCCATATAATCGCATGCAATTAGCATACCCCCCCCAAATTGCGACTTGACCATTTTCTAAAAGAGCGATTGTATTGTCATGACATGCAGCAATCATAATGACCTTTCCATTGATTTGGGGAGGGACACCGAGTTCTCCATCAGACAACATAGATGGGAACCCCTTCCATTTATCAGTATGCAACATATCAATATCCCAACAGAATACGCTACGATCTTTTAAAAGAGCAACTGCATGTTTATCTCCCGCAGCAATCATTATGACTTTATTTTGAATCCAATCAGGAACTCTTTCTCTACCCTCATTTACATTCAAATACTTCCCCCAAAACACGACTGAACCATCATCTAATAGAGCAATTGAAAAGCGTTCACCTGCAGCAACCATAACGACCGGTCTCTGGATTTTAGGGTTGTCGGATTGTTTATAATCATTATTACCCCAACAATATACCGTATAATCATCTAATATAGCAACTGAATGGTAAGTCCCTGCACTAATATATTTGACTCGACCCTGAATTTTATCAGGTATCGTGTTAGTCAAATCATTATTACCCCAACTGTATACTTTACCATATTTTGTTAGAGCAATAGTATGAATTGCTCCTGCACGAACCATAACAACTTCTCCGTCAATTTTAGGAACAGTAAATTGTACACGAGGATCACCCCAACAGAAAACAGTACCATCATTTAGCAGGGCAACTGCATGATAACGACCTAAACTAATCTCTTTGACCTGCCCCTGGATATCAGGAGGGATTACTGATACTGCAGATTCACGCCCCAAGCAAAATAACTCATTATTATCTAATACAACCATCGAATTACGACCTCCTGCACTTATCGTCATATGAAAAGGACTATTCCAATACTTGAATAATAATTTATTTAACTCTTTTTCTGCAAATATATCTATTTCTTGCAAGAACATTGGTTCATTTTCTTCTTGCAAGAACCTTGGTTCATTTTTTAACATTAAATGTTTTGACAGTTGAATTGGTACTTTTTGTTGGACCTGTGCTGGTGGTTGTATTAATTGTCCAGATTGTTGTGGTCCGGCGGCTAATAGTGTCGGTTCTGCTGCTCGTGTCGGTTCAGCCGCTCGTGTCGGTTCCGCCGCTCGTGTCGGTTCCGCCGCTCGTGTCGGTTCTGCTGCTGCCGATTCTTTGTAAAACGGTCTATTATCAAAACTACCCCCATTTTGTTTTATATTATTGAAAGAACTAAAATTATATATAAAAGATAAATCATCATGATGATTCATTATAATATATATATATGTCTTACTCATAATAATATAAATAATTATTAAATTATTCAATTTTTTTTATATAAAAAATTAATGGCGAGATATCATAGCTATCAATTATATATATATATATAATATATTATATATTATATATTATTATGGATATTGTAATATTGCACTTTCCAACAATGTATATTAAACCAGAGATTCCTGATGACATGAAACCTATTATTAAGACATTATCTAAACAGTTTACTGTTCATAACTACTTTTTTAAATTTTGCTATTATGGTAATCGTTTTAATCTTAATGATCTTGATTTTGAAAATGCTGCTCTAGATATACATGAAAATTTTAAGCATCTAAATAAATATTTAATTGTTGCTATAAATCATGCGTGTCCATATGGACTTTACTATACGTCCATTTATCCTAATAAATGTTTAGGCATTATTTGTTATCCATATCGACTTTATAGTAAGGAAAGTTATGAACGAAGAATCTGGAAATTTAAAAATAATAATGGATGGTCTTCATTTATTAAAAATTCTAATAAATATGATATTGACAATTATCTATTAAATATTACTAATGAACGGTTACAAACATTATTTGATAATCCGTCCGATGATGAAAAAAGTATTTTATATTTGGTTATGGATGTAAATTTACAAAAACAACATTCTAAAATACCATCTAAATTTACAGTTTTAACTATTTTATACACCAGATTAGATATTGATGCTGAGAATGTTATAAAATATAATTTTGATCGTAAAGATATGGCATCTATGAAACAATTATTTTCAGAAAATGATGCATTACAAGCATCAATGGTTTGGAATTTTGATAGAGTTAAATATGATGCATTGTTAAAAAAAGAAAATAAAGATAATAACAATTTAAAAATTAAATATTTAGTTTCTGGATGGGAGGATTATGATGATATTTTAGATGAAGTTATTTTATTTAATTATAAAAGTAATGATGAAAAACAAGTTAAAATGGCGAGATCTAGTAAAAAAAGATCAAGTAAAAAAAGATCAAAAAAAATGAATGGTGGTTTTTATCAAAATACATTATGGTTCCATCATTGTTTTTAATTATTATTGTAATTTGAGGACATATAAATAGTCTCTAATCAATAAACTTAATAAATGAAACCATGTTATATATTTTCTTTTTATAATATGTTCTTCAAATTTAGTAATATATCGTTGTGATAAAGTTAAGTTGCTAATAATTTCATATCTTTCATCTCTTTTATTGAACAATTCAACTAATATTTCATAAATATATTTATAATTAAATGTACTTATTAAATCAATTATACTATCTGTTTCTTTTTTCAAATCATTAATTACATCTATTGTAATAACTTTTTGATATATTTTGGATGCATATGCTGGGACAATCGATGGTCTACCTTTTAGATAAATTTTTAAATTATTCATATTAGTGTCATTGATAAGATTTAAAATAGTTTGTAATTTATTATATTCGTCTAATATTTGTTTAACAGTTATACTTCTAATATTTTTTAATATTCTATTTAATAGATTATGAAGATCATCAATAGTATTAAATCTTAAAGTATAATCGTTATTTCCATATAATGTGAAATCAAATCCGAATCTCATATAATATGTTTTGTTAGTTTCAATCATTTTTATAAATGATAAATTCGTTTTTAGATTACCAATTTTTACGGTTGCACCATCAGAGACATATATATTTTGAACATTTAACATTTTATTGAAATGTATGATTAGATCCATAATTTGTGATCCACTAATATCATCAAGTTTATGTAAATTAACAATATAACAATCATTATTAACTTCTGAAGTAAAAGGATGTATATAATCTATTTTGAATGGGAGTATATCATCATTTGTTATTTGTTTGTAAAATAATGAATAGAATTCAATATTATTGGTAATGCTTTTTACTATGTTTAATTTTAAATTTACCGAATGTTTTATTAAATAATATATTGAGGTTTGTTTGGACATCTTTCGTGAAACTATTATCAATATTTATATCTAATATTTCCATATATATATAATATATAATATATATATATATACCGAAATATCTACCAATATTATAAAAAATATTGAAATATTGAAATATTGAAATATTAACATATACATCATATTATTACTACCTATACTAATAATATGTTATTAATAATGGTCTATCTAATTATATTATTCTATATATTTTTTACATGGTTTAATAAAACGAAAAAAAACAATAAATTAAAAATACGTCATATAACATCTGTAAGAAAACTTAATTATATTGAAAACGGAGAGCAACAATATCAAGAATATAAGGAATTCACAATAAAATTGAATGATTATTTTGAAGAATCTGATATATGTAATTTTTTGAAGAATGAGCCAATTTCTGATGATTTTAAAGAAAAATTTAATAGGTGTTGTTTAAATGATCTTTCAAAAAATTATATTTTAAAATATTTAAAAAAATATATTGTATCGATGCAAGGTGGTGCATTACATTTTGGTATTGCGGATATGCCAAGTTTATTAACAGGAATACCATATTTTGGTAAAATACCAATATATGATATTCTAGATTGTGTTAAAATATGTTTTGAAAAACAACTAAGAGTAAAAGATGTTAATAATAAGACAAATAAAGAAGTATTACAATGGTTTATTGAAAATTTGAATATAACTATAGAAAAACTTATTATTGATAAATCATATATTGACAATCAATATATAGACAGATTAAACAAATTAATTGCTAAATCTGCTAAATCTAAACTAATATGGAAAAAATATGATGAAAAAATAAAAAAATGGTTATTTGTTTTTAATAAATATGTACAACGACTGCGTAAAATTATTAATGATTTTAATATACGTAATGAAATATTAAAATTTATCAGGAAAAAAGCCCAATATAAAAAATTAAAATTAGAAGAATATAAACAAGCTATTGATTTTTATAAATCAAATACTATAATTAATCATGAAATTACGTATGATATTTTAAGGAATGATCCATTACTTCCAACAGATAGATGTATTAACACATTCGATGTGAAACATAATTATAATAATCATTTTTCTTGGTTGGTTATTTTTAAAGATCATATGATAAATAAGTTAAAAAAAAATAAACCAAGACATCCAGATGAACATATTGTTAGATTTAGTTATTTAGATTTTGCAAAATACATGTCAAATATACAATATTCTTTAATATCACATGAATGTAATTTTTTTGTTATAACATTTAATATCCCATCACATCCATCTAATTATCAATTAGAATACAATAATATAAATATTGAAGATATTATTAATAAAAAACCAAAAAACCTTATTTGGTATTATAAACAGCGTATAATGACTGAAAATGGTCCTATATTAGTATAAAAATAGATTTTTTAATAGCTTTACATTTCCTAAATTGTCTTGATTATAACCTGATGCTATATTATAAAACATTCGTTTAGAACCATATAATGGATTATTCGAGGATCTTCTATTAAATTATTTTAATAACAATAATGAAACCATCCGTTCTGATAACCACCAGATGGTCCATTAGATAATATTGTTTTTATTTTTTTTTGCTACAGCATCTTTAAATTCTTTGGTTCGTATGTATTCATCATTTAATTCTTTTAGTTTTATATCATTTTCTCTTTTTTTTTGAAGTTCTACCAACACAAATTCTGTTATCTTGCCAATCGTTAATAATATTACTGGAATTGCAACTGAAGCAGCAAGTATTCTCTGATCGACCGAAATTGTATTGTTATCACCTCCAATTTGCGTGTCTCTTTCAGAATGAGAATAACATTTGCCTCCAATTTGTTTACTTACATATTTAATAATTTTTAAAGTCACAGTTGTCATATTTATTTTTTTTTAATGCCAGTTCATTTAATACACTAAATATTTTATCTGGTTCAGGAAGATTATTTATATCACTTATAATACTAAATAGGTCTATTTGCTTGGCTCTTCCAAACACTTTTATTGCTGTTTTCGAAATATTTAATTCTGGATCAGATATATATTTTTTTATATCAAACACTAATGTTGGATCCGACTTAATTATTTTGTCTATTAAATCTGATAAATCCTTATTATTGGCAATTTTTTCTCCAATCAATTCCATGATCACAAGATTAAATATTTTTTTGATTTTTGTAATCGTTTTTATCATTTTTTCAAGTGAACTCATTTATATATATATATATTTTAATGTAGTCATCTATGAAAATATTGAAATTATAATTATATACAATTAGTAAACAATTAATAATATTATAAATATAATATGTCAATTTCTGATTTTTCACTAACAAGAGTCAATGCCGACTTTCATATCGTAGACCATTATATAGTTCATTTATTAAAAATAGTTCAATATAATGAGCCACGATATTAAATAAATAAAGAGTGGACGCCGACTTCCATATCGTAGACCATTATATAGTTCATTTGTTAAAAATAGTTCGATATAATTGAGCCACGATATGAAATAAATAAAGAGTAAATACCGACTTCCATATCGTAGACCATTATATAGTTCATTTATTAAAAATAGTTCAATATAATTGAGCCACAATATGAAATAAATAAAGAGTAAATACCGACTTTCATATCGTAGACCATTATATAGTTGATTTATTAAAAATAGTTCAATATAATTGAGCCACGATATTAAATAAATAAAGAGTAAATACCGACTTTCATATCGTAGACCATTATATAGTTGATTTATTAAAAATAGTTCAATATAATTGAGCCACGATATTAAATAAATAAAGAGTAAATACCGACTTTCATATCGTAGACCATTATATAGTTCATTTATTAAAAATAGTTCAATATAATTGAGCCACAATATGAAATAAATAAAGAGTGGACGCCGACTTCCATATCGTAGACCATTATATAGTTCATTTATTAAAATAGTTCAATATAATTGAGCCACGATATGAAATAAATAAAGAGTGGACGCCGACTT
>Ga0304730_1001789_pt1 | contig 15888 bp, 25 predicted proteins | sample M_130628_MF_Meta_FD_190474 | JGI IMG/M metagenome (GOLD analysis project Ga0304730, IMG submission 190474) | Freshwater microbial communities from Lake Montjoie, Canada to study carbon cycling - M_130628_MF_MetaG (v2) (version 2) | ecosystem: Environmental > Aquatic > Freshwater > Lake | place...
ATTGGGGCAACCCCACTCAAAAAAGAGTGGGGATGTTTACCGGTGGCCGCCCGTCACCGTTTGTTTGTTATGGGATGACCACCCCCCACCCCGGGTTAGTCCAGTTGAGTCGGGTGTTGATGCGGTCGGCTTTGGCACTGTTGCATCGACGGCAGCAGGCTATGAGGTTGCCTGGTTCGTTGCCACCACCGAGGGAGTGGGGGATGATGTGATCCACAGTGTCTGCCACCCCGCCGCAGTATGCGCATGTCTCGGCATCTCTGGCGAGGATGAATGCGCGTGTGCGTTTCCAGTCGGCGGTGCGTAGGTCGGCTCTATCTTTTGCTGGCATCGTATGCGTACCTTTCAGTTGCCTGTTCATTGAGTATGGATTGTTCCCACTCACGCGCATCGCGTTCTGCTTTGCGCTTGGCTGCTTTGTAGGTCGAAGCCCACTGTGCCTTTAGGTTGATTCCGAACTCACCTTTTATGACTTTGTAGTTCCATCCGAATGAGTCGGCTTTAGTGATTTCTATTGTGAATAGCATTAGATGACCTCGAGGTCGTGGAAGCGGCCGCCGGGTGTTGTGGTCATGACTACTGCACCGGTCATGGCTACATCGCCTGTCTTGTGCTTCCACCATGTTGATTCTGACTCCATAGTGGGTGTGCAGAGAACAAGTCGGTCGCGCTTGGAACGAATGCTGAACTCATGTTCATGGCCGTGGACGAGGATATGACCAGCCTGCGCAGCGTGCAGATTAAATGATTGACCCGCCCACCAATCCATCGACTTACCCCTCGCCCATTGGTGGCCATGTACCAGGACCATGACGGTACCGTTGAAATCAATGACCAGATGGTCCTCGTCAATGGCCGGGACGTGTATCTTGACATGTTTGTACCTTTCGGGGTTTACTGCAAGAGCATCTGCAACCGCGATGGCTGCTTCTGTAGCGTGACCATCATCAGCTCTTGTTTCTTGGAATCGTTGGAGTTGGTCGTGGTTACCGTTGACCACTGACAGCCACACTTGCGGTGCGGTGATAAATGCTTCGATGTGAGCAAGTAGCATTCGACGCAGAATCCTGGTTTGTTCAGTGACGGTAAGTCGTGAACGCCACATGTTGCGTCCGTTCTGTGATTGGTTGCCTTCGATACAGTCACCAACCAGTGCGATATGAACCGGCGGTCGTCCAGCATCACGCCACCGGGTAACAGCAGTCTCCAAGGACTGGTTCCATCGTCGGATAATGCCAGCAGTCCCATCGCCATCGAGGTCCTTACCGATTTGGGTGTCCCCGATAAGGAGATGAAGTACCACATCGGTGTGGGTCGATGCGGGTTTAGCCGGTTTCTTTTTTCCAACCAGAGCAACAAGCTCGTCAATGCTCGATCGGTTAGCGTCCGGCTCAATCCTGAAACGATAGAACCATGTCGGGCGCGTAACAGCTGCCGCACCAGCTGTGCTTCGTGTCCACCCGTGAGTTTGGTGACGGGCTTCAACCAGTACAGCGCGGTAGCCGGTGGGGATGACTCCGCCTTGAGCCAGGATGAATTGTTTGATTGCTTCATCGCCTTTTACCTGTTCTGTTGTTGTTGCTTCGATTGTTGATGATTGTGGGTCGTGTGGGTCGAATGATTGGGAGAATGTCCAGTCGCCTGACCTGCTCGGTTTTACGGGCTTTGGTGTTGGTGTTTGGAGCAGCTCTCCGAGGTCCATGGGTTATCGGCCGCAGGTCTTACATTCGTTGAGTCGATGGGTGCGGATGGTGGAGTCGGACATGGGGCATCCATATTCGCGGAGTACCCGGCAGATGTGGCTTGTTTCGACACTGAAGTCGGTGAACGCTGCGGTGATGGCTGCGCGTTCTGACTCGTCGATAGATACCCACCATTGTGACCATTTGCAGGCGTTTGTTCGCCTGGGCGGTGCTTTCAGCATCTCCTCGAGGTTCATGCGAGCATCCACAGGATTACGCCGACGGAGTTTGCGATGCAGGCGGCTGTGAGTACTGTGATGAGTTGGCGGTGTGTTTTGAGTCGTGACTCTTGGTCTTGCAGTTGTGCGACGATTGCTTTGTTCATGTCGGCTTGTAGGGTGAGTCCTTTGACCATGCCGGTTGATGATCGGACGATGTCGTTGTTGAATGCGAGTTGTTGGTCGATGAATGCTTCTGCTGATGGTGTTGACATTAGAAGGGCATCTCCTCGGTTGCTGGCTTGGTGAATGCTGGCTTGATGTGTGGGTTGTTGATTGACCCCTTGACGGCTGGCCGAAAATCTCCGTAGGGTGTGCCGGTCTCGTCTCGCAGCTGGTATTCCTCGTATTTGAATGAGATGTCCCCGTTGACGATGATGTGGTCTCCGATGTTGACAGTTGTCTTGTCTGTCCAGACTGTCCATGGTCGTTCGTATGATCCACCGGCTTGGGTGCGCATTGTTTCAAGCAGTTCAAAGCCCCAACGCTTGCCGTCTTTACCGTCGACGTATCGGCTGATAATCCCCTCGATGGTTCCGACGAGTCGGACTTTGGCGACTGCTTCTTGTGGTGTGAGTAATGACATGTTAGTTTTCTCCGAATTTCTGACCGTATTGCACGATCTGGTTGTAGTTGTGGTCACCGATTATCTCGCAGGCTCGGAGATATTCGGCTAGGTGGCGGAAGCCGTTGATGCGGCCGTAGTTGTATTCCCGTTTGAAGTGGTCTTGGGCGTTTACGTCGATGATGCCTTTGATGGTGAGCTGGGACAGGATGTGGTAGAAGCCGCCCCGGGTTTTGATGTTGGTGTCTCTCATTCGAGTTTCCCTTCTCGGTATTGGGTTGAGCACTGCTCACACTTTAGTGCACTCCACGACGGATTATGCAAGCACCGTGGCGGAATGTATTTTGGCGTGTCGTTGTTTTCTGTTTCGGAATTATCGGCCGACCGGGCGAAGCCCTGGGTCGAGTCGATAGATGTTTCTACAATTGCCCCCGATCCGCCGTCGGGCTCCGCCCCGGCGGTCGGGGCTTTCTTTATATGTTCGGGTGACCTGGGTGTCACCCCTTGGGTGACGTGGGTGTCACCCCCCCTGACACTGGTGTCACCCCCCCTGACATACACGTCACCCCTATTGAATGACGCATTTACGACGTAATAACGGTTCGTTCCGCGATGTCCGTCTTGCCTTTTGGTGACAATTTCGTTCGCTTCCTCGAGGTCGCGCAGCACTCGTTGAGCGTGCCGGACGGATATGCCTGCCATGTCGGCGATGCGTGCCATTGATGGCCATGATCCGTATTCGTTGCCTTCGTGGTCGGCAAGGATAATGAGGACCAGCTTGTGCAGGCCATAGACGTTCTTGTTGTGAATCGCGGCGCGTGTGATTTTGAATGACATGAATCCCCTAACAGAAGTGTCCCCCCGGTTCAGTTAGCACAGGAGCCGGGGGGACAAGATTACCTTCGGTGCTAACCGTGCCCGATGTTATCAGTAAATTCGAATAATGCGATGCGCATGCCTTCGTCGGTGCCAGGTGGGTCGACTTTGATTTTCACCACTTTGGCAACTTTGATGCAGCTGTCGTTCTTGTATGCCACGCCCTGTAAGCCATCCATTGCTATTTTGAGGAAGTTGTCAACGTCGCTGGTGGAATAGCGTTTCGTATACACGTCGACATGGATGACAAGGTTGTGCGGTTCAACCTGTTTGTCACCGTACTTCTCACGCCATGCTTTTGCTATCAGTGCTTCGTATTCGACTGTTTCGATTGGGGTAAACGTGCGCCGATTTCTGCCTAGGCGTGGTCGCTGCTTTGGTTGTGGCTTGCCATGGATCCATATGCCGTAACTCATGACAATTCCGTTTTGCGTTTTGTAAACGCGGCCTGCAGCTCGTCGGTGCGACCTTCGTCGACGGCTTTTGACCAGAGCGTGTTGAGTTCGTCGAGTGTGGTGGCGGTGGCTGGGTCGATTGGTGTGCCGAGTCCTCGGGAGAATGGTGTGACGTTTCCCCGGTTGACTTTGTCCATTTCCTCACGGCTGGCGCGTTTGTTGCCCGAGTAGCCACAGTTTGCTAACGCGCGGCCGACGGCCGATGTGGCGCAATTTTCCAGCGCCGATGTCTGGTTTGGTCCTGTGCCACCGTCACGCTCGAACGCGGTGTCTGTTCCAGCTGGTCGTAGGTCATCCTTGTCAAAGAATATGGATGCGGTCATAACCCATTCGCCACGGCTGCGATCACCTTCGGTTGTGATGTTGTCTGCATGGACTGCACCGTTCGGGTGGTCTTTCCAGAACCGTTTCAGACGGCTTTCGACTGTTTCGTAATCGTCAAGGTTGAAGCGTGCCATTCTCTATCTCCTTCTCTTGTGTCCACCGGTCGTGGTGAACCATCTCCATCTGGAGTCTTTCAGCCACCTTGATAAGGTCGGCAATCATCTTGTCATCACGCTCAATGATGATGGTTTTCGGCTCGAACCAGCCCGGAGCAAAGCCGTCAGCCGTCTCGATACGCAACAGCCACGCAAACACGCATGCGGTCGCGCCGGTGACGTACATTTGCCACTGGACTTGTCGACGGTACTGAATCGGGATGGCATTAGCACCCCAGTCCTTGCCGGTTGTTTTGACTTCGGCTATGAGTGACCAGTCATCGTTGAGTCCGTCGGGTGTTGCTAGTTGCCATTTGTGGCCGTCGGCATGGATGAGCCAGTTGTTGTGTTTGATGCCGTATTCGGCTGGCAGGTTCTCTACGATCCATGACTCCCATATCCGACCGAATCGCATGTACTCGTTGTCCCCGATGTCGACGGGTTCGAGCATGTTGCGCACTTCAGCGTCGAATCCTGCTGGTGTGGCGGCGCGTGCGACGGCTGTGGCTGATATGCCGTTACGGCGTGCGTCGAACCATGCGTCAGTGCCGGACAGTGCTACGAGTCGGTCATTTGTTGCAGAGTTCACAAGTTTCGCCCGGTTCGTCCCCAACAACCGTGGTGTAGCCCCACGTCGCTTTGACAAGGCACGACATGTGCACTGTCATTGCTTCGTGCAGAATTACGTAATCGCCGTTTGGCAGCTGCTCACCTGCGTGAATACTTCTCGCGTAAATTAGATCCATAAGACAATGATGCCATGAAGGACGGACATCTTATCAGGTTGAACGCTAGTTCGCGTTGGAATCTCAATTCATCACGAACCGCTGCAACAAACATCTCTCGGATAATTAGATCGTGTTCGGCGCGTACTTGGTTGAGCAGTTTATCGTCGAGCATAATCGTGCGCCCAGTTGGACACCAACCATGCCACCGTTGAGATGGTGGTCATTACCCCAATGAACGTAAAGATAAAAATTATCATTGCGTGGAATTCAGTCATTGTTACTCCTGTGCTAGTAGGTGGTCACAATATAGCACAAGTGGAGACCGCCACCGACGGGAAGGGGACATCGGTGGCGGTCGGTCTAGGAGCAGTGCTCTACTAGACGGCACTCGTCGGGGGTTCGACGGGTGTGGCTTCTGCTGGCTTCTCGTTCTGCTTCTTGATGAGACCTTCAAAGTCGATGTTGCCTTTGCCGGACAAGAACGTGCCACCTTTGCGGATGGACAAGTGCAGGTGGGGTCCGTAGCCTTGCTCTTTGCCTTTGCCTGACGCACCGGATAGTCCGATGACATCGCCAGCCTTGACCGCTTTGCCTGGCACAACGAGAATCTTTGAGAGGTGCAGATAGTCGGCTTTGTATTCGCCGTGACGAATCATTACCATACGGCCACCAGCACCGAGCGTGTTGTTGACAGTTTTGACGATGATGCCGTCGGCGACTGCCATGACGGGTGTGCCGATTGCTACCGGGTAATCGACACCTGGGTTGACGGATCCGCGCTCTTTATGTTCTTTGAAGTCGTCGGACAGTTTAGATGTTTTGGTTGGTCGTTGCCACATGATTATGCTCCTACGTAGGTTCGGGGGTTGATGAAGTCGAGGTCTTGGAAGTCGGTGTGTGCCACGTCATCCCATGTGAAGTAGAACGTGCGTGAGATGGTGCCGAGTGTGATGGTGAACTTCCAATACTCGGAGCCGGTCGTTGCGGCGAGGTCGAACTGGTGGTCAACATCGAGTGCACCGGCCACAATGTCCTGCGTGATGGTGTTGGGTGAGCGCACGTACTGGTTGTTGACATACCATTTTGGCATGCCTGCTTCCATGAGGGTTGCGGTGATGGTGCCGTTCGCACCGACACTTGTGCCACCCGTAGTCCATTCGGAAAGTTGAGGGTGAAGGTTGATGTGATGGATTGCCATGATTAGCCTTTCATAAAGAACGAGATTACGGTCCCGATGATGGCACCGATACCTGCGGCCGCACCTGACCACCAGACGAGCTGCCGTTCCAGTGAACGGATACGAGTCTCGTGATCGTCAAGTCTTTCGCGTGCGTTGGTCTGCTTCAGCTCGAGGACTATGTCGTATACGTCTTTGAGGGTAATCTCGTGCGTTGTCATTACTTCTCCTTGGATCGAACTGTTTCGATTGCGGAGTTGATGGTTGCGTCGAAGTCTGCATCGTTGACTCCACCTTTGCCTGCAAAGATGAATGAGATGGCGGCGATGATGCCGAGGACTCCCAGCAGTGCACCGAACAGTGCCGATTGGACAATGTCCATGCCGACGACGGAGCCTGCTCCTAGTCCGGTGATGGCCGCACCGAGTGAGAATGCGGCGATGCGAAAGAATCGTTTGAATGTTGTTTTCATGATGCTCCTAGATGGTGTATGCGGATGGTCGGATGTTGAGGTCTATCATCCATCGGGTTGTGCCGTCGGCGTTGATGGTGATGTTGTGGGTTATGCCGGTGATGGTTGCCGTCCAGCGGTGACTGTCGAACCAGATAAAGATTGATTTGTATAAATCGAGTAGGACGGTTGCGGTCAGGTTTGATTGTGAGTTGAGTCTGACGGTGAATGGTGAGTAGAACGGGTTTTTATTGGCTGTCAGGAATGCTGTGGTAATTGTGGCTAGGTTGTTTGTGACTTGGTTTGATGATGATTGCCCTGGATCACCATTCCAGAAGTAAAGATATGAGCTGGTGTCGGTGGTGTCACCGCTGAACCATGTTGTGGCTGTTGCGCCACTTTCCATTTGTGCGCCCGTGGCAAAGTATCGGTTGTTAGTGTTGTTTGATCCGGAGAACGTGTTCCAGGAGAACATGACGGCGCTGTAGGCGGTTGATGGTGATGTTGCGGTGACTGTTTTGCGTGTCCAGCTCGTCGAAGTAGTGGTGCTTGACGTGCCGTTAGACGTTGAGATTGTTGCACCGTTGATGTCATACCAACGGATCGCCGCAAAGCCGGCCATGCTCGCCTGACCCACCCCACCACGCTGATAAACGGAAGCCGTGTACTGCGTTGACGGTCTTACGAGGAACGCACCATATGTGCCGTTGAATTCGGGTCCGCCGTAAGCAAATGGGATCGCTGCCGTGTTTGCGCTTACTCGACCCACCGCAACATAATCGCCGCCGTCTGTGACGGGTTGCGTTGTTCCCAGAGTTAGGAAGTTTGTTGCCCCGGTTGCCATGTCTGAAAGAAGTTGACGGTTTAGAACCAAGTTTGCCGTACCGGAAATAAGGTAATCCGACGAGTAGGCCAGGTGTGGGTTTGGCACAATGTTGATCGCTTGATAAGAGAGGTTCTGAAAGACGTTTGCGTTTGTTTCGATGGCTGCGAATCGTGATCCGTATGCGGCGATTGAGGTTGCGTCGTTTGCAGAGTAAGTGTTTACGGTATCGGTATCGTTTAGTGTCCAGTGGTTGTTTACCGTAACAGAGTTTGACACTTGGCTTGTCCGAGTTGCAACCTCAATTTCGGAATAGTAAGCCAAGTTGGTTGGTGTGCCGGTGTGTGTCCCGTCGGTCAATGCCAACCCAGCCGATGAAACAATGTTGTAAATGTCAATCAACTCCGATATTCCAGAACCAGAGCCAGTCGGCTCTTTTAATCGTGACATCCAGTAGCCGTTGATTGTGGTTGCCGAAATATCCAATACTTCTGCAAGCGTTCTTAAACCAGTCAATTGGTCAAAAACATACGGTGCTGGTGGTATGCCACCTGGTGGACGCAACAAGATTGGGCTACCCTCGGCGATGGTGTTTATATCTCCGCGTCTAATATCGGTGTACCAAGCACGATCCATAAACTCTGTTGAAGTTTGCGCAATCCACGCCGCCCAGTCCAATACGGTCAGTGTTGTTACTTCGTAAGTTGTTCCCTCGATAAACGTGTAATTGACGGTGACATCTTGAACGTAACCAGCCCAGATAAGACTCGACGAGTACCGCACCCTTACCCAGTAGCCCGGCAGAATGGTTGCGGTCAGACCGACCAGGCTGATTGTTCCTGCACCGGGTTCTGTGTTTGAGACACCAACCAAGTCCTCGATACCCCCGCGAGTCAGCGATACATCACGAACTTTTGAGATGTGGTCAGTCCAGACGGCCGTCACCGCAATAGGTGAAGTCTCAACATGCAAATTGGCGTAAAGCGATGCTTCCTGAATCACTGTCGACCCCTTGCACGGTTGTAATCAGAAAGGACTCGTGCAACTTCCCGACCGGCTGATACGGAGTCGACGGGTGTCATAAAGTTGACTGTAATATTGCCTGGAGTGTTTGGACGGCCAACATTTCCACCGCCAGAAACGGTTGGTGGACCGATAGGAATCGGCACATCAAAGTTCGGGCTAGAACCACCACTAAAGTTCTTGATCCACGCTTTACCGCCCGGTGTGCTGAACCAGTCACCGATGGCTTTCAGTGCGCTGTAAACGGTCTGCAAGCCTTTTCCGACGTTGACGGCCGACGTAGCCAAGAACGCCATCGTCGTTGCAAAGTCTTTGGTAGCTTGTGCACCTTCTGGTGACGCAATCCATGCACCAAAATCCTCAAGTTGCTTGGTCAGGTCTTGGATTGCCTTCTTGCCTTCGACGGAGTCCAACCAGGCAGCCATCCGATCAGCAAGAACATCAACAGCGTCAAGCAATGGGTCGGAAAGTGTTTCAAGCACATCCTCAAAACGTGCGTTCATTTTTTCGGTTGCTGATGCGGTTGCTTCTGCAGTCCCACCGACCTGCGTTTCAATCGCGCCAAGAACGATTTCTTGTGCTTTAAGCAACTTGCCGGACTCGACAAGAGCCTTGATTTTCTTTTTCTCGGAATCGGTGAACGTGACACCGGCCTTACCTAGAGCTGTAATGCCCTTGATGGGGTCCTGTAGGGCTTTACCGAGCTTGATTGCGTTGCTCTCTACATCACCAAATCCTGCGGCCGCTAGGTCGAGCGCAGCGATTGTTGCCCGGTCAAATGCACCACCAGTTGTGTCTGCAGTTTTCGCTAAATTCTTGAATGTGAGAAGTATGGCCTCGGCAGATCGCACCAGCTCATCATCCACACCGGTGGCGAATGAGATGGCTTCGGCATACTCTGAAAGTCGTTCGGTAACTTTGCCAGTGTTATCACCAAACAATCCCATCTGCTTGGCGATGTTCTCAAGTCGTAATTCTGACTTTCGGGCTTCCTCGCCCAGCTTAATAAGGTTCGGCAGAAGCGTAAACAAGGCTCCGGCGAGTGCGCTGATTGCACCGAAAGCAAGTCCCATGCCGGTTTTGAGTACCGAGCCGAATGTGAGGGCTGACTTGCCAGCCTTTTGTAGGTTATTTGAGAAGTTCTTGGTTTGTGCCACCAAGGTGACAATCATGTTTCCGCGAGCCATTATGCTCCCCCGAATCCTGTTGCGTCGAAGCCGTTCTTTTCAATCCAACGGCCTATCTCTTTGTTCCACATTCTGACTACCGCGCTACGAGTTTGGTTGCGTGCGGTGCGAATGTAAGGGTTGCCCTTGGTGCGAATGTTCTCTTGACGAACGCCGCGACTGTCACGGAACACTCTGGCACCGATACGGCTACCAAAGTCAGAACGTTTATAGAAGCGACCAAACGAAACGGACTTTGCATAAGAGTCTGTTTCACCACGTTCTTTTGCACTTGCAATAACCACGCCACCAAACAAGTACCGGGCAGGTGCGTTGTTTTGTGTGACCTTTTTGCCTTGATAACCACGAATCGAAAGAGCCAGCGCACCCGATCTACGCGGTGCTAAATGGGTAGCCCGTTGAGCAACGATAAGAGCTGCTTGCTTGACTAACTTCTGGAACTCGTTTCGCTCCATTCCCATGTCTTTGAGTTTTCGTGCAACACCGTTCGGTCCATAGAGTCCAGCGATGTACGCGCTACCACTTTTGCTCGTGGCAACGCGCACACCGTAGACACTGTCGGCCATGTTAGACCGTGGCGAGAACGGGTGCGCCTACGACCTCGAAGCGAACGCCAGACCACGAGAACGTGCCATCGGCGGATGCGTCTCCCCCGAAAGGCAGACGTCCTTGTGCCGGGATGCGGAGAGTACCGGTGAACGTAGATGCCAGAGGAGAGCTGCTGGTCAGAACGAAGCCAACCTCGTCGCCTGCGTTGTTCCAGCAAACACGCCAGAACGACGCAAGGTCAGTTGAAGTGATACCAGACAGCTCGATGTACCAGTCGCTTGAGCCACCAGCGGCAGCGTCAGAAAACGTCGTGACATCGGTTGATGCGTCCTCTGACTGAAGCATGATGCTTGACAGGTCGGCGCTGTAATCGTCACCGTCGACCGTGATAGTGATGGAGTTCGCTTTTACACGATTGACCATGATTTATTTCCTTTACAGTTGTGTGTTTTGTTTGACCGTGATGGTCGCACCCAGATAAACACCGGTCGGTATTTCAACCGATGTCGGCTGACCTACTTCGGCGGCGTACATGCCAGGAGCGTTGTAGATTGCGGTGAGAACGGTTTCGACCGTCTCATCGAGGGCTTGAGAGATGACAATGTTTGTACCGGTTGCCGCGATAATCTCGACATCGAAAGAGACGACGAATTCGCCAAACACTTCCCCACTGACAATCCAATCCGTTGCTGGGACCATGACGGCCATCGGTGGGACTGCCCGGTCGGGAATCTCCGCATAAGCGCGCACCCCTGCTGTCTCAAGTACAGCGAGGAGTGCGGCTCGTGCTTCGGAAATCATGCGAACGAATATCCGTTGATGATTGGGTTCAGCAGTGGGTACGCACCGACCATAGGGTCACGAGCGACACGTTGCGTTTGTGTACCGTCAAATGTCGCAAATTGTGCGATGCCGTTCGGTGCAGAGCGCCGATTGAATAGTTCCTGACCAACCTCGAGTCTGGCGCGGTCATAAACATCGTTGGGAACATCACGATCGCGGATGTATGCGTTGACAAGCGTTGTTGCTTCATCCCAGCATTGTTCCGTGAACGTGTCATCGGCGGATGCGGAGTTCACATACGCTTTGAGGTTTTCCCATGTCATGGCCACGCCAGGCTCCTAGAGGTTGTTAGATAATCACCGGGATGATGAACGCGGGGTACTCGTCAGCCGTTGCCGTGTACGTCGACAGTGAGAAGGCCTCAGAGAGGTTGATTGCGTTCTCCTGCGAAAGACGAAGCGCACCCGAGGTGTACTGACGCAGAGCCAGCGAGGAAACGAATGCGCACTCGTCCTGGTTGGTGGGGTGGAGCGCCGCGTCAACAACAATCGGGATACCAGCGATGGATCCACGGAGTCCCGAGACGTTTGCCGATCCAACAGTTCCAGCGTTCTCTCCAGCAAAGGAGATGACCGGGGTTCCGTCAAGTGCGAGCAACTGCTTGAAGGTGAGCTTGTCAACAACAAGTGCGTCAATCTGAACACCGTTGGCTTCAAAGTAGGTTGCAGCTGCATCTGCAAGTGCACCAACCCATCCGTCGTAAGTGTTAGCCGAAAGAGTAACCGAGTTGCCGGCTGCCTTTTGTGCTGTGACGACTGCCTTGTAGGCGGTGCGCAACTGCGTTCCGAGTGCTGTTCCGAGCTGGATTGCCTGCATACGGAGAACCGAGTTCAAGTAGTCAACCGAAGAACGGTCGATAACTTGACGCGAAAGTTCTGCATAGTTTCCGACGGTGATGATGTTTTCGGTCTTGGTCTCTAGGCGAAGTTCGCTGTAGCCAAGGTTGTCACCTTCGGCGGCTTGAGTAGCAGTGCCGTCAGTGATTGCGTCAACCTGCGCGAACGTGATTGTCATACCAGTCGTCGGTGTAACACCGCGGCCGAATACGGAACCAAGAGGGTTGGCAGCTTCGACGAGACGGATCAGGTCAACGTCGAATGGTGTGGTGACGCTGTCTGCAGTGGTAGCACCGGTGTAGGCGCGAACTGCGTTGTCGTCGTTCTCCGCGATTGCCTGCAGGAAGTGTCCAGCAGTGCGGTAGGACGGTGCCGAAGGGGCTTCGACTTTGCCGAGAGTTGAGATTTCACGCTCAACCATTTCAATGCGCTCACGAACCTCGGCGAGTTCGGGAGTCAGGTCACGGATTTCATCCATGATTTCTCCTTTTTGTTCAGCCGATACAGGGATGTCCTGTTCGGGTTCGTCACGCAATTCCGTGACAGTCGCTGATTCGTAATGTGGAAAACTTACCAGCGAGACCTCTCTGACAAAAGCGTCCGTGACAACACGGTTACGGTTTTCGTCCATTGTTGAATCGCGCATGATGAATCCGACCGAGAATCGGTTGACAACGCCATCCTCGAGGAGAGTAACTGCGTCACGACCGCGTGCAGTGTCGGAGATAGTTGCGCGAATCTCAAAGCCTTCGTCAGTGTGACGGCCTTCGACAATTTTGCCGATTGGCTCGTTTTTGTCGTGTTGCCACATAAGTTTGGCTTCGGGATCAAGAGTGACCGAGTCACGGGCAAACATTTCGCCCCGCTCAATGCGGTCATAAGGGACAGCGATGCCAGCGACTTCGCGCTTGTCCTTGTCGGTAAGACGGAACTCCATCTCACGGGTTTCAAATTGTTCCATTGGTGGCTCCTAACAGTGGCGCGAGCTTCTCGTCCTCACGGACTTCGTCGATTGTTTTGAAGCCTGCTGCGATTGCGATCTGGTGGGCTTGGTATCGGGTAAGTGTGTCGTTACGGAGAAGTGCGTCGATGTTCATGCGTGCGTCGGTTCCGCGTGGGAGAAGTGCGCTCATCGCTTGCTCGATTTCGACGTAGTAAGCGGAGAGCGAGTACCGGGTAAATGCGATCTGTTCTTGTTCGACGTTGGAGTATGTCATGCTCGAGCCTGCTTCGGCGAGCATCATGTTCGCAGGAATTCCTAGGATGCGGCAGACCTGCGCCGTGTTCCACTGCTGAACCTCCACAAACATCGCGTCACGGGGGTTCAGGAACAAGTTCTGGATGGACAATTCGGTTGGTGCAACCACACTGCCACCAGTCTGCGCGTTACGCAAAGATTCGGCGATGTCGATCAAGGTGTCTGGCGATACTGGAACCTTCGGCGAAACAACCTGCGCAGCCATCCCCGAATCCGAGAACCATTTCGACGCAAAGTCTCGTGTGTCCTTTGCGTTGCGCAATTCCGCTTGACAAGCCTGAATCGGACCAAGGCCGTAAAGGTTGCCGGGCATTGCAAGCATCTTGAGGTGCTGAATCTCATTGATTGCGTAATCGGTAGTACCCCGATAGGTGTACCCGGTGAGTTCACCGCTATCCGTAGAATTTATCATCATGTCGAATGGGTTCAGCACTTCAAGCTTGACCGTCTCGCCGCGACCGTTGCGCGAAACACGCCAGTAAGCGTTTCCGGCTACAGCCATCGAGTTGACAGTACGCGCCATAAATTCGGCACGGGTTATCTTGTCGTCGGGTTGCCTTACCCACAACGGTGTCGACTCAAGCCGAACATCGTCACGGTAAAGGTGCACACCAATCTGCTTGATTGCGTTCGAGAGAATTGATACGCCTCGGTAGACGGCAGCAATGCTCACCGCTTCGACAGGTGCAACACCGGCAGATGCGGAACGTGGCGGTGGCACGATTGATGATCGTGTTGTGAGTTCGGTGCTGAATTCTGACGCGACTGAACGCACCGTCTCGATTGCTCGGAACGGGTTCAGGAAGTCCAGAAGGCTTGCCATACGCAATAATCGTACCACACGACGCAAGAATCTTGCGTGGCGTGTCTAAATTGTACCTTTTATGTTATTGGCAGGAATCGCACTGCATGGAGTCCATCGGGTCGATGGGTGGGATTGGGTAATTATCGTGAGTCTGCTTGTCCATAGAGGACTAGATTACCAGATTAGATCATGATGGTTCGGGTCGCCACGGGCTTCAGCGTTTCAGCACCATGACAAGCCCACAGTGTAGCCATCACTGCGTCTATCTCCACACTCGAATCACGCCGCGAAATACGAAAGCCGTTGTCCAGCACCTTGCGAACGGTGCGCGGAATCTGAACCGACAGCAACGGGTCCGGTGCATGCTTGAGCGTCTCGTTCTTGAGCCGAGCATGAAACGAGGAGCAAGCACCGTTTATTTGCGAGTTCTGAATAAGTTCTGAATTGATACCACGACGGACAAGTTCAGTGTGCAAGTCCTTGAGCATCAGACCGTCCATGATGATAGCCCGGGGAGAGTGCTGGTGAAGTTGCTGTGCGACAAGCATCAATTTCTCCAAAGTCGGCTTGACGATGGATGCGACAAGTTCCGTATGGATCACACCGTCGACCATTACAGCTGCGGCCACAGTTGCAAACTCCCAGCCAGGGGAACGGTCAATGCCAAACACAACCTGACCGGTCGGCATGACATCGTCAATGCCGCGCTCATTTTTGAGCCACAACGAGAACGGAATAAACACATCTTTGGCAGTGTTTACGAATCGGTTGAGCCGGTACCGGATGACATCTAGGTCGGGTTCTGATCGCGCATCAGACAGAACAAGCTTCGGGTCAATGCGACCGTCTTGAAGTGCAGGGCTGGCTTCGACCAGCAAGGCCATAAATTCGTCATCGTCATCGGGGACAATGGCTTCGGATGCTTCCCAAATCCACGCACCGAATCGGTCAAGGTCTCCGGCGATTGCTTTGTCAGCCATTCCGTACAGTCGGGTCAACAGTTCGCTGTTCTCGTCTCCGGCGGTGGTGATGCCGACGAGTATCGAGTTCGGGCGGGCTCCGAGCCCCGTTTGCAAAGCGGACCAGCTTGCATCGTCAACTAAGTGCACCTCGTCAATGATGCCAACCGAGATGGGGATACCCTGCAACGCGGATGACTTTGACGCTTTGATTTCGTAACGGCTTCCGTCGCTTGTTCGAATCCCTCGAGTCTCCGTCAACTTTGACATCATCCCTTGCAATGTTGGGTTCGCGTTGATGATGCGAAGCACACGATCGTGCACCAACCGGGCAAGGTCAACAGTGCTGGCGATGCCGATGTTGTACTGGTTCGCTTCACGCAACAATGCCCAGATGCCGATGGCCGTAACGAGTTCGGTCTTGCCGTTCTGACGTGGGACCGATACCAGGCATGAGCGCCAGCGCAATTCTCCTGACGGTAACAGTTCGGTAACGCGGCGCAGCAGCTCACGTTGCCACGGGTCGAACCGAAACGGCTTCCCGTTCGCAACAGTCCAGGCATACTCGAACGCTGGCAGGTAACGGTCAATATCCGCAGCGAACTCTGGAGTCAGTGGCGGTGTGTGACGTGCCGGACTAAAGACCACGGCGCAACAGTTCAGCCAACGGATCTAAATCGGCTTGCACGCTTGGCCGTTCTTTCAGAAGTGAGCGATGGAGCACACCGAACTGCGCAATCAAGGCCGCGGTCACTTCCCGGTCAAGTTCGATGGCCACGGCTTGCAATGCAACGACCGATGGTGCGTGCGCTGCAGACAACCACGTCTCGTTCGCAATGAATTGCTGGACGGCGTTTTCGAAGTTCAAGGCTTTGCTCCTAAATGTTGAAAAGTTCGGGGATAAAAAGGAAGGG
>Ga0304730_1001791_pt1 | contig 15884 bp, 14 predicted proteins | sample M_130628_MF_Meta_FD_190474 | JGI IMG/M metagenome (GOLD analysis project Ga0304730, IMG submission 190474) | Freshwater microbial communities from Lake Montjoie, Canada to study carbon cycling - M_130628_MF_MetaG (v2) (version 2) | ecosystem: Environmental > Aquatic > Freshwater > Lake | place...
TGCCTCCTAGCTCGCTACTGCCGCTGTTGCGGTTGTTGCGCTGACTGGGAGCTCATCAATGGAGAGGATCTCGGCGCCAGTTGCCGATGGAATGCGCTTGACGAGTCCGCTGAGGACGCGGCCGTAGCCAATCTCAACGTAGCGCTGTGTTCCGGCGGCGGCGGTTGCGCCGATTGCAGCGGTCCAGTCAACGCCCGTTGTGAGGTGGTCGGAGAGTTCGCGGCGCAGCTCTGCGGCGGTGCGGATCGGCGTTGCGGTTGCGTTGGCGAGCATCGCGATCTTTGGGTCGTGAACGGTGACGGCGTTAAGTGCTTCGCGCATTCCCGCCGCCGCCTCTTCCATCAGTGGTGAGTGGCTGGCGATGCTGACCTGGAGTCGTACCGCGCGCTTTGCGCCAGCTGCGGATGCGGCGGCAACGGCGTGTTCAATGGCGGCAACTTCGCCGGAGAGGACAATCTGCCCTGGAGAGTTGCGATTCGCCAAGACGAGGACGCCGTGCGCCGCACCTTCAGCGACGATGCGCGACTCCTCGGTCTCAGGGAGCCCGAGGATCGCCGCCATGGCGCCTGGGCGTCCGCCGCCAGATGTCTGCATCAGTTCGCCGCGCTTGCGCGAGAGCCTCACCGCGTCTCCAATGCTGAGCGCGCCAGCGGCAACGGCGGCGGCGTACTGCCCAGCGGAGTGGCCGGCGGCGAAGATCGGAGCCTCAAGCGTTTCGCCACGCGCCACGGCACGTTCACGCGCCGCCTCCAGGAGTGCGATGGAGATGATTAGGATTGCGGGCTGCGCCTGTTCGGTACGCTCGAGCGCCTCGGCTGGGCCGGTTGCAATGAGCGCGCCTATCTTTTCGCCGAGTGCCTCTTCCGCTTCAGCCAGGACGGCGCGTGCGGCGGGGGAGGCGGCGAGGGCTTCGTTACCCATGCCGACCGCCTGCGAGCCCTGCCCAGGGAAGATCCACGTGGTTGTTGGGGACATGCCCGCATCGTAAACGGCGATCGGGGAGGGTGGGGTAATATATGCGTGTATGCATACAGCGAAGAAGCGCCGCCTCCCCGATCTCACCCGCGCCGCCGACGAGCTGCGCAGCCGGATTGCAGGTGCGGGGCGAGCACCGCTCGGCAGCGGGATTGATGAGGTGTCCCGTCGTCGTCAAAACCTCGGCGAGATCGGTGGCCGGATCGTCTCCATTCGCAGGCTTTGGCGTGAACTCGTCCTCTCCACCGCGCAGCAGCTTGCACCGACCGATCTCTCTCTGGCGCAGGTCGCGGCGCTCTATCTGCTCGCCGATGGCCGCGCGCGCAACGTCGCAGAGATCGCAGCAGAACTCGGACGATCTCACTCGGCGACCAGCCGGCTCGTGGCCGGACTCGTTGCGCGCAAGCTGCTGCGCGTGATCAGCGCCGATGATCGACGTCGTCGCGTGCACCTTCTTGCTGTGGCGGGGGAGGCAATGCTCACTGCCATTGATCGCGGTCGCGCGGAGCAGTTCGTTGGTGTGGTGCGCCGACTACCAGCTGCAGAGCGCGGACTTGTTGCGGCGGCGGTTGCTGCGCTTGCGACGCGCGCGCCGGCTACTCCCCCGCGTACCCCATCGTGACGTCGTAGAGAACCTCAACGCCCCAGGCGAGTGCCTCTTCTGAGACGCGCTCGTCAACGCCGTGGAAGCGCTCCATGAAGCGCTCCTTCGGATCCAACAGATATGGCGAGAATCCGTAGGTTGGGATCCCGGCTGGGACGGTGATCTTCGCGTCGGTGGCGTACGGTGCAACCGCTGGCATCAAGATCGCCTCACTGTCGCGCGCGCGAATTGCAGCGGATGCAATGCCGAGAATTTCGTGATCCATCGGATTGCTCACCGCGTCGCCATACTCGGTTAGCTCCGCCTTGACGAACGGTGCAAGGTCGGCGCCGATGCGCTCCATCATTGCCGCCTGCGCCTGCTCGCGCGTGGTGCCGGGGAGGATGCGGCTATCAACGGTAAGAGTTGCCGAACCAGGGAGCACGTTGGAGCGAATTCCTGAGGCGATGATCGTTGGGGCGAACGTGTCGCGTAGGACGGCGCGGAGTGCGCGAAGCAGCTCAGGGGCGCAACCGGCGGTTGGCGCTTCGCTGTTCAGTGGAGCCGCGTCGCTAAAGGTCTTCTCGGCGAGGAGGCGCTCTAGGCGCTTGATCGCCTGCTCAGGGAGTGCGGCACGGAGTGCGCTAATCAGCGCCTCGTTCTCTGCAACAAGCTGCACGGGGCCAGGGACGGAGACGCGCTCTACGATCTGCGCGGCGCGCAGGAGGGCGTTGTCGCTATCTGGCATGGAGGCGTGCCCCCATCGTCCGCTGACGGTGATGTTGAATCGAGCGAAGCCCTTCTCGGCGACCTGCAGCGGATAGATGCGTCGGCCGGCGGCGGTGATCGTCATCCCCCCGGCTTCAGTGAGTCCAACGGCGGCATCAAGCCAGTGCTTTCGATCGCGCAGGACGAGGGCGATGCCATCTTCACCGCCCGTCTCCTCATCCGCAGTGGCGGTGAGGATGATGTCGCGTCGAAGTCCGGGGATCGGATCTTTCGCTGGATTCAGACCTGCGGCGCGTGCGCGGGCGCAGAGGAGTCGAATCACGCCAACCTGGACGGCGAGCGCCCCCTTCATGTCAACTGCACCGCGCCCCCAGACGTAGCCGTCTTTCACGACGCCTTCAAACGGGTTCACCGTCCAGCCGTCTTGATTTGCGGGGACAACGTCAAGGTGCGCGAAGAGGAGGAGTGCGCCGTTCTCCTTGTCGCGCGGGTCGAGCTTTGGGTTGGCGGCGGAGGCGCTGCCGCGCAGGCGCACGCTGACATTGCCGCGATCAGGGATCGGCTCGAAGAACTCTGGCTCCAAACCTTCGCGTTTCAGCAGTTCAATGAGCACCTTGGCGGCGCGTGTCTCATTTCCTGGTGGGTTGACGCTCTCGGCGCGAATTAACTGCACAAGATCCTGCGACGCTTCGGCGCCGATCTTCTTTAGGAGCGCTGGATCAACGGAAGCGGAGGGGAGCCCTTTTGGGAATCGTTCGGCGGCGGTGGCGGCGAACTGTGAGCTGCTCAATTTAGCCTCCGATTCGCTGGGCGATGATGTCGAGGATCGTGAAGATGATGGCGGTTCCCACGAGGCCGCCGGCGATCAGTTTCACGCCGAACAGGCCACGGCGCTCCTGCTCCGCCGCGCGCTCAGGATCCGGCGCCTCGCTCCCTGGGATGACGGGAACGTCCAGGCCGCGGAGCCCCTTTCGCGGATCGCGTGGGTCGACTGGCTTTGCTGGGCTCATGCCGCTCTACCTCTCTGCCGCGGTGTCGAGTGCGCGCTTCAGTCGCTTCCCGGTGGTGATGGCGCCGTCGGAGGCGCTGCTGACGAGTGCGGCGTATTTCGCCCAGACGCCACCGTTGTAGTGCGGCGCTGGTGCGCGCCAGGCGGCGCGGCGCGTGGCGAGCGTCGCTTCGTCAACTTCAAGTCGCAGTTCGTGCGCGGCAACATCAATGGTGATCGTGTCACCCTCTTCAATGAGACCGATCGGTCCGCCGAGCGCCGCCTCTGGTGCGATGTGCGCCACCATGAAGCCGTGCGTTGCTCCAGAGAATCGTCCGTCGGTGATCAGCGCCACTTCGTCACCGAGTCCCTGGCCAACGAGTGCGGCGGTGACGGCGAGCATCTCGCGCATCCCCGGCCCGCCGACCGGCCCTTCATAGCGAATCACCACCACGTCACCGGACTTGATGCCGTTGGCAACAATTGCGGCGAAGGCCGCCTCTTCGCCGTTGAAGACGCGTGCAGGTCCGCTGTGATGACGTCGCGCATGACCGGCGAGCTTGACGATTGCACCCTCTGGTGCGAGTGAGCCGCGTAGTACGGTGAGTCCGCCGTTCGGCGACATCGGCTTGTCAATCGGGAAGATCACCCTCTGGTTCGGCGCCTCCTTGGCGCTCGCAGCAATCTCGCCAATGGTGCGTCCATCAACGGTGCGCTCGTTAAGGTGCAGCATCTTTCCGGCGGTGAGTTCGCGCAGCACCAGGGCGATGCCCCCCGCCTTGTGTAGGTCAAGCGCGGCGTAGCTGCCACCAGGGATCAGGTTGCCGATGACTGGCGTTGACTCACCGAGTCGCTCGAAGGCTTCGATCTCCAGCGGGAGGTCGAACTCGCGCGCAATGGCGAGCAGATGCAGTACGGCGTTCGTTGATCCTGCGGTTGCGCCAACGGCGCGAATCGCGTTCTCCAGCGCGCGCTCCGTGACGAGTGTGCGCGGGCGCACATCGTCGCGCACCAGCTGCACGGCGATCTCGCCAGAGCGTTCGGCGGCGGCGATCTTCTCTGGGTCTGGTGCTGGGATGCCGTTCAGTCCGGCGGGGGAGAGGCCGAGCACCTCCATCGCCATGCTCATCGTGTTGGCGGTGAACTGTCCGCCGCATGCGCCAGGACCTGGGCAGGCGACGTTCTCCAGCGCCCAGAGCTCCTCGGCGCTGATCTTTCCGGCGCGATACGCGCCGACCGCCTCAAAGACGCTCTGCACGGTGACGTCCTTTCCGTTGAATGAGCCCGGAAGGATCGTGCCGTTATAGAGGATGAGTCCTGGGATGTTGAGTCGACCGAGCGCCATCGCGGCGCCTGGGCTCGTCTTGTCGCAGCCGGTGAGGCAGACAATTCCGTCAAAGCTGTGTCCTGCGGCAACAAGTTCAATGGAGTCGGCGATGATCTCGCGCGAGATGAGCGACGCCTTCATCCCTTCGGTCCCCATGGCAACGCCATCTGAGACGGAGATGGTCCCGAACTCCATGGGCGTGCCGCCAGCGCGCCGAATGCCGCGCTTCACCGCATCGGCGAGCTCGCGCTGGTTGTAGTTGCAGGGCATCGTCTCGATCCAGGTGGTGGCAACGCCGATGATCGGCTTGGCGAGATCTTCGTCCGTGAATCCGATCGCCTTCAACATGGCGCGCGCTGGCGCGCGATCTGGACCATCGGTCATGGCGGCGGAGTGCCGCTTCGCAGGGTCGCTCGGCCGATCGTACGGGCTCTTCTTCTCCGCTCCGTCGCCGCTCACTGAGCCGCCTGTGGCGCCTTGGTGTTGACGGTTCCTGGGTGCGCGCGCTCGTGCACCCCAATGTCGGCCTCTTTCGAGCGGACGAAGTCGAGCTCGTCGAGCCCGCCGAGGAGCATCTTCTGCGCGAAGGGGTCAATCACGAACTTCACCGCTGCGCCGCTCGGCGTCTTCAGTGTTGCGCTCGCAAGATCAACGCTCACCTGCGCCGCGTCGCCGCTTCGTGCAACATCCATCAGCTGCGCATGCACGGTTGCGTCAACGGAGATCGGCAGGATGCCGTTCTTGAGCGCGTTGTTCTTGAAGATGTCGGCGAAGCTCGTTGAGATCACCGCCTTGATGCCGAAGGCGTCGAGTGCCCACGGCGCATGCTCACGGCTTGAGCCGGTGCCGAAGTTATCGCCAGCAACGAGGATGCCTCGCCCCGCGTATCCCGGATCATCAAGGACAAACGGCGGCGTCTTCTTGGTGCCGTCTTCGTTGAAGCGCCAGTCATGGAAGAGGGCATCGGCGAGCCCAGACTTCACAACCACTTTCAAGTAGCGCGCTGGGACGATCTGATCCGTGTCTACATTTTCTGCAGGGAGTGGGATGAGGGCGCTGCTGAAGCGCTCAACCATTGGTGCCGCCATCAGGCGAGCGTCCGTGGGTCGGTGATGCGACCGTTCAGCGCCGTTGCAGCAGCGGTGAGTGGTGAGGCCAAGAAGGTGCGGCCGCCCTTCCCTTGGCGTCCTTCAAAGTTTCGGTTGGATGTGCTGATCGCGTATTCGCCTGGGGCGAGCTGATCGCCGTTCATGGCGATGCACATGGAGCAGCCCGCCTCACGCCAATCGGCGCCAGCGTCACGGAAGATCGTGTCGAGCCCTTCGCGCTCCGCCTGTCGCTTCACGTCGGCAGAACCTGGCACCACCATCACGCGGACGCCGCTGGCAACGCGCTTCCCCTTAAGGACGGCCGCAGCAATGCGCAGGTCGCTGATGCGACCGTTGGTGCAACTCCCAATAAAGACGGTGTTGACCGGCTGATTCAAGATGCTCTGTCCTGCGGTGAGATCCATGTACTCGAGTGCGCGCGTCAGTGCGCGTGCGCTCGCAGGGTCGCTCTCTGTTGCTGGATCCGGAACGCTGCCACTGATTGGGAGACCCATCCCTGGGTTTGTACCGTAGGTGACCATCGGCTCGAGCGTGTTCGCATCAATGACGATCTCTTTGTCATACGTTGCGCCTGGGTCGCTCGGCAGCTGCTTCCAGCGCGCGACCGCCTCGTCCCACGCCGCACCCTGCGGTGCGTGAGGGCGGCCCTTGAGATAGGCGAAGGTGGTCTCGTCTGGCGCCACGAGTCCGGCGCGCGCGCCGCCCTCAATGCTCATGTTGCAGATCGTCATGCGCTCCTCCATGGAGAGGGCGCGAATCGCTTCACCAGCGTATTCAAAGACGTGGCCGGTCCCGCCGCCCACGCCAATGCGTGCGATCAGCGCAAGGATGATGTCCTTTGCGGAGACGCCCTTCTGGAGCTTTCCGTCAACACGGACGAGATACGTCTTTGGCGTGCGCTGCAGCAGACACTGCGTTGCGAGCACCATCTCCACTTCGCTCGTGCCAATGCCGAATGCGAGCGCGCCGAACGCGCCGTGCGTGGCGGTATGTGAGTCGCCGCAGACAATGGTGGCGCCAGGTTGCGTGAGGCCGAGCTCTGGCCCAATGACGTGGACGATCCCCTGGTTCGGCGACTCCCAGCCGTGCAGCGGGATGCCGAACTCGTTGCAGTTCGTCTCGAGCTGCTTCACCTGGGTCGCCGCCATCTCGTCGGCGATCGGCAGGTTGCGTGGCGTGGTGGGGATGGAGTGGTCGGCGGTGGCGACCGTCTTATCTGGACGACGCACTTTCAGACCGCGCGTTCGGAGGCCGGTGAACGCCTGCGGGCTGGTCACCTCGTGGATCAGGTGCAGGTCGATAGCGAGGATGGCGGGCGCCCCCTCGTCTTGGCTCACCACATGCTGATCCCAGATTTTCTGGACGATCGTTTTCGCCATGCAACGAGCGTACCAGAGCGGCGCGCCGCCCCAGCGGGGCGGCGGCATGCGAGAATCCCGCCATGAGTTCATCATCCAGCGCGCCAAGCCCACTCGCCGTTCTGGCGCAGACGCGCCTCCTCCCTGCGATCAGTCCGCTCGATGACGCGGTGGTGAACGCCTGGGCCGACGCCTGCGTAGCGAGCGGCGTCCTGGCGCTCGAACTCCTCCTCCGCGGCGAAGGTGCTGAGCCAGCCGCTCTCGGTGCCATCAAGCGACTTGCTGCGTCACACCCGCGCCTCGCCGTTGGTGTGGGGACCGTCTTTGACGCCGCTACGGCGCAGCGCGTCTGCGCCGCCGGCGCGCGCATCGTCGTCTCGCCCATTACTGACGCGCCAACTGGCGCCGTCTGCGCCGCGGCTGGCGTGGACTGGCTCCCCGGCGCCTTCACCCCTACGGAGATCGCCTTCGCCGAACGGTCGGGGGCAACCCAGGTGAAGCTCTTCCCAGCCCTGGCGATCGATGCCCCCGCCTTCCTTCGCTCGGTCCTGGCCACACGGCCCGGCTCGCGCATCGCCCCCACCAACGTCTCCCTTGAGGAGATCGCCCCCCTCGTGGCGGCGGGGGCCGCAGGCTTCGGCGTGGGGGATCGACTCTTGAACGGCGCCGACCCGCGAAGCGCCGCCGCGATAACCGAGCGCCTTCGTGCCGCCCTCGCCGCGGCCGGCGGGGTCGCGTACTAGCGTCGCCTCGTAGCCCTCTGGTAGGCTGCCTATCTAATGAAGACGAGCAGCGCATTAACAGCGAATTTTGTGAGCGATGCTTTTGTACCCCCTGTGGTGATCATCAATGAGGAGCTACTCCTCATTGGGTTGCTTATTCAGCCCAAGCGGGGCTGAGGAGACCGACGGGTAGCGCGGAAGTCGCACCGAACGGAACTCAGAACCCCCGCCAGAGAGGCGGGGGTTTCGTGTTCTAAGAAGGAGAGAGATGACGCAGACGGGACACGTGCCAGGCGCAGGGACGAGTGCAGCGCTCGCTACCGAGCGCGCGCGCAAGGAGATGCTGCGCGACGCACGTATTGAGCGACGCGGCGGCCCACGCCCGCGCATCGGCGCCGATGCACTCTGCGAGGCACTCCTCATGCAGGGGAGCAACATCATCTGGGGCTACCCAGGCGGCGTGATCCTTCCGCTTTATGACGTGCTCGTTGATCACCCTGGGCTGCGCCACATCCTGGTACGCCATGAGCAGGCGGCGGCACACGCCGCTGACGGCTTCGCGCGCGCGTCGGGGAAGGTCGGCGTCTGCCTCGGCACCTCTGGCCCTGGTGCAACGAACCTTGTGACGGGGATCGGCACCTCCATGCTGGATTCGGTCCCTGTGGTGGCGATCACTGGCAACGTTCCGGGCGTCCTGCTCGGGAAGGACGCCTTCCAGGAGATTGACATCACTGGCATCACGCTGCCAATGACGAAGCACAACTACCTGATCCGCAGCGCGGATGAGATTCCACACGCGATTGCCGAGGCGTTCCACATTGCGCGCAGCGGTCGACCGGGCCCTGTGCACGTGGACATCACCAAGGATGCGCTGATGGGTGAAACGACTGCACCACATCCAACGCAGGCGGAGGTTGAGGCGGGCCTTCCGGGGTACCGTCCGAAGCTTGATGGCCACGCGCGCCAAATCAAGGTGCTCGCCGATGCGATCGCCGCATCGAAGCGACCGGTCATCCTCGCCGGACACGGCATCCTCATCTCCCAGGCAGAGCGCGAACTTCTTGAGCTCGCCCGCAAGGCGCAGATTCCGGTGGCCTGGACGCTCCTCGGCATCGGCGTCATTGATGAGAGCGACCCGCTCGCCTATGGCTACATGGGGATGCACGGTTGGAAGCATGTGAATCGCGCCATCCAATCGGCCGATCTTCTTATCGGCATCGGCATGCGATATGACGATCGCGTTACTGGAAATGTGCGCACCTTTGCGCCATCGGCAAGGATCGTGCACGTTGACATTGACCCGGCCGAGATCGGGAAGAACGTGGTGGCAGATATCCCGATCGTTGGTGATGCGAAGCACGTCTTGGCGGCGCTCATCCCACTGACGCCGAGCGTTGCATCTGCAGAGCGCGCCGACTACTTCGCCGAACTCGCCACCTGGCGAACGGCGAGCGAGAGCTCGGCCTGGCACGGGTCTGGCGGATGGCGCGACGGTGTCCTCTCCGCCGACTTCGTGGTGGAGCGCATCGCCGAAGGCTCACAGCACGACGCCAACCTGACTGCAGATGTTGGGCAGAACCAGATGTGGGTGGCGCGATATGGCGGCTTCAAGCGCGCCAACTCGCACCTCTCGTCTGGTGGTCTCGGCACGATGGGCTTCGCCCTCCCCGCCGCTATGGGCGCCGCCGTCGCCGTACCCGACAAGACCTCGTGGGCGATCGCTGGAGATGGCGGTTTCCAGATGACGCTGCAGGAGTTGGCGACGATTGTTCAGGAGCGCATCCCGGTGAAGATCGCGTTGATGGACAACAAGAAGCTCGGCATGATCCGCCAGTGGCAGGAGATTGTCTATGGCGGCAACTATCACTCAGAGCAGCTCGCCGGCCCGGACTACCTGAAACTCTGCGATGCCTATAGCCTCCCCGCATGGAAGGTCTCTAAGCCCGAAGAGGTGGATGCCGCCGTTGCCGCCGCACTCGCCGTGGATGGCCCAGCACTGATCTGGTTTGAAATTGCCGAACGACAGAACGTCTACCCGATGATGCCAGCGGGGAAGGGCCTCTCGGATCTCATCGACAAGTGGGGCGATGACGGCGAAGACGCCACCGAAGGCTCAACCGGCCCACGCGTTGACCCGACCGATCCGAACGCGCCGAGCGGGACGACCAAGTGAGCGGTGCTGCGAACAGCGCAGCGAGCGCCGCGCCAGCGCGAGCACTCCCTGGATCTGGCGATGCACGACGCCACCTGATTGTGGCGATCGTGAACAATCGCCCAGGCGTCTTGAATCGCGTGGCGAGCCTGATGCGCGCGCGCAACTTCAATATTGAGTCGCTCGCCGTCTCCGTGACGGAGCGGAGCGACACCTCTCGCATGACCCTCACCATCCTTGGCGACGAGGTGCATGTGGAGCAGGCGACTAAGCAGCTCTACAAGCTGATCGACGTGCTCAAGGTTGAGGATGTGACAGACAGCGCGATCGTGGAGCACGAGCTCGCCCTGATCAAGGTGCGGGTTACCTCCAAGAGCCGCCCAGAGCTTGTCAGCCTCGCCGAGATGCACCACGGTCGCGTGGTGGACCTTGGGGATGACGCCGTGATCGTGGAGATCGTGGGTGAACCGAGTGATGTGGACCGTGTGGTCGAGCTCCTTCGGGAGTTCGGAATCAAGGAGCTGGTGAGAACCGGCTCAGTAGTTATGGCCCGTGGAAGCGGGTCCATTGAGGAGCAGGTGAAGCGATGAGTTTCAAGATGTATTACAGCGCAGAGGCGCCGCTCACGAGCATCGAGAAGCAGTTGATCGCTGTGGTCGGCTACGGGAGCCAGGGCCACGCGCACGCGAAGAACCTGAAGGAGTCGGGACTCAACGTCATCGTTGCACTTGCGGAGGGCTCAAAGAGTCGCCCCGTTGCAGCCGCCGATGGCTTTGAGGTGATGACCGCCGCTGAGGCGGCTAAGCGCGCCGATGTGATCATGATCGCCGTCCCGGACACGGCGCAGAAGAAGGCGTACGAAGCAGAGATCGCGCCGAACATCAAGCCAGGTGCACTGCTCCTCTTCGCGCACGGATTCAACATTCACTTCAACCGCATCACGCCAGCGGCCGGCATTGACGTTGGGATGGTTGCACCGAAGGGTCCAGGCCACCTGGTCCGCTCCGTTTACGTTTCTGGCGGCGGCGTCCCCGCACTCTTTGCGGTGCATCAGGATGCAAGCGGCACAGCTCGGGCGCGCACCATGGCCTACGCCAACGGCCTCGGCTGCGCGCGCGCAGGGATCATGGAGACCACATTTAAGGATGAGACGGAGAGCGACCTCTTCGGTGAGCAGGCGGTCCTCTGCGGCGGTACGGCGCAGCTCGTGAAGAGCGCGTGGGAGACGCTGGTTGAGGCTGGCTACGATCCGCAGCTCGCCTACTTTGAGACGATGCATGAGCTGAAGCTGATCGTGGACCTGATGTACCGCGGCGGCCTGGACTTCATGCGCTTCTCCATCTCCGACACCGCCGAGTACGGCGACTATGTCTCAGGGCCGCGCATCATTGATGCGTCGGTGAAGGCGCGCATGAAGCAGATCCTTACGGAGATTCAGGACGGCACGTTTGCCAAGGGCTGGATCGCAGAGGATGAGGCGGGCCGACCGAACTACAAGAAGTTGCGCGCGGCAAACTCGGGCCACCCAATTGAGAAGGTGGGTCGTGAGCTGCGTCGGCAGATGACCTTCCTCAACCCGGTTGAGGTGGATATTGACGGCGCACAGGGTGCTGCGGAGAAGGGCGCAAGCAAGTGAACGGCGCACCGGGACCCGGCGTAGCCGCTGGTGCGGTTCGCATCTTTGACACCACGCTACGTGATGGTGAGCAGGCGCCAGGCGCTGGGCTCACCGTTGCGGAGAAGCTGGAGGTTGCACGGCAGCTCGCCAAGCTGAAGGTGGACGTCATTGAGGCCGGATTCCCCGCCGCTTCAGAAGGCGACTTTGAGGCGGTGCGACAGATCGCCGAGTCAACGAAGGGGATCGGCATTGCGGCGCTCGCGCGCTGCAAGGACGGCGACCCTCAGCGCGCTATTGACGCGATCAAGGTCTCTGACCGACCGCACCTGCATCTCTTCATTGCAACGTCAGACATTCACCTCACGCATAAGCTGCGCACCACGCGCGAAGCGGCGCTTGCTGAGGCGGTGAAGTGGGTGAAGTACGCGCGCGAGCGACTCGGTCGCGACGCCGAGGTGGAGTTCTCCGCCGAAGATGCGAGCCGCACCGATCACGAGTATCTGATGCAGGTGTATGAGGCGGTGGTTGGCGCTGGCGCTTCTACGGTCAACATCCCCGACACCGTTGGCTACGCCATTCCAACTGAGTACGCCGCACTCACCAAGCGAGTCGTTGAACTTGTTGGACGTGACGCAACGGTGAGCGTCCACTGTCACAACGACCTTGGCCTCGCCACGGCGAACACGCTCGCCGCCGTGCAGGCGGGGGCGCGCCAGGTTGAAGTCACGATCAACGGACTCGGCGAGCGCGCTGGCAACGCCTCGTTGGAAGAGGTGGTGATGGCGCTGCGCACGCGACCGGGCCAGTTTGAGTCGCACGACATCCGCGTCCAGACGGAGCAGCTCACCGCCGCGAGCCGGCTCGTTAGCTATCTCACCGGCTTCGCGGTGCAGCCAAACAAGGCGATCGTTGGCGCAAATGCCTTCGCCCACGAGTCGGGGATCCACCAGGACGGCGTGCTGAAGAATCCGCTCACCTACGAGATCATGACGCCGCAGTCGGTTGGACTGCTCGGATCGTCCCTGACGATCGGGAAGCTCTCCGGTCGACGCGGACTTCAGGCGAAGCTCACCGAGCTCGGGCACGACCTCACCGGCGAGGCGCTCGACGCGCTCTACCGCGAAGCGATCGCGCTCGCTGACATCAAGAAGGAGCTCACCGACGCCGACCTGCTCGCCCTCGTTGATAAGCGCGCCGCCACGGGCAGCGCGGCGACGATTGAGCTCGTTGACTGGAGCGTGGAAAGCTCTCACGGCGGGGGCTCTGCTGGCCGCGTGGAGGTGCGGGTGAACGGTAAGAATCAGAAGGCGGAGGCGACTGGGAACGGCCCGGTCGATGCGCTCTATGAAGCGATCGACCTTGCCATTGAGCCAACGCTTGGTTGGCGACCGAACCTCGCCGAATACGAGATCCGCGCCGTCTCCGAAGGGGAGGATGCGCAGGGTCAGGTCTCCGTGAAGTGCCGTCGCTCCTCTGATATGGACGCGAATGGGAAGCCACTTCCAGAGACGCGCGTAGTAAGCGGGCAGGGGCTCAGCACGAACATCATTGACGCCTCACTGGTGGCCTACATCACCGCAGCGAACAAGTTGGCGGCGATCGAGTCTGGCGCGGCGAGCGCACCGACGAAGGGATCGCGCGAGGCGATGAAGTGAGCTCCATCACGGAGAGTGCCGCGCTTCCGCTGCAGCAGCGGAGCGGCACGTTTGACTACCGCGTCGTCACCATCCCTGGCGACGGTGTTGGTCCAGATGTGGTCGCCGCGGCGCGCCGCGTGCTTGATGCAACGGGGAGCCGCTTCGGCTTCACCATTGAGTGGCTCGAGATCGCCGCTGGAGGCTGTGCGATCGACGCGCACGGCGTGGCGATTCGCGAAGAGGATCTGCAGATTGCGGACACGGCAGACGCGCTCCTCCTTGGCGCTGTTGGCGGACCGAAGTGGGATAACCCGAACGCGAGCGTTCGACCGGAGCAGGCACTCTTCGCGCTCCGCACCCGCTATGAACTTTTCGCCAATCTCCGCCCTGTCACGGTCTTGCCAGAACTGTACGACGCCTCACCGCTGAAGTCCGAGCGCCTCACCGGTGTGGATCTGATGATGGTGCGAGAACTCACCGGTGGCCTCTACTTTGGGAAGCCGTCTGGCGAAGAGGTGACGCCGAGCGGTCGCCGCGCCGTGGACACGCTCCCGTATCACGAAGATGAGATTCGCCGAATCGCCGTGGTCGCCTTTGAGCTTGCGCGCAAGCGCAGCAAGCGACTCGCATCCATTGATAAGGCGAACGTCCTTGCCACCAGCCGACTCTGGCGCAAGGTGGTGACCGAGGTCGGTGCCGAGTATCCCGATGTGAAGTTGGAGCACCGCTTGGTTGACTCCACAGCGATGCTCCTCGCCACCTGGCCAGCAACGCTCGACGTGATCGTCACCGAGAATCTCTTCGGCGACATCCTCTCTGACGAAGCGGCCGTCTTGGCCGGGTCGCTCGGCATGCTCCCCTCCGCATCACTCGGCGCGAAGCGAACGACGCACGGCACCTTCGGCCTCTACGAGCCGATCCACGGCTCCGCACCAGACATCGCAGGGAAGAACCTGGCGAACCCGATCGGCACGATCCTCTCTGGCGCAATGATGTTGCGTGAGTCGCTCGGCCACGTAGATGCCGCACTCGCAGTAGAGGAGGCGGTCGCCGCCACCGTGCGCGCAGGCGCGCGAACCGCCGATCTTGCGGGTGGCGCAGATGCCGCAGCACTGAAGTTGGCGGGCCTCACCCTGGTGGGAACGCGCGAGGCCACAGATCTGATTGTTGAGCAGGTGCTGAATGCGAAGGGTGGCGTGCGATGAGCGGCGCGATGAGCGGCGCAGCAAGCGGCGAGAAGGAGCCGGTCCTCCTCTACGACACGACGCTCCGCGACGGCGCGCAGCGCGAAGGCCTCGTCCTCTCACTGCAAGACAAGTTGCGCATCGCCCGCGCGCTCGATGAGTTCGGCATGCCAGCAATTGAGGGCGGCTGGCCAGGATCAAACCCGAAGGATATTGAGTTCTTCGCCGCCGCAAAGAAGATTCGATGGGAGCGCGCCAAGCTCGCCGCCTTCGGCAGCACGCGCCACAAGTCGAACCGACCAGAGGCCGACCCGAACCTGAACGCGCTGCTGGATGCCGAAACGCCGATCGTCACGATCTTCGGGAAGAGTTGGACGCTCCATGTTGATGAGGTGATTGAGGCGACGCGCGCGGAGAACCTCGCCATGATCGCGGAGAGCGTCGGCTACATTGCTGAGCGCGGCCGTGAGTTGGTCTATGACGCCGAGCACTTCTTTGACGGCTATGAGGCCGATTCCGCCTATGCGTTGGACACGTTGCGCGCCGCGCGCGACGCTGGCGCCTCCACCCTGGTCCTTTGTGACACTAATGGCGGCACGTTGACCAACCGGATGAGCGAGATCGTGCGCGCTGCGCGCGCCGCGCTCGCAGCTGACAAAGCTGCTCGCGATGTGGTCTGGGGGATTCACTCACACAACGATGCGGAGCTCGCCGTGGCGAATGCGCTCGCGGCGGTGGATGCCGGCGTCCGCCACGTTCAGGCAACGATCAACGGTTACGGTGAGCGTGCTGGCAATGCCAACATGGTCTCGCTGATGGCAAACCTCGCCCTCAAGAGTGAGCACAAGGTTGCTGGAGCCGACCGTCTCGCCGATCTCTCCACCCTCTCGCACGAGGTGGCGGAGATCGCCAACCTTGCACCAGATGATCACCAGCCGTATGTGGGTCGCTCTGCGTTTGCTCATAAAGGGGGCGTGCACGGCGCTGCGCAGGTGAAGACGCCCCGCGCCTATCAGCACATTGATCCGGCGCTCGTGGGGAATCGCGGCCGCCTGGTTGTTTCGGAGCTCGGCGGGAAGGCGAACACGGGGAGCCGCGCCGCAGAGCTCGGCGTGGAACTTGCCAACTCTGGACTCGACTCAAAAACGCTTTCGGCACTAGTGAAAGAGCTGGAGGCGGGCGGCGCGAGTTACGAAGGCGCCGAGGCGTCGTTCGAGCTCCTTGTTGAACGCCATAAGCCGAACTACACCGCGCCATTCAAGATTATGGATTTCACCGTCATCGTGGAGCAGCGCGAAGCGGCTGAACCGCGTGCGCAGGCAACGGTGCGCGTCCAGGTTAACGGTGAAGATCTACACACCGCATCAGATGGGAACGGCCCAGTGAACGCGCTCGATCGCGCGCTGCGCAAGGGTCTCGGCGCCTTCTATCCACAGTTGGACGAAGTACACCTTGTTGACTACAAGGTGCGCATCCTTGACGGCGGCTCCGCCACTGGCGCT
>Ga0304730_1001795_pt1 | contig 15877 bp, 4 predicted proteins | sample M_130628_MF_Meta_FD_190474 | JGI IMG/M metagenome (GOLD analysis project Ga0304730, IMG submission 190474) | Freshwater microbial communities from Lake Montjoie, Canada to study carbon cycling - M_130628_MF_MetaG (v2) (version 2) | ecosystem: Environmental > Aquatic > Freshwater > Lake | place...
GCACCCGTGTTACCACTTGATCCAGATGAACCACTTGCACCCGTGTTACCACTTGATCCAGATGAACCACTTGCACCCGTGTTACCACTTGTTCCAGATGAACCACTTGCACCCGTGTTACCACTTGTTCCAGATGAACCACTAGAACCACTTGTCCCTGATGTGCCACTAGAACCGCTTGCACCAGATGTTCCACTTGCGCCTGTGTTACCACTTGTCCCTGATGTGCCACTAGAACCGCTTGCACCAGATGTTCCACTTGCGCCTGTGTTACCACTTGTCCCTGATGTGCCACTAGCACCTGTATTACCACTTGTCCCTGATGTGCCACTTGCGCCTGTATTACCACTTGTCCCTGATGTGCCACTAGAACCGCTTGCACCAGATGTCCCGCTGCTTCCAGATGAACCACTTGTCCCATCTATCCCTGATGAACCACTTGTTCCTTCTGTGCCTGATGTTCCATTTGAACCACTTGTTCCGGATGAACCACTTGACCCTGATGTTCCAATTGTGCCACTTGACCCTGATGTTCCACTTGTTCCATCTGTACCTGATGTTCCAGATGAGCCACTTGTTCCTTCTGTGCCTGATGTCCCGCTGCTTCCAGATGAACCACTTGTTCCTTCTGTGCCTGATGTTCCATTTGAACCACTTGTTCCGGATGAACCACTTGACCCTGATGTTCCAGTTGTGCCACTTGACCCTGATGTTCCACTTGTTCCATCTGTACCTGATGTTCCAGATGAGCCACTTGTTCCTTCTGTGCCTGATGTCCCGCTGCTTCCAGATGAACCACTTGTTCCTTCTGTCCCTGATGTCCCGCTGCTTCCAGATGAACCACTTGTTCCTGATGTTCCACTACTCCCAGATGAACCACTTGTTCCTTCTGTCCCTGATGTCCCGCTGCTTCCAGATGAACCACTTGTTCCTTCTGTCCCTGATGTCCCGCTGCTTCCAGATGAACCACTTGTTCCTTCTGTCCCTGATGTTCCAGATGAACCGCTTGTCCCCTCTGTGCCTGATGTCCCAGATGAACCACTTGTTCCCTCTGTGCCTGATGTACCAGATGAACCACTTGTTCCCGCTGTGCCTGATGTACCAGATGATCCGCTTGAACCACTTGTGCCTGATGTGCCACTACTTCCTGATGAACCAGATGAACCTGCTGCGCCACTTGCTCCAGATGTCCCATTTTGACCAGCAAGAATATCAAATATCAATGGGCTAGTACCAATTGTTAAATTATCTGTTGATGTTAAATAAAATGTTTTTTCAGCATATGTTAATCCTGATAATGCTAAAACCTCAACCCCAGCAAATAAATCAGTATTTGTATTAAAATCATAATCACGACTTAATAATTGTGATGTTTCTAGTCTATATATTCCATTATCTTGTGGTAAATTTTGTTGCCATACCAATATTCTATCATTAATATCAAGATTAATTCCATCAATTGATGTTGGTGTTGTTGCACCTGATAATGCTATATTTTCTGTTGTTGCGACAACACATGGTCTTTTCTCTGTTGAAATGGCTTGACCATAAAGATGTAGTCTTGTTGGCATATTATTATTTTATTATATAAATAGTTTCTTTTATTTTCATATAAATAGTTCAATAATAAAAAAAAACAATATAATGTATATTTATTCCATTATTAATGCAAAAAAAGTATAACACCATAAGATGTTATACTTAATTTGAACTTGGATGAAAATTTAAATACTTAATATCTCATCAAATCTATTATAGAGATACTACCTACTAACTCAAGTAGCAATCTACTATTACTGCTGCTCCAGCGTTATATTCTTCTGTGCAAGCCAGAGCAGAACCTCCTGAATCATACCCACCAGCAAGAAGACCACATGATTTTGTTCCCATACCTGCAGAATTATGTCTTGCGGTTATTAGTGCACCACCTACCACCCAAGATGTTCCATTATATTCTTCTGTACAACCAACATAACTTGACGAACTAGGGTTAGTAGAACCACCCATAGCAAGTCCTGCATTTTGTGTACCTGCTCCTGCTAAAGAAAATCTTGCTGTTATCAATGCACCCCCTGCTGTCCAAGATGCACCATTGTATTCTTCCACAGATGAAAAACTAGGAGGAGAACCAGCATAACCTCCCATAACAAGTCCATCATTTTGTGTACCTGCTCCTGCTGCACTATATCTTGCTGTGGACAATGCACCACCTGTTGACCAAGATGTGCCATTGTATTCTTCAGAGCATGATGTAGTGTATCTACCCCCTATTGAAAGTGCTTCATTTTGTGAACCTGCTCCTGCATTGCTATAAGTTGCTATTATCAACGCACCTCCTGTTGACCAAGATGTGCCATTGTATTCTTCTGTACATCTTGAGCCTGAAATTGGAAAATACCCCCCCATAGCAAGTCCTGCATTCTGTGTTCCAGCACCTGATAATTGTTGTCTTCCCCTTGTCAGCGTGCCACCTGCTGACCAAGATGTACCATTGTATTCTTCATTGCAAGATAAAGAACCAGTAGCACCTCCAAATACAAGTCCTTCATTCTGTGTTCCTGCTCCTGCTAAAGAATACCTTGCTGTTATCAACGCACCCCCTGTTGACCAAGATGACGCCCCAAATCCACAATAAGAAATCATTGGCACCGAATTTGCTGTATCAAACCAAAAACACATTGAATTTGCATTTATAACAGCAGGTCTTGATAATGATGCTGGAATTTCAACTGATGTTCCATTTGTTCCAGATGCACCTGATGTTCCACTTGTCCCAGATGAACCACTTGCACCTGTGTTACCACTACTTCCAGATGAACCACTTGTTCCAGATGAACCACTTGTGCCAGATGCACCACTTGTTCCTGCTGTTCCATTTATACCTGATGTCCCATTAACACCACTTGTCCCATTAACACCACTTGTTCCATTAACACCAAGATAAACACCACCACCAAATAATTTTAATATGTATGTTGATGTTGGTGCTGGGTTCTCTGAGTTAATTGTTAATGTATCTCCAACAATTGTATAATCATCACCATATTGTTGCAATTGACCATTAACAAAGAATAAACTAGCCGCTTGTTCAATTTCTTGAGAAATGGTAAATACTCTATTTGTACCATCTGTCACACCTGAAATGGATAATTCTGTTATTGATGGACTTGTTCCACTTGTTCCTGCTGTTCCACTTGTTCCTGCTGTTCCGCTACTACCAGATGTACCACTTGTCCCCTCTGTGCCTGATGTTCCAGATGAACCACTTGTTCCTTCTGTTCCTGATGTACCAGATGAACCACTTGTTCCAGATGAGCCACTTGTTCCAGATGAACCACTTGTGCCTTCTGTCCCGCTTGTCCCTGAACTACCAGATGTGCCACTTGTTCCCTCTGTGCCTGATGTTCCACTACTACCACTTGTTCCATCTATACCTGATGTTCCTGATGAACCACTTGTACCTTCTGTTCCTGATGTCCCGCTTGAACCAGATGAACCACTCGTCCCTTCCGTTCCTGATGTTCCACTACTACCACTTGTTCCATTTATACCTGATGTGCCAGATGAACCACTTGTTCCTTCTGTTCCTGATGTTCCACTTGAGCCAGATGAACCACTTGTTCCTTCTGTTCCTGATGTACCGCTTGAACCACTTGTTCCATCAATCCCTGATGTACCACTTGAACCACTTGTCCCATCTATACCTGATGTGCCGCTTGAGCCAGATGAGCCACTTGTTCCTGATGTCCCGCTGCTTCCAGATGAACCACTTGTTCCATCAATCCCTGATGTCCCGCTTGAACCACTTAATCCACTTGTTCCATCTGTGCCTGATGTTCCGCTTGAACCAGATGAACCACTTGTTCCTTCTGTTCCTGATGTTCCGCTTGAACCACTTGTTCCATCAATCCCTGATGTACCACTTGAACCACTTGTTCCATCTGTACCTGATGTTCCGCTTGAGCCAGATGAGCCACTTGTTCCTGATGTCCCGCTGCTTCCAGATGAACCACTTGTTCCATCAATCCCTGATGTCCCGCTTGAACCACTTAATCCACTTGTTCCATCTGTGCCTGATGTTCCGCTTGAACCAGATGAACCACTTGTTCCTTCTGTTCCTGATGTTCCGCTTGAACCACTTGTTCCATCAATCCCTGATGTACCACTTGAACCACTTGTTCCATCTGTACCTGATGTTCCGCTACTCCCAGATGAACCACTTGTTCCATCAATCCCTGATGTACCACTTGAACCACTTGAACCACTTGTCCCATTTATACCTGATGTGCCAGATGAACCACTTGTTCCTTCTGTTCCTGATGTTCCACTTGAGCCAGATGAACCACTTGTTCCTTCTGTTCCTGATGTCCCGCTTGAGCCACTTGTTCCACCAATCCCTGATGTCCCGCTTGAACCAGATGAACCACTTGTTCCTTCTGTCCCTGACGTTCCTGATGTTCCACTACTTCCAGATGTACCACTTCCGCCTGTGTTACCACTTGAACCTGATGTTCCATTTAAACCTGTTAATTGCATATCCCATTCCGTTGAATTGGCAGAAATAGGTATTCCTCCACAACCTAATACATCCATCTGAACTTCCCATAGTGCACCAATAAGTTGGATTGCAGTTATTCTACCTTGATAGTAGAATGTACTATTAGGTGGGGTATGTCCTTCATCATTAGTTTTGTCAACTATACTGATAAAATTACCCACTGCAAATGCTCCAATAGTTTCAACATAAAAAGTAGTGCCTGAACCAACCAAAGAGCAATCGGTGGCATAACCAGGGAAAGTTAATGTACCACCACCTGCTTTTTGAACCGTTTGAGCAAGAAAACCTAACCCTACTCCTCCAGATGAACCGCTTGAACCACTTGTTCCATCTATACCTGATGTACCTGATGTTCCACTTGAACCAGATGAACCACTTGTTCCATTTATGCCTGATGTACCTGATGTTCCACTTGAACCAGATGAACCACTTGTTCCATTTATGCCTGATGTACCACTTGAACCACTTGTTCCATCTATACCTGATGTGCCACTTGAACCACTTGTTCCATCAATCCCTGATGTGCCACTACTACCAGATGAACCACTTGTACCATCTATCCCTGATGTTCCGCTTGAACCACTTGTTCCTGATGTTCCACTACTCCCAGATGAACCACTTGTTCCTTCTGCGCCTGATGTTCCGCTTGAACCACTTGTTCCATCAATCCCTGATGTGCCACTACTACCAGATGAACCACTTGTACCATCTATCCCTGATGTTCCGCTTGAACCACTTGTTCCATCAATCCCTGATGTGCCACTACTACCAGATGAACCACTTGTACCATCTATCCCTGATGTTCCACTTGAACCAGATGAACCACTTGTTCCATTTATGCCTGATGTACCATTTGAACCACTTGTTCCATCTATACCTGATGTGCCACTACTACCAGATGAACCACTTGTTCCATCAATCCCTGATGTGCCACTACTACCAGATGAACCACTTAAACCAGATGTTCCACTACTTCCAGATGAACCAGAAGTACCTGCAACACCACTTGTTCCTGAAGTCCCACTTTGACCAGCAAGAATCTCAAAAGTCAATGGGCTAGTGCCAATTGTTAAATCACCTGATGATGTTAAATAAAATGTTTTTTCAGCATATGTTGACCCTGACAACACCAAAGTCTCAACACCAGCATATAAGTCTTCACTTATATTAAAATCGTAATCACGAACTAATAATTGTGATGTTTTTCTTATGTATATTCCATTATCTTGCGGTGAACTTTGTTGCCACACCAGTATTCTATCATTAATATCAAGATTAATTCCATCAATTGATATTGGTGTTGATGCTCCTGATAATACTATATTCCCTGTTGTTGCAACAATACATGGCCTCTTCTTTGTTGTCGAAATGGCCTGACCATAAATATTTAATCTTGTTGGCATATTATTATTTTTTACTTATACATAAATACTTTAATATTTTAAAAAAACATAAAATATAACACAATTATATAATAATTATATACTTTATAAAAAAAAAATCTGTATATTAAAACACTTACTTTATAAACCATAGTATTTTATATCTTTAAATATTATAATATTAATCTCCTAACCACCTTGCTTGAAACCAAGACCTAGTTACTTCTTGTGTTCTTGCATTTGCATTACCACCATTATTAATAATGTTTACATAGTCAGTTGAGCCATTTAGATATAAAATTTTTCTTACTTGTTGTATTATTGAAGATATTGAACCCGCTATTCCTATAGTACTGCCATTTTTTTGTATTCCCATATTAGCTTCTCCATTTCTATAGACATCATAACTAGCCGCAATTTCCCAATAACCTGCTTTTAGTGGTGTAAAGGTATAAGTTGAAGTATTAAACCATGCACTTGATACATTTACACTATTACTCACAATACTATATCTACAAATATCAATAGTAAAACTACCTGGTAAAGTATAAACAACGTCTGCATATGCTTCGAGTAAATAAAGTGCTGCACTTGTTCCAGATGAACCACTTGTTCCTAATGTACCGCTACTCCCAGATGAACCACTTGTCCCTGATGTACCACTAGTGCCACTTGTACCTGATGTTCCACTTGTACCTGATGTACCGCTACTCCCAGATGAACCACTTGTGCCTGACGTCCCACTAGTGCCACTAATAAATGTTATACTATTATATAATTTTAAAATGTCTGTACTTATTGGTGGTGATAAATAATTAATTAAAGTAATTATATTGTTATCAATAGTATAATCTTCATTATATGTCATCAATACACCATTTATGAAAAATAAATGATTTACTTCATTAATAAGTGTTGATGCCGTATATACTACATTTATACCATCTTTACTCCCAGCCAAACTAATTTCAGCCAAAGGTGTACCACTTGTCCCTGATGAGCTGCTTGTTCCTGATGTCCCACTTGTGCCATCACTACCAGATGTCCCACTTGTACTACTACTTCCACTTGTACCACTACTTCCACTTGTTCCTGATGTACCAGATAATCCACTTGTGCCACTTGTGCCCTCTGTACCAGATGTGCCAGATGAACCACTTGTTCCACTTGTACCAGATGAACCACTTGTACCCTCTGTACCAGATGTGCCAGATGAACCACTTGTTCCACTTGTACCAGATGAACCACTTGTACCCTCTGTGCCTGATGTTCCGCTTGAACCACTTGTTCCATCTATCCCTGATGTGCCACTACTACCAGATGAGCCACTTGTTCCCTCTGTTCCTGATGTACCGCTTGTTCCATCTATCCCTGATGTGCCGCTACTACCAGATGAACCACTTGTTCCCTCTGTTCCTGATGTACCGCTACTCCCAGATGAACCACTTGTACCAGAACTTCCACTTGTACCATTACTACCTGATGTCCCACTTGTGCCATAACTACCAGATGTTCCACTTGTGCCACTACTTCCACTTGTGCCATTTGTCCCTGAACTACCACTTGTGCCACTTGTACCAGAACTACCACTTGTTCCACTTGTTCCATCACTACCGGATGTCCCACTTGTACCGCTACTTCCACTTGTTCCTGATGTACCAGATGAGCCACTTGTGCCAGATGTACCCTCTGTGCCAGATGTGCCAGATGAACCACTTGTACCCTCTGTGCCTGAACTACCACTTGTGCCTGATGTACCATTAACACCAATAACAGCTCCACCATATATCTTTAATATACAATTTGGTGTTGGTGCTGGGTTTCCTGAGTAAATTGTTAATTCATCTCCAACAATTGTATAATCCTCACCATATTGTTGCAATTGACCATTATAGAAAAATAAATGATTACTTATTTCAACAGATTCAGATATGTCAAATTTTCTATTAGAACCATCTTTTATGCCTGAAATGGATAATTCTTTTAATGCTGATGCACTTGTTCCTGATGTCCCAGTTGTACCTGATGTTCCACTTGTACCTGACGTTCCACTACTTCCAGATGAACCAGATGTTCCACTTGTGCCTGATGTTCCACTTGAACCACTACTACCACTTGTCCCTGATGTACCAGTAGTGCCACTTGTACCTGATGTTCCACTTGTACCTGATGTACCGCTACTCCCAGATGAACCACTTGTGCCTGACGTCCCACTAGTGCCACTAATAAATGTTATACTATTATATAATTTTAAAATGTCTGTACTTATTGGTGGTGATAAATAATTAATTAAAGTAATTATATTGTTATCAATAGTATAATCTTCATTATATGTCATCAATACACCATTTATGAAAAATAAATGATTTACTTCATTAATAAGTGTTGATGCCGTATATACTACATTTATACCATCTTTACTCCCACTCAAACTAGTTTCAGCCAAAGGTGTACCACTACTACCACTTGTCCCTGATGTACCAGTAGTGCCACTTGTACCAGTGGTGCCACTTGTGCCTGATGTACCGCTACTCCCAGATGAACCACTTGTGCCTGATGTCCCGCTAGTACCACTAATAAATGTTATACTATTATATAATTTTAAAATATCTGTACTTATTGGTGGTGATAAATAATTAATTAAAGTAATTTTATCTACATTAATAGTATAATCTTCATTATATGTCATCAATACACCATTTATGAAAAATAAATGATTTACTTCATTAATAAGTGTTGATGCCGTATATACTACATTTATACCATCTTTACTCCCAGCCAAACTAATTTCAGCCAAAGGTGTGCCACTAGTGCCACTTGTCCCTGATGTACCACTAGTGCCACTTGTACCTGACGTTCCACTTGTACCTGATGTACCGCTACTCCCAGATGACCCACTTGTGCCTGAACTACCACTTGTCCCTGATGTTCCATGAATACCAATAAGAACACTAGCATATATCTTTAATATGCAATTTGGTGTTGGAGGTGGATTAGCAATATCAATAGATAAAGTTGCGCCTGATGTTGTGTTTGATATGGTATAATCTACACCATATTGTTGCAATTGGCCATTATAGAAAAATAAATGATTATTTACATCAATAGATTCAGATATTCCAAATATTCTATTTATACCATTTTTTGCACCTGTAATGGATAATTCTTCTAATGGTGTCCCAGATGTCCCACTTGTACCTGATGTTCCACTTGAACCACTTGTGCCACTTGTGCCACTTGTCCCTGATGTGCCACTAGTACCACTTGTTCCTGAACTACCACTTGTCCCTGATGTACCATTAATACCAATAACAAAACCACCATATATCTTTAATATACAATTTGGTGTTGGAGGTGGATTAGCAATATCAATAGATAAAGTTGCGCCTGTTGTTGTGGCTGATATGGTATAATCTACACCATATTGTTGCAATTGACCATTATAGAAAAATAAATGAGTATCTATATCAATAAATCCAGTTATGTCAAATAACCTATTAACATTATTTTTAGGCCCTATTATTTCTAATTCTACTAATGGTGACGCAGATGTCCCACTTGACCCTGATGTTCCACTTGTGCCTGATGTTCCAATTGAACCACTACCTGTGCCTGATGTTCCAGATGAACCACTTGTTCCTCCTGTTCCTCCTGCACTAAATTCAACCCATCTTGCATTATTTCTTGTTACTCCACTTATCCCTTCAATGGTTGATCCTGTCCAAGCATTTAATAATAATTGACCTTCATTTGTGTTATCATATATTTGATAACCAAAATCAATATTTATAACAGAACCAGCATTTACAGCATTATTAAATAATGTTTCATAGTTTGGTATTTGGTATTGATATGTCTTATTATTCTCATAAACATAAGCAAGCATACCAAGTTTTCTCCTTCCAGAAGAAACACCATCTGAATATAAATTAATTACATTTGGAGAACCATTTGGTGCATTATAACTAAAATCAATTGGAATGGTGTTTCCTGAATATAATATTGTCCCAGTTGCACCACTTGGTATGTTGAAATTTAAATCACTTAACTTAAAAACTTCATAAAAACCCCCAACTTGAAATGAACTAAAGTTGCTTCCTGTGTTTGAATCAAGATTCACAGAATTTGGTCCAGCTAAAACAACAGAAGATTTTGGATTTTTATAGTTAAAACTCATTAATTATTTTATTATTTTTTATAAATACATCACATTCTATTTTAACCATAAATTAAACATTTGTAAATGTTATTGATGTTGTTTTATAAGTTATTGTGCTTTCAACTTGGGATACATTATTACAATTAATTTATATGTTGCCATATTAAGATAAAACGCAAGAGTTTAGTAATGAATATTCAATAATATACCCACTGCTATCAACTCTAATATAATAAACGGTCGAACCATTTACAAAAATACTTCCACTTACTTGATGGTAACCAATCTCTGCACTGTATGGTGTATAAAAAGGTGGATTATTGTTATATAATCTTGTCCCAACACCAATTGGATCAGAAAAATACCTCACACTACTACCAGTCACCGAAGCACAAATTTGAGATGGGGGACAATTTGCTGTAGCTTGTCTAATATCACATAATAATGTTTGCCCACTAGCAAAATTTGGCGCAGTTGTCCCAACATCTATATCCCCACCACCATTTATTTCATAACGATAATCTATACTAAAACTTAAATTAGGTATTGGTTGTGGTGATGGTGTAACTGTTCGTGTAACCGTTGGTGTTTTTGTATTGGTTGGAGTAATTGATGGTGTTATGGTATTAGTTGGTGTAACTGTTGGTGTCATAGTGCTTGTTGGTGTTGTTGTTCCACCTGGTGTGGTTGTATTAGTTGGTGTAACTGTTGGTGTAACTGTGCTTGTTGGCGTAGGTGATGAGCAAATAGTATTGCCAGTTATTGCCCCTGATGAATTTATACCATAACAAATTCCATTATTTACAAATATTCTTTCACTACCCCAAGCCGAAGAATCACTATTATTACAAGAACTTAAACTTGGATAATAAATTGCTCCATTACTTGAATTAAATGTAGCATATCTACCAACAACATAACCACTAGCATTACAAGCAGTTGAACAATCATTAGCGCCAGATGTATCTCTATACCCTGAAAAAACTTTACATGCTGCTACTAGTGATGCTGTTGGTGTTATAGTTCTTGTTGGTGTTATACTATTTGTTGGTGTTATTGTTGGTGTTGGTGTTGGTGTTGGTGTTGGTGTTCCACCTGGTGTAGTTGTATTGGATGGTGTTATTGTTTGAGTTGCTGTTATACTTATTGATGGTGTTATGGTTGGTGTTTGTGATGGTGTTTTTGTTGGAAGTGGAGTCACATTTGCACAATTTGTTATTGTGCTAAAATACCAATCTGATGGACCAAATGATGCTATTCTAATACAATACCCATTTTGCATTACATAGTAAAGTGGAGGAAGTCCGCCTGAATTTGCCCCATCTGTTGAGCATAAATTTAATGTTTCATATATCTTACTAGTACCATAATTAACAATTGTATCTGCTGTACTATACCATGTTATTGTATCAGTTGTTGTATCCGCACAAGCCTCTGTGCAATCTTCCCATGAAGTTAGAATAGTACCTGTTTGTTTTTTTGTAAATGTATGCGCATAACAGACTCTTGGTGCTGGTGTGGCAGTTGGTGTTATTGTATTAGTTGGTGTAATTGTATTGGTTGGTGTGATTGTGTTAGTAGGTGTAATAGTATTTGTTATGGTTGGTGTTATTGTTTGAGTTGGAGTAATACTATTTGTTGGGGTAATAGTGCTTGTAGGTGTTAGGGTTGGGGTTGGGCCTATTGTTGGGCAAGTCAATTCCAATTCAAATGAACCCCCAACTATATCTGTTGTTACTTGAACAATAATTGTTGTTGGGGTATTTGTTGTTTTTGTAAAATTATTCTCATACACCCCAGTAAATGTTGTAGATGATATAACAATACTTGAATCCCAAGTTACTTGCACCCTTGAATTAACTGTTGATGAACATACTATATCTATAGTACCTGTATTTAGTCCAACATCAAATGTATATATATAATTTGCTTTTAACCCATCACTATTATAAATTGTTGTATTGCAATTACCCGTGTAATTAAATGTTGAATAACTTGTTGGTGTTGGAGTAAGTCCTAGTGTATTAGTTGGTGTTATTGTATTAGTTGGTGTTATTGTATTAGTTGGTGTAATAGTGTTAGTAGGAGTTATAGTTTGAGTTGGTGTAATAGTGCTAGTTGGGGTTATTGTATTAGTTGGTGTTTGTGTTGGTGTTATAGTATTAGTTGGTGTTATACTATTAGTTGGTGTAATAGTTGGTGTTATACTATTAGTTGGTGTAATAGTTGGTGTTATACTACTAGTTGGTGTAATAGTTGGTGTTATACTATTAGTTGGTGTAATAGTTGGTGTTATACTATTAGTTGGTGTAATAGTTGGTGTTATTGTATTGGTTGGAGTAATTGTTGGTGTAATAGTTGGTGTAACAGTTCTTGTTGGTGTAATAGTTGGGGTAACAGTTCTTGTTGGTGTTGGTGATGGTGATGGGCATATTGTTGATCCAGTTATTGTCCCAACTGAACTTGTGGAATAACAATACTCATTTCTACTAAAATTCCTAATTCCCCCCCAACTACTAGTATTATTATTCAAACAAGATTGGAAATCAACATAATATGTTTGACCAATTGACCCATCAAATGAACTTGTTTTACCACATATCTGTGTATTTGGCTCATTACGACAAACATCATAACAACTTAATGACCCTATTGGGTCAACATAAACATCAAAACAATTACAAGCATTTAAATCAGGAATCAATGAATTTCCCCTAAAATATATCTTATTATTGTTGTTTATTAATCTAAAATTTGAATTGCTAAATGTGGTATAAATATGATAAAAATCTTGTGGTATGGTAAAACCAGAATATTCAACAGTTAATGAAGCATATAACATATTAATATTAACAGGTGTCAACATTGCTGGATCACTATACTCATTAACCCCTATATTGCTAACAATACTTCTATTTGTATTTAAATTTGGAATGACCCAAGTGTACCAAGAATACCCTGTTGAGATGTATGCTGGAACTTCATGTGTCTTGAATAGATATGCTTGAATTATATTCCCATATTCATCAAATCCTCCACTATTTTGACTTATCTTTGCTGTCCTAATTTGCGGTGCTGTCACACCCCAACCAGAGAATGACAAATATCTGTTAAGTTCGTTATTAAATGTGGTTGCACTTATGGATGGACCAATACCATTTGAAAACCCCCTAAATAAACTACCACTCATCCAATTACTAAAATCAGAATTCAAACTAACTGGTTCAATAAATAAATAAGCATCAAATTCCTCTGGGGTTGTTGGGGTAACTGTTGGAGTTATGGTTGGTGTTGGGGTATTTGTTCTTGTTGGGGTATTTGTGGGTGTTATAGTTCTTGTTGGGGTTATGGTTGGTGTTTTTGTTTTTGTTGGGGTTAATGATATGGTTGGAGTAATGCTTGGGGTTAAAGATATGGTTGGTGTTATGCTTGGCGTTGGTGTTGGAGTTGCACATTGTATCTGAATGTTTACTCCTACTAAAAATTGTTCTCTTGTTATGTTGTCATATAATGGTGTTGTGCTTGTTGAATTAAGATAAATATCAAATGGTCCTTTTGAGTGAGATGCCGGATTTAATTGTAAAAAATACCTTGAACAAGCAGTAACACCTGAAATGATATTCTCAACACTATTTTCACATATTGGATCCGTATTTATTACAATTAATGTATAATTTGCCATTTTTTATTTATAATTTATAAGCAGATATCATTATATTGGTGATGGTGATGGTGTTGGTGTTGGTGTAATTATCTCAACAACTTCCAAATCACAATTTGGAGGTATTGTTGGTGTTGGCGTTGGTGTAATAGTTGATGTTGGAGTTTCTGTTGGTGTTGGAGTTTCTGTTTGAGTTGGTGTTTCTGTTTGAGTTGGTGTAATAGTGTTAGTAGGTGTTATAGTTTGAGTTGGTGTTGGTGTTTCTGTTTGAGTTGGTGTAATAGTGTTAGTAGGTGTTATAGTTTGAGTTGGTGTTGGAGTTAATGTTGGTGTTGGTGCAATTATCTCAACAACTTCCAAATCACAATTTGGAGGTATTGTTGGTGTTGGCGTTGGTGTAATAGTTGATGTTGGAGTTTCTGTTGGTGTTGGAGTTTCTGTTTGAGTTGGTGTAATAGTGCTTGTAGGTGTTATAGTTTGAGTTGGTGTTGGAGTTGATGTAATAGTGTTAGTAGGTGTAATAGTTTGAGTTGGTGTAATAGTTGGTGCAATTATCTCAACAACTTCCAAATCACAATTTGGAGGTATTGTTGGTGTTGGTGTTGGTGTTTCTGTTGGTGTTGGTGTTTGAGTTTCTGTTGGAGTTGGTGTGGGCGTAGCAGGAACATCAACAATAGTAATTGTCCCCCCCATGCTACTATGAAATTGACAAATATAATATAATGTTGATGGTGCATCATATGGAACAACAAATGTAATAATTCCATTATCAATACCATTATTTGTAACCCCAGAATTGTAAGCATCTGATGTTCCTGTAACATTTGCTGTTTTTATCCAGAAAGGGTGACCAGGACTATTGATGCTAAATGTGTATGTTTGTCCTTCAGTAAGTGTTAATGTTGGGTTTGTTTCATAATTTATGATATAGGCACTTGCGCCATTATTTGTTACATAATATGTATTTGCTGGAATTGGTGATTTTGTAATACTTGGCGTTGGAGTAATTGTATTAGTTGGAGTGATTGTGTTAGTTGGAGTGATTGTGTTGGTAGGTGTGATTGTATTGGTTGGTGTGATTGTGTTTGTAGGTGTGATTGTATTGGTTGGTGTGATTGTTGGCGTTGGAGTGATTGTGTTGGTAGGTGTGATTGTATTGGTTGGTGTGATTGTGTTTGTAGGTGTGATTGTATTGGTTGGTGTGATTGTTGGCGTTGGAGTTGGTGTAATTATCTCAACAACTTCCAAATCACAACCCGGAGGTGTTGTTGGTGTTGGTGTAATTGTATTGGTTGGCGTTACTGTATTTGTTGGTATAATAGTATTAGTAGGTGTTATTGTTTTAGTTGGTGTAATAGATGGTGTAACTGTATTTGTTTTTGTAATGCTTGGGGTTAAAGATATGGTTGGTGTTATGCTTGGAGTTGGTGTTGGCGTATTTACACCCCCACAATCAATTATCTTAAAATAACTGCAAGAATTGGAATCCTTGATGGTTATCATTATTTGGTTTGCCCCATCAAATATTGTTGGAATCCCTATTGTTGCAGGTAATGAACTTGTATTCACAATGGTTGCCACATAAGTTTCATAGTCTCCATTCACATCTGATATATAAACATTTAAGGGAGTTGTTCCTGTTAAACCATTTAAAGTAATGGTATGATTTGTTGATGGTGGTGGGATATATCCCGGAGTTGCAGATGGCGTTGGAGTTGGAGTTGGCGTGATTGATGTAATATCTGTAACACTATATATAATATCACAATTTATATAGCAATTATATTTCTTTGATGTTCTACATCCTATATTGTCTTGAACTATGATTGTTACTTGTGGTGTTGAATTAAAGATTTCTGGTAAATTAAATGTAACCCCACCCACAATAGGTAATATATTTACTTGACCCAAATATGTTTCATTACCCCCAAATACATCAGATACATAGATGCTTAAAGGAGTGTCTCCACTTAAACTTGTAAATATAATGTTTGTCATACTGAACAACTAATGTCATATGCTATTTTCAAGTTTATGGTTAATACCTGTGATGTTATACTATCTCCTGGGTCTGCTATGATGTTTATTGTATTTGTTATTAAGTCATAAGACACACT
>Ga0304730_1001796_pt1 | contig 15871 bp, 25 predicted proteins | sample M_130628_MF_Meta_FD_190474 | JGI IMG/M metagenome (GOLD analysis project Ga0304730, IMG submission 190474) | Freshwater microbial communities from Lake Montjoie, Canada to study carbon cycling - M_130628_MF_MetaG (v2) (version 2) | ecosystem: Environmental > Aquatic > Freshwater > Lake | place...
CTGTGGACTTTGCGTAAGCTGCTGCCATGTTGCGAACTAGCTCATCAAAGAATGCTGGAGATGTACGATCTAGCAATTCAACAGAGAATGTCTGCTGTCCTGCATACTTCTTTACATCTACTGACAAGAATGCTGAGTTCTGATCTGTGTCAGAGAATGCTGCGTTTTCTGCTGCTACTGCAACAGTTGGCATTGCTGTGATCTTTGGGATCTCAAAAGTCATACCTGCATCGGGCAATACTCCACGAGAGATTGACTCAATAGATGGACGGATTGTTGTGCCAAGTGGGTTGATGATTTCAGATAGCTGACGAGTTGGTACTAGACCAGCGTTGTCTGATGTGTCATCTGCTGCGCGTAGATACTGGCGAGCATCTTCGTCACCTAGTGCTGCGCGGATAGAGTTTTCTGCATACTTAGCTGCTGTCAATTCGATGCGTGGCTTTGTAAAGTATGCTGCTGATACAGTTGGGCGAGCAGCTTCAACCGCTGGTGCTTCAACTGGTGTTGCTTCGACTGCTGGAGTGGTTTGTTCCACGATGGCTGTCTCGCTTTCTGTTGGTTGGATTGTTTCTTCTACATCGGATTCTTCCGCTGCAATATCAGTAACCTGAGCAGACTTGAATGCTGGCTCGGTTACTAAACTTACTTCGACCAAGCGAGCAGCGGACACATAAGTCACGCCATCCTTGATCGTAGACTTGAGAACTTCTGCCCCAATGCTTAAACCTGACTGTAATCCTTCTTCTGCAAGGATGAGTGCTTCTGTACCGCGCTGTGAGCGACTGACAGAAAAGACTGCATCGATTGAGTTCTCAGATTCGCTAAATGAAACCATGCGACCTAAAGGCTTCTTGACATCATGGGAACTGAGCAACTTGATTGCTTTAGGATCTTCAATAGCAATAGATCCAGAAGCAAAGATTACTTTGCCCATATTGGTAGATCCCGCTTCGACATTGAGAGGCACAATCTTGCCAGAGACAGTGCGACTTGCTGAGTCTGCTGTGAGTTCAGCTGAAAAGGTAATTACTTGGTTCATTGCATACCTTGGCTTCCATTAGGTGTTAGATCAGTCATTCCCATAGCCTGCTCCTGGGTAATTAGATTCAGGCTAAGTAATTTTTCAATTACTGCTAATTCTTGCAGTGGGTCTGTGCGTAAAAAGTTCTTGTCAATGTCAAACTTGACGACATTGCCACGAGCAGTAATGTCATCCATTGAGAGGCGATCTTCAATCGCTGAGATAAATGGCTGTAAAGATAATGTCAAGAATTGCTTGCGCTCATCTTGCACATTGGCATAAGTCATAGAGTTATTCTGATCTGCTGAGACATAGTAGGCAGGCACATTGCAGAGGCGAGCGATTTCAGTAGCCAGGTTAAATATTGCTTCTCCGTACATCATGTCTTTAGGTGAGAATGACACAGGATTATATTCAAGTGTGGATGTCAAGTAAGCAGTGCTTCGATTATTGCGAGCAGTCTTCCATGCAGCTAGTAATCCAGAGACCTCTTTAGGATCTAGATCAGCGCCAGTATTTTTGATGTAACCAGTTGCCATTGGTGTAGATGCTGCAATGGTTGCTGCCTTTTGCACATCAATAGCAGCGCGAATTGTGGAGACGCCAGTGTTAAGAATGCCATCGCTTAGCGATTGGAAAGTCACGAGAGATCCCAAACCATCCATAGGCAAAGTAGTGCCATCGACTGCATAGGATCTTACAAAGACATTATCTTTATCTAGTGTTGCAGTTACTCGGCTGTTAGCAATCCACTCAAAGCGAGAAGGTCTGCCGTCCTCTTGATAAACTTCTACGACTTTCCAAAATGCTTGACCATAAAACAAAAGTGAATCAACAGTCCATGCGATAGTTACGGATCGTGGCTGTGAGTATGAAGGTTGCTCTAACCAGGCAGGAGATCCTAATTCTTCATTGCTAGATTTCTTGTAAAGCTCTAGAGGAATTGCACCGATAGTGCCAGCCAATAAATTACGGCAGCGCATAAGTGCTGGCACTGAGATCGCTTCATTCCTGCCAACATAGGCAAACTGAAAGGGCATTGCATAAGGTGAATACTCGCCAAGAACTTGAGGCGCGGATTGAGCTTGTAATTGTGGCTTAGACTCTAGCCCAAATGCTTGCAGTAATTTACCCATAGACAGAAAGTGTAGCATTTGTCAAGAGATTAGACAATGTGCTAGGGCGTGTCTAAGTATAGATTTGTGGTTTAGGTTGAGGGATCATTAACTTACTAACCACCATCGCCAAACCAATAGGTGCTGAGATATCTCCAGCAGACTTGCGTTTAATTATGCGCCACGCGCTGTCATTGACTTTAGCTGCACAGTTATTCATCTGCTGGATCAGTTCTGCCTGCCCGTTGTGGACTACTCGAGCGTTCACCAAGCCTTCTAAGAGATCGCCACAGGCTTTATAAAATTGCTGACCTGAGACATCCTCTGTCATTACTCCAGCGTTAGCCAGGCGATCTGCAATAGTTTGTGTGGCGTACTTGTCGAAGCAGACTAGGCGAGGCTTGTAGATGTCGCACCATGCTTTTATAGATGCCGCCATCTTTAATTCATCAATGGCAACCTGAGAGCTGTAAGTCTCCAAGATCCCGATGCCAATCCTCCCATCTGGGAGTAGCTGTCCTGCGACTAATGATCCGTTCCTGCGTGAAGGACTGACATCGAAACCAAATACAGTATAAGCCCCGACAGCCATTTCAAGCGTGCTATCGGATGTGTCTTCTAGTACGCCATGAGCCCATGGACTACTTAGAGAATCGATCCATTGACATAGCGTTTCAGTGCGCGTATTTTCAATAGGAGAAGTAGCAATCGCTTCTTCAATCGCTTCCTCCGTGATTGTGTACCCCAATGAGGGGTTAGCCAAAGCCCATGCATTGCGGTCGTTTATCTTGCAATATTGTGGCGCAGAATACTCATAGAATCCGTATGACTTGGGTGGGTAGTCGATGGCTCGTTCTCTGAGGTCATTAAGAACAGTTGAAAACGCATCTCCTGCATTAGAGGTAAGAAGCGTTTGACTATTTGGGTGAGCTCTAGTAGTTGGAGTTGCTGCTCTAAATCCATCTTCTGTGATCTCGCGGATTTCATCAATGTAAAGTAACCCATTGACACTTCTTCCTCTAGATCCGTCTCTAGTAGCTGCAACCACATCAAGGCGCGCTCCAGAGAGCATTTCAATAGACTCTGTGCCGTTGGCGTGTCTGATCTGTTTAACGAATCCTTTGAGGTGGTCATTGGTCTCCAATAAGCTAGTAATTTGTCGGAAGGTATCTAGTGCCATAGATCTGTTAGAGCTCATGATGAGGACATTGGTATTCCACTTGATGAGGTGTGCCAGGATTAGCATACGCGCTAAGTGAGTCTTGCCATTCTGCCTGGCTACCAATATCAGGTTTGTCTTGCGAATCCACATGCCATTTTTGTCCACAGTAAGCATGTCCTTAAGGACAAACTCCTGCCAAGGCATAAGCGGAATCTTTACAATCTCGCATAGGTCTTTGACATCTTGCAGCTTGTTATTGCCCTTGAGAAGTGGGCTGTGAAGCCTTGGCTTGGTCGCCCCTCGTATGGCTTTGGACTTCTTGGGCTTAGTTGTCATTGACTCGGATCAGGTCGGGTCTTAAAAGGACTGTCCAGCATCGTCTCGGACTGCATCGGGGAGATATAGTCGATAAAGACAGGGGGGGTAGCCGTCTGTGCTAAAAAAACCCCTTCTAGCTTTGATGACTTGCGTAGGTTGCATTGCTTGCACAGCACTTGAAGGTTATCTAAATCATGTGTACCACCTGACTTGCGAGGAATGATGTGATCGATATGCAATGGCTCTTCATCTGAACCACAATATCTACATACCCTGCCATCACGCATAAACACCCGTTCCTTATGAGCTCTGTATCTACGGCTGTTCAGCTTGTCTAATGCCATCCCTTAGCCTTCCAATGATCTAAGGCTATGCATGGTTCACCATACCTATTGCCTATGTAGTTAAGACCCCACTGTATCTGAGTATAACCATCCTGGTCTTTAAGCCACTCACTTCTACCTTGTGGTATTCCATAGTGTGATCCATTAGCTGCTTTAGGATTCCATGCACTTTCTTTACCATAGAGTATAGATAGACATCTATATTCTTTGAGGTTATAGCCTAATGCATAATAGGCATACTCTTTATAACTTACATATTGCTTAGGTATAGATCCTCCTGCTACAGGCATAAAGCATAGAGATATCCCAATAGCTACTAGCACCCCGCGACCTATCCGCCTCAGCGGGTCGCGGTGAGCCCCTGAAGGGCTCTGCGCCGTTAGCGTACCGCGCTTGTCAAGTAACAGCCTAAATGTTGGGCGTGTTGTCATAGATGTACCCCCTGTGGATAACTTCTGTGGATAACTACTTATCGTTTGAGTAGAAGCCCTTGCCCTTAAAGTGAATGGCAGAAGCACTAAATCCTTTGACCATTGGTGCATTGCAACTGATACATGGAACTACTGGTCTATCGTGCCATCCATGTGTGATCTCTTGACTGAGATTGCAGGCTGTGCATCGGTAATCGTAGGCTGGCAAGTTAAACACCTCTGTATCATGTAAGACCCGCAGCTAGTGCAGCGGTCAATGTCTGCATCTGTAGGTTCGCTAGTAAGATGACCATATTTTAATATGAGTAGTGGCAATAGATCAGCTAGTCGAATGATGGCGCAATACTCGGCAGCATCTTCACCTTGTCCGTTAAGCCGTATGACTCCGAATCCTAATTCCCCCGAAGTGGATGTCCGAGCCTTTAATTGTCGTAAATAAGCCAATGGTTGGAAGCCCGCCCTTGCTTTGACTTCACAATCAAATGGCACATTGACAATATCCTTGCCACTACCCCTTCCCACACATGCGCCCTGCCACCAAGTCGATAGGTACTCAGCTACTACGCGCTCTGTGCGGAAACCTCTGTGTTTCCTATGCTGGGTCATAGATGATGCTTAGCCTCGCATCTGCTGCAAAACCACACTACTAGCCCATCCTCTTGTCGATCATACTCATTGACTGAAGTAAAGTCATCACAATCTGTGCAGTTCATGTAGCCACCAAAGCCGCTGAAACTGTAGATATATCCGTCAATGGGACTTTTGTATATGTCTTTGTTATTAACCATTGACAGCACTGCACTTAGCACATTGCCACATTACAACACCATTAACAGGATCTGAAGATATCTCGGCTAGTGCTTGGATCTGCACTGGCTCATTGCACAACTGACATGGTACGAATGCTGTCATTAAATCAAGCCATTCACCATTGATCTTAATACCTATGTTACCCATTAGCCTCTCGCTTTCTGAGGGACAAATTTACCCTCGCTACTTAGTCCATACCACACAGTATTGCATTTAGGCTCTCCGCCTCCATGATTGACCACCGAGCAAAAGTATCCGCCCCATGCTCTGCCATTCTTGTCACCTTCGCGCCATTGCATGTGTCCATGCTTGCATTGTGGTGCTTCTTGTGCCTCACCTGTGCCCATAATCGCAGCTACATTCTCTATCGCCTTGTCCAGGGTAACTGGTGCATCTACTACCTTGATATATTCATTGACCGGTGTAGTCCAATAATCCTGCTCTGGTACAACATCTTGTACCGCTGGTTTAACAGGTTTTTGTGCTACTACCTTCTTCATTTCTTCTCGGCTAGGTCGCTTCCCCTTAGCAGCATAACCTGCATTAGCAAGAGCTCTGCCGATCGCCGAAGTCTCGCAATTCTCCAATGCTGAAGTACTATTAACCCCTCTATCAGTAACCTTCTCCTCCGCGAGCCCTGTTGTCCATGCAACAAGATCGGTAGCAACTTTGTAAAGATATGCTTTAACAACATATCGATCTTTGTCGCACACTTCCAACTCAGTAGCAATGCGAAAATCTGGATAGTCCTTAATAAACTTTTCAAGTCTCACCTCAACTGTCTCGTAATCGGCTAAATTAAACATAGAGCTCATTCTCCTCTGTAGCTAGTTGCCCAGCCAGTGCGCCGTAGCTGCATAGATCGACCCAGTTATCGACATGCTGGGCTGATTGATTAGTCCTAGCCAGTTTAACTAGAACCATGATCCCTGCCACTTGGTAGTCGTGGATCGGGATCTGTAGGTAAGCACTCAACAGCATGGCTGTGTGCTCTAGGTTATCGGCTGGATGACCATAGGTAAGCCCACGATCTCGAATTGTGTCGGTGGCTGATTGTAGAATCTCTCTAGCAATCATTCTTCCCAGTACTCCTGACGGCTTAGTGCCCGCCCTCTGTGCCAGCCTTCTCGCTGTCCTCTTTCATAGCCTGTCTTGTATGCATCTACAGCTACTAAAATCATGCCAAAGATAATACCTATAAGGCAGATTAGTAATGCCTTTTCTTCTATCGTCATTATGTACCTATCTGTAGCAGTGCCCTTGACTGCTTACGATATTAGTGTGACATACCGACAGAATATTACTCGGTTAATTTGGGTAACGAAATGATAACAATTCTCCAGCGTCTACTGCATCGTCTAGCGTGGTGCGGATGTCAGGCGTAAAGTCGTCCATAAAGGGTAAATGATCCATCCTTGTTTATAGGCACTAACATAGGGCTTACACGATCTCCATGCGTTTCTATGACTGCCACGCTCATCTGCCAATTAGCACTGCCAGCCTTTAAATAAGAGGCTTTCTTCTTGTCCATAACATTCCCAGCCTCTAAGCCCCACAAAGTCCTGTACGAGGCTCCTATGCCCTCTGTGAAGGCACTGATGCCTGCTCTGTGCGTATGTCCGCACACTACAGATTTCCCAAACTTTTTAGCCAGACCAAGAGCAGTAAGTCCAGCATTAGAGTTCATCGATCCTTCATCGCCGTGGACTAAGACCCAGCCTTTGTGGAACTCAAAGGGCTTTTTATGAAATCTGATGCCGAGTCCTGCAAAGTCCATAAACTTGGCGTACTCAAGCTCTGGCAGTCCAATGAGGCTAGGTGCTCGTAGTAGCGTATTGTAAAGCCTGTCTGTGTGATTGCTGCGAGTGACATCTGTTGTGCCGAGGTCATACAGAATATTCTGTGCAAGGCTTCTGTCAGCATCGAGCGTACCTTCCCATTCTAATTTCGTGCCCTGTGCCCACTTGCTTTGTGACTGCATATCTAGCTCATCGCCTGTGTTCAAGATAAGGTCAAACTTCTCGCGCTTTACTAACTTAATAAGATTCTTAACGGCTTGCTCATGGTGATAGGGAATCTGAAGATCGCTGATAACTAAATAGCGTTTCTTCAAGCTGCTAGTCATCGTCCTCATCTTCATAATCGCCAAACTTTTCTGGCTCTATGGGATCGGGCAAGATCCATGCAGGGTAAGCTGATCGCTCAATAATGATGCCCATAATCTCATCCTCTGCAAAGCCTGCCCGCTTTAGACTTTGAGCAAACTCATACATGCCAATGCAGTAAGCATCGAGTGCTGAGTAATCTTGCTCTACTAGATCCTTAGTCGCTTTTCTTGCCATGGGAAAATTATCGGTCTAGAAGAAGATTATAGATCTCATCAACACGCCCATTAAGTCTTTTAATTTCAGACAAAAGGTGCGTGATGACAAAGCCCGATAGACCACCTAGCACTGCAAGAGTAGCCAGGTAGAGAGTAAAGAAGTCTGATTGCGTCACTTCTTCATGCCCAGTGCGGGATCATTAACATTTAAGTACCGGAGTACTGGAGGCAGAATCGATGCAACACCAGCTGCGATAAGTGCCTTAGGATCTGTGACCCCTGCTGCTGCCATTGAGATAACTGCTACAAGGAAAGCTCTTGCCCATGAGCCTGCTGCTGTCTTTAGTTCATTCATTCTTTGCTCCTAACATAGGTACTTGAAAAAAAGCCTCATCATCGTCAGCTTCTTTCGCAAACGAGATGTGGCAGTGGTGTGTGTGTTTGTTAGCCCCTGTGTACTCTCGCCATGCCCAACCTTTTTTAGAGGAAGCGATACGACCATCAAAGATAATGTAGGTAATTCTGCGTTCCTTTTTAGACTTGCATAAGAGACGAATCTGATCTGCAATATCTGGCATGAGGTCTGGCTTGGACTTACCACTGACATCACGATCAACATCGATGGCACGAACCCAGCCATTAGCATCGGGATTATGATCGCTAGGGCGAGCTGCGTGTCGGGTATCACCGATCCAGCCATCCGATGTGCGGTCACGACTTGGGAATGTGTCATCAAACTGTTCCCTTAATTGGATCGCTGCTTTACTCAGCTGCGGCTTCATGGTTCACCTCTGGCGCAACAAAGATATCAAGAACAGGATCGTAAGTAAATCCCACGCCTGCGTATGTGCCGCGTATGTTGTTGTTGTAACTTGTACGCTTGCAGACTTGACCTCTAAAGTTGCCATACCATGTTTCAGGATCCAAGCCTTCTATTGTTTGTGTTTCATGGACGCCTGTAATAACTTCAATAACAATGTTGTTTTCATCTAAGAACGCGTAGTGTGCCATTATACAGTCACAGTTCCTGTTCCCGCTGTAAAGCGATAAACACGATAACCGCTGCGTGTTGGTTGGTCATAAGTTAATCCACCGCCAATAGATGTAAGTGCTGGAAAAGTATTTGGATAAGCAATGACAACAACACCCGATCCACCTGCTGCGCCAACTACAGTTGCGCCACCACTTGCAGTTGTTCCTTGTCCACCATTGCCTGTATTTGCACCGCCTGCTGTGGGTGATGAATTGTTGCCTGTTGCACCTGCCGCATAAGTAACGGCTGAACCAGTAATTGAATTAGATGTGCCTGCGCCACCTGCTGAACCTTGAGAGCTTGATCCACCGCCTCTATACGATCCACCTACTTGCCCATTTGTACCTTCAGCGGGTGAATACCCACCTAAGTTTCCAGTTCCTGCCGTAGTAACCGCGCCACCGCCTGAACCACCATTTCCACCAACATCTGATCCACCCGCGGGAAAAGATGCGGAACCTCTGCCACCGCCTGATGACGAAATAGTATCAAGAGTTGAAGTGTTGCCGTTTGCTGCCGCTACATTACCGCCAGCTCCACCTGCGCCGATTGTAACAGTAAAACTAGATGGCAAAGTAAATGATGCGTTAGTGCGATAACCGCCAGCTCCACCACCACCGCCAGGATTACTCGTTACTATTGAACACGCGCCACCCCCGCCAGCACCTGCAACAACAAGTATCTCTGCCACAATCGGCGCAGGCGCACCACCCAAAAATGCTACTGATGAATTAAGCAATTCCGCCCACCACATACCATGCGTCTGTGCCTGTCTTTATACAAGCAGCTGCTTTGTATTGTGCAAGAGTTGGGCTTGCTGCTGTAGCACCTGCACTTAATATTGTGGTTGTTCCCGGTGTCACTGCTGAAATAGTGCAAGTTCCTGCACCAATGTTAAGAATGTTTAGCACAGTGCCAACAGGAAAAGCAACAGAGGCGTTAGTAGGAATCTTGTAGGCAATCGCTGTTGCCTTGTTCATCTGATCTAATACTTGATACTGATCTGTTAGAACTGCTGTGTAATCGGCAGTGTTGGCAGTTTCAATAGTAAAGGCTGTTAAGCCATTCATGTTGGTAGCCGAAAGGACATTGCCTGTTGAGAATGGAAATCCGCTTGCCATAATTGCTCCTTAATAACTTAAAACGCTAGTGTCTAAAATACCATATAATGTCGAATCTAAGATGAACCCATCGATGATTGGTTCAGCTGTGCCTAACCTAGTTTTCCATGAGTTAGGCGTAATTGAGTGAGATATATTAAATACCTGCACTGTCTTAGATAAGGTCGTGTTGTTAGGCTGTGTGGTTGTTACGCTAATTGGACTGAAAAAGTCCAGCGATAGAGCAGCAACAGTGCCAGCAGTGTAGTTATTCTGCTGAAGATCAAGGGTTAGTTCATCGACTCGGCTAGATGTATCCTTGCGGGAAGCGACAAACGCTTGAGCGTAATTTAAGGCTTCTGCATCTGTCTGCATAAGCAAGCCAGATTGGTTATAACTGTGAGTGAAGAACTTAGCGATAGAGGCAGCATCCGAAACAGTCTGAACTGATCCACCTGTGCGAGTCACAGTGGCAAGGTTGTAAATCTGAGTATCGTCAAAAACCCACTTTACATCAAAGTAGCCAATGGCTGTGCCATCATCCTTAAAGACTGTAGGAGTGCCACCGATAGATGAGACAGTCAGGTTACGATCTTGGAAGGTACAACGCCCGATTGTATCCATGTAGATTGCGCCATACTCGGTTGTAGCCACAGTCTGAAGGGCTTGTAGAGCTGTTCTTTGAGTGGCTGGATCTGCCTGCACAGTAGTTAATCCTGTGTCAATATCTCGCAGGCTGTTAGGAAAACCAATAGTGTCTAGGATCTTGGTAATGCGTGTGCCTGTAGTCTCGCCTGCAACAGCCCCAGTGACGCCAAAGAATTGGGCGTTTTGGAATAAACGGAAACCATCAACAGCAGTAACAGTTGTGTAAACAATATCGCCATCAAACTTAGGCGTAGATGTGTTATAGCCTGTTATGTATCCTGCAAAGATTGAGTAAGTTACTCCCGAGTAGGTTGCAGTAATAGTTATCTTACGCATCGGGTTTAGGTATGTGTAATAGGGTGAGGCTGGATTCTGTGGATTAAAGTTACCATTCTGATCCAAGATGCGGATTGAGGCTGTGCCTGTCTGAAATTGCTCAGATGAGATATTGCGACCTCGGTTAGTTTGAACGCTGTCTAAAAGGTTAGAAACATCTACAACAAGGCTAAAGGATGAGTCCGAAAGAACATCGCCACCATCTAACTCAGATGTGCCAATGATAAAAGGAAAGCCAAAACTTGCACCAGTAGAGAAGTCAATAGTGACATTTATAGTAGGTCTGGTCATAGTGACCCAGCGTAAGTGAGTAAGTCACCGCGCTTGTTAAGACTTATAACAGCATCTTGAATCATGGTTGTCAGTTCATCTGGATTAGCGATAGTGCCTGCATTAACTATGACAGTTACAGCTTTAGTAGGAGATGTACCGCCTGAAGTCATGCCTACCATGGCAGGGTTAAATGGATTGTAACCGCCAGAAGAATCGATCCTGCCACCTGAAGCATAAATGGTTGGCATAGCGACAGTAGGCACAGCTAGAGTGCCTGTGGCTGAAGGTGTGGCTGAAGGTGTTGCTGTAGGCGTAACGATTGCTTTACCTATGGCTGCTAATTTAGCAAGGGCTTCATCAAGGTTGGCAAGGTTAATTAGATCCTTGGGCAAGATTGCATCGAGGATAGATTTAATATCTTTTAGCTTTACTTCTTGACCAGATAAAGCACCGATAATCTTTAAGTCTGCATTGAGTTTATTAGTTGCAGCAGTGATGGCTGCGACATCCTGAGAGGCAATGGCTTCTTCTAGTGCCAGGATAGATTGCTTAACCTCTAAGCGAGCAAGGTCATTAGTAATCTGTAGCAGTTGTGCTTGGCTAGTTACTTTGCCTAGTTGCTCCGCTTGATTCTTTTCAGCTGCTGCCAGTTGGATCTTTTCCATGTCAAAGACATTAGATCCCTTGCCAAGGGCAAGGTTAGCCTTATCAATAGCTGCTTTTAACTGCTTAGCCTTAAGTTGCTTTAATTCTTCTGCTGTAAGTTTTGTACTGGCTTTAAGAGTTATGTTTGCATACTTGGCTTCTAACTCGGCTAAGTGAGTAAGTCCATTGGCAGCTCTAGCAGCTGATGCCTCTTGCTTTTTTCTTTCTGCTGCACCGATCTTGCTTAGAATGCCTAAGCCTGTGGCTTGCATAGCAAACTTTAGCCCAGGTAAATTGACAGCAGCAGGGATAGCCTTCAATGCTTCTAATAATACGCCTACGCCTCTAATAGCATCGGCAGTAAAGAGTGCAAAGTCTTCCATGCCTTTAGCAAGATCATCGACTGTAGTATCTTCGCTTAGACCCTTGAGTGCATCAATAATTCCTACGCCAATAATCTCTTTGACATTGTTTGATGCAACACTTAACTTATCCATCGAACCTTGGAAAGTATTAGCCGACTGTGTGGCAGCCCCGGCAAAGGTTGTTGAGAGTTGGTTCATTACCTCATCAAAGGACTTAGCCTTTAGATCAGCCTTAGAGATACCTACGCCTAACTTGCCAAGGGCTGTGTTATTCCCAAGGTAGGCTTTAGATATTGCACTTGTAACAGAGGCTAAATCTTTGCCAGTTGAGGCAGAAATGTCTAAGGCGATCTGCAATAACTTCTGAGATTGTGCAGTGTCTCCAGTAGCAACGGCTAGAGCCTGATACGCAGGGCGAAGCTTGTCATCGACTACACCGAACTCGCTCTGTAACTTTTGGATAAATGCTTCTGAGGCTGCAACATCTCGACCGAGCCCGACATTCTTTAGAGCTAGTGCTAGTTGCTTCTGTGCCTTTTCATCGGCTGCTGCTGCTTTGACTGAGGCTTTACCAAAGGCTAGAAGTTGTGCTGCACCAAAAGTAAGACCAAGAGTCTTAGCAAGACTCTTTACACTGCCAGATAACTTATCTAGAGAAGTCTCGGCTTGCTTAAATCCCTTGGCATCAAGTTTGGACCCAATATTAATCTCTGGCATGATTAACCCTTCTTGAAAGTTTCACTCTGGGCTTTTACCATAAATGCACGCTCTGCTGTATCTATTGCTTTGAGAGCTGCACCATAAGCCTTACCTTGATCCATAGCCCATGCTTTGTAAATTAGGCGACCGCGACCTTTAGTGCTGTTAGTCAATTCTGGAAGATTCTCAATAAAGGTTGCACCTGCGCGAGGGTTGGCAGACCTACTTACTTTCTTAGATGCGCCACCTGCTTTAGGACCAACCCAAGGCTGACCCTCGGGATTCTTGCGCCCTGCTGTTTCATAAATTGCGCCAGCTGTGGACTTGTTAAATATCTTGGCATTAGAGGTAAAGCCTGATCTAGTTGTCTTTCCAGCCTTTGTGCTAAAGCCAATACCAGATCTAATTATCTTGGAACTAAAAGATGGAAAGCCACCCTCAGCCCCAGAGCTTCTAGCCCAGCCAGACATAGGAGAATCAGAAGGAGCAAAGCCTCTAGCCTTTTTAGCAATAGGAGCAAGTGCTAGTTTGAGTTCAGTGTTTAATGCTTTGTTAAGGTCTGGAGCAAACTCTCTGATGGCTTTGCGAGTTTGTTTAACGCCTTCGATTTTTACTCGCATCGCTCACCTCTTTCGCTTCATCCTTTAGACCTTGTACTAGAGCATCTAGCATGGTCTTATCTAGTTCCAATAATTGCTGTGGCGCGATCCCCAACCTAATGCTTAGCCTAGCGATTAGGTAGGTGAATGGCTGATCGCGCTTTAAGCTAAAGGGTCAGAGTCTTCGACAGAAACCGATTTAAGGGTTTCTATGTACTCCAAACCAAAAGGCTTAACAGTTTCACCTGATCTGCGTGTTACTTCCCAAGCGAGCCAATAGACATGGCTTTGTAGTTCTTGATCTCTAAACGCCTTATGGAAACCCATTTTAGCGTACTGCTCAAATGCGTACTCCACTGCTGGAGTAATTTCGCCTTCTAGTACGCTTCCATCTGCACGAACGATCTTTAACTTTGCCATGTCTTTGCCCCTTAGTTAGTTGTTTAGAAAGTACCTGTAGTTGCTACTGCAACAGTTGAGTTACATGTAAATGTAATTGACTGCATACCAATATCGCCAACAGCACCATTAATGTCTGTTGTGTTATTGACAAGGATTGAGACAGTGTATAAAGGGTTAGTTGCAGATACTATTGTTCCCTTTGTCTGTAGGAATACAGCTGTGACTGTTGTTCCCCATGCAGCTTGTAGAGTTGCAAGAGTCTTTGTCGCTGCTGTGTCGTTCAGGAAGTCAATAGTGACAGTTGATGCTTCCAAGCCCTTAACGAACTTGTGTGCTGTGTCGCCCATTGCTGTGACTTCTAGCTCGTCAAATGTGCGGTTGATTGTTACTGCTGTTACCAGGTCTGAAAGATCAACGGAGTTAATCTTCACACCGACCAAGTTATTTAGAAATACAGCCATGAGATTATTCCTCGTCCTTCTTAGTAGTTACTGGCTTTGATGGTGTTGGTACAACCTGTCCGATCTTGATCAGAAAGGCTTCGTTCTCTTTTTCCCAATCGGACATGCTTAACTCCAACTCGTTAGGATTGATACTGACATCTGACAGCTGAGTAGGTCACCCGAAGCAGCATTCAGAATACTTGGTGCGCTGATTGCACTTACATTATAGACCAGAGATGATGCTGCTAACTTGGCGAACACGCCACAGACAGTATCTTCTATGCCATTAAGGTTGCCTTCATTATCGAATAAAGGCACAGTCATAATAATCTTAAAGTTAGCCATTGGGCTAATAGTGATGTGCTGGTTATTGCTAGGTGTCAAATAAGGATCGTCTGGAGACACGATCACAGAATTAGCAAGAACTGTGGCAGGTGGAAAGGCAAAGACCTGATATTTAGTGTTATCTACTAGCGCGGTGGCTAAAGTAGTGCGGAGTGTAGTTATTGCTACTGGCGGCATGAACTACCCTATGAGACTTCTAGGGTCAAGCGCATGGGAAACCAAGCCCCGTATCTTCGCCAGAAGTTGCGCTGACATCCGATATGGGGAAGGCTGGAAATCGACTGCGTTACTGCCTGAAAGGGTGGCTGTACGCGCTTGCCAGATTTCAACAGATATCATTAAAGCTGCGTTTTGAATTGCTGTATCGGTTGTGTAATCAACTGTTGCGACAACTGCAACTTGTCCAAAAGGTGCAACTGTATGTCGAGGTTGTGCTGTTGGGGAACCTGTCACCGCATAAGTGATAGATGTATCGCTCATACCAGTGATCGCTTTAGATCCGTTATGTGGTGCGCCATTACCAGTTATTGTTACTGTCTGACCGACATAAAAAACATCTTTTATAGATTCATTAAAATATAGAGTGCCCTCTGTTGTTGTGTTGCTGTGTGCCACATTAAATGTGTAGTTATTCCATAGCATTGGAAGTAAGACTGCATCAGATGCATCGCATACTTCCTGAAGGACAGCATCTGTATACAAAGTACCCACTCCGAGGGTTGTACGGAGTTCTGAGACTGTTGTAAGTGCCATGATGTCCTTTCTAAAGACTCTAGGGGATCGGAGGGCTACCGACCCCCTAGAGCGACTTAAGTGTGGCTTACGCCTTGTTATTCTTGAATGCGCCTGCGCCGACCTTGGTAGCGATTGCTCCGTAGCCGTAGTAGCCGATTGTTACCTGTCCTGCTGCAGTTGATTCTGCGCGTAGGCGGTATGTTGGTGATTCGTACCATGTGTACGCATCTGGGTTCACGATGATGATTGAACCATCTGTGTCTGTGCCTGAAGCTGTGTTAGGTGTTACATAGAGGTTTAGTCCTGCAACATTGCCTTGTAGTGCTGTAGGTACTACTGATCCGCCGGCGTTCATTGGATTTACTGCGTTGTAGATTGGGCGTCCAGCGTCCGCAAGTGTCATGATATTTGACCATTGTGAAGTATTTACTATCATGTTGCGAGCAAATGGATTTGGTAATCCGAGTGTTGCATTGTAAACAGAAGCTGCACCGCGAGCAACAATTCCAAGCAATTCTGCTGCTGTTGGATAAGTTGTTGTTGTTGTTGCATCTAGTGATGCACCTGTGATGAGTGCTGCGTTTACTGCTGCATCTGTGGACTTTGCGTAAGCTGCTGCCATGTTGCGAACTAGCTCATCAAAGAATGCTGGAGATGTACGATCTAGCAATTCAACAGAGAATGTCTGCTGTCCTGCATACTTCTTTACATCTACTGACAA
>Ga0304730_1001797_pt1 | contig 15871 bp, 13 predicted proteins | sample M_130628_MF_Meta_FD_190474 | JGI IMG/M metagenome (GOLD analysis project Ga0304730, IMG submission 190474) | Freshwater microbial communities from Lake Montjoie, Canada to study carbon cycling - M_130628_MF_MetaG (v2) (version 2) | ecosystem: Environmental > Aquatic > Freshwater > Lake | place...
CGCGCGCAACTTCTAGCCCAATTGGTTTAGGGGAGGTTTGGGCTAAATGCTGTAAAAAAAATTGTCTATTGTTTAATCTGGACATTCGGTATAAATTGCAGTACAAAAGTCGCATTTTTATGGCAACCATACTACCCGTTAACGGAAAACTACCTCAAATAGGTGAAAATTGTTTTATTGCACCCAACGCCACCATTGTGGGTGAAGTGAGCATGGGCACAGATTGTTCTGTATGGTTCAATGCGGTGATTCGTGGGGATGTGCATTTTATCAAAATGGGTGATAAAGTCAACGTACAAGATGGTGCCATTATTCATTGTACCTACCAAAAACACCCTACCACCATTGGCAATAATGTATCGATTGGTCACAATGCGATGGTGCATGGTTGTACCATTCATGACAATGTATTAATAGGCATGGGCAGTATTGTGATGGATGCCTGTGTAGTGCATTCCAACGCAATTATTGCAGCGGGAGCCGTGGTATTGGAAGGCACTATTGTAGAAGCCGGTAGTATTTACGCTGGTGTGCCTGCAAAAAAAGTCAAGATGGTTTCCGAAGATTTAATTCATGGGGAGATCAATCGTATCTCTAATAATTATGTCAAATATGCTTCTTGGTTTAGTGACTATAACGAAGCGCCAAAAAAATAGTTAAAAAATAAAAAAGCTAGTACTTTTTGTCTTCGATGCCGTGCCATAAATCGACATAGCTAAAAAAGCGTGCTTCCGAAATCAATCCTTTTTCCACTGCAGCTTTCACAGCGCAGCCTGGCTCATTGATATGTTGGCAATTGTTGAATTGGCAACCCTGCATTTTTGCGCGCATTTCTGGAAAATATTGTGCTAATTCTTCTTTAGCTAAATTCACCAATCCTAATTCACGCATACCCGGTGTATCAATCACAGCGCCACCTCCAGGGTAATCATACATCTGCGCAAAAGTAGTTGTATGCATTCCTTTGCCACTCCATCCACTTACTTCCTGTGTGGTTAAATCAAGGTCTGGAAATAAATAATTGATTAAGGAAGATTTACCTACTCCACTATGTCCACTCACTAAAGTTGTTTTGTTTTTCAATAATGCATCCAATGGTTCAAGACCTATTTTTTGTTCGATACTAATCAACAAGACTTGATACCCCACCGCCTGGTACATCTCCTCTAATTCGGCATACCTTTCTAATTCCTCGGGTCCATAAATATCAGCTTTGTTAAACACGATGATGGCAGGAATATGAAAGGCTTCACAAGACACCAAAAATCGATCAATAAAACCCTGTGAGGTCTTAGGAGATTTTAATGTTGCTAATAAAATAGATTGATCCATATTAGAGGCAATAATATGCTGTTGTCTTTTATTATGGGGAGACTGTCTAGCCACATAATTGTCTCTTTCAATGATATGATGAATCATGACCGCCTGCTCTATATCCTGCTCCATGGCGCAATCCACCCAATCGCCCACTGCAATTGGATTGGTAGAAGTAATGGCATCCAATTTAATCACCCCCTTAATACGGGCTTGACAAAATTGGCCATTTTCTAGCTTTACGCTATACCAACTACCAGTAGATTTATAGATCCTTGCTTTCATGAAAAACGAAGATAATCAAAGCATCCACAAAATCAATATCTTTGCCCTATGAGTGAATATGAACACGATAAAATAGTACCCTATGCAACAAGTCAAGCTGCCAAAAAAGAACAGGTTGCTACTATGTTTGATCATATTGCAAAAAGATATGATTTTTTAAACCGCTTTTTAAGCTTAGGGATTGACCAAGGATGGCGCAAGAAAGCCATTGCTTATTTTGGTCAACAAAAAATCAACCATTTATTAGATATTGCTACAGGAACAGCCGATATGGCTTTGATGGCCAATAAAACAATTGCACCAAAAAAAATTACTGGGATTGATATTTCTGAAGGCATGATGCAATACGGAAGAATAAAAATTGCAGATAAAGGATTAAGTGATCGCATTCAATTGATCACTGGTGACAGCACTGCGATTCCTTTTGAAGATCAAACCTTTGATGCAGCCATGGTGGCTTTTGGGGTTCGTAATTTTGCCGATTTAGAAAAAGGATTGAGTGAAATTTACAGGGTCTTACAACCTGGAAGTAAATTGGTCATTCTTGAGTTTTCTCAGCCAAGTAGTTTTTGGTTCAAGCCTATTTATCAATTTTATATGAACTGGGTCACGCCAACTATTGGTAAATTATTTTCAGGCAATAGAGCAGCCTACCAATATTTAAATGACAGTGTCATTGCTTTTCCAGAAGGCAACGCTTTTATTCATATTTTTGAACAAGTTGGTTTTAAACAAGTCTTTCAAAAAAAATTAACCCTAGGCATATGCAGTATTTATTGCGGAATAAAATAAGCTATTTAATTATAAGCTTGTGCATTAGCAGTGCTGCGATAGCACAGAGGGATGAAATATTTCAGCCAGACCATGATAATCTTCCCTTTTATTTTGGAATGAGTTTTGGATTTAGCAATAACTACTTAGCATTTAATAGAGCAAATCTTTTTTTGAACACTGTCTCCCAATCTAGTCTTGTAGATCCAAATAGTATCACTGAAATTAATGCAATTAATAACCTCTATTTCAATCTTGGATTAGTAGGTACTTTAAGATTATCCAAGCATACTCTGTTAAGAGCTAGCCCTACTATCTTAATTAATGATTCAAAAAATGTAGTTAATTTTAAGATTAAGGCCACTCCAAATTTGAGTCAAAAATTAAATGTGTCTTCTAGTATCATTCATCTGCCTGTAGCATTTAAGTTTGAATCCGATAGGTACAACGGATTTAGATATAATAATATCATGCGACACTATTTCTTAGTGGGCGGAAAATTTGATTTTGACATAGCAAGCAATAGAAAAGGTACAATTACTAATTTAACTACAGGTACTTCGGTTTCTTATCCTAGTGTGCTAAAAGGCACTGATTTTGGTGCTGAAATTGGCGTTGGATTAAGTTTTTACTTGAGGTATGCCACCATTTCTCCTGAGGTAAAATTTAGTTATGGTTTAAAGGACTTACATCAATTAAATGTGACTTACCCTTTGATGAATACCCTAGATAAAGTGAGTTCTAATTTCGTCTATTTCACCATTCTTATAGAAAACTAAAAATACTTTATGCCAAGCTACTTGATTAAAAATACCACGATAATTAATGAAGGAAGTCGCTTTGTAGGGGATGTCTTAATAAAGGAGGGCAGGATTGAAAAAATAGCAAGTAGAATTGAGCCAACTTACGCAGTAGAAGAAATCAACGGAGAAGATCAATTTCTTTTACCCGGTGTGATAGATGATCAAGTGCATTTTAGAGAACCTGGTTTGACCCATAAAGCCAATATTTACACGGAAGCTAAGGCAGCTGTAGCAGGAGGTACGACTAGTTTTATGGAAATGCCCAATACCAATCCTCCTGTATTTACACAAGAATTACTAGAAGATAAGTACCAGATTGCAGCCTCAAACGCCTTAGCAAACTATTCTTTTTTTATGGGCACTTCTCAGGACAATGTAGAAGAAATTTTAAAAACCAATGCAAAGAAAAATGAAGTTTGTGGTGTTAAAATATTCATGGGATCTTCCACTGGCAATTTATTGGTAGACAACCCGATTGTTTTAGAGCGCATCTTTGAAGGGTCCGAATTGCTGATTGCTACACATTGCGAGGAAGAAGCTATCATTAAAAAGAATAAGGCCAATGTAGAAGCAACCAAAGCTATTTTAGAACCAAGCGACCACCCTATTATTAGAGATGTAGACGCATGCTTTGAGTCTTCCTTTAAAGCCATCCAATTAGCCAAAAAATTTGATACAAGATTACACATATTGCATATCAGCACTGCCAAAGAATTACAATTGTTCTCTAACCTTAAACCATTAGCGGAAAAACGCATTACTGCAGAAGTCTGTGTACATCATTTACATTTTACAGCAGACGATTATGCTGCAAAGGGTAATTTAATTAAGTGTAATCCAGCCATTAAATCAGCAGAAAATAAAACAGCATTATGGGAAGGCTTATTGAATGACCAACTAGACATCATCGCTACTGACCATGCACCTCATACCTGGGAAGAAAAGCAAGAAGCCTACGTAAATGCACATGCAGGATTGCCCTTGGTGCAACATGGTTTAATGCTGATGCTAAAATATGTGCATGAAGGTAAACTAAGCATGGAAAAAATGGTGGAGAAAATGAGCCATGCCGTTGCTACTTGTTTTCAAATTAAAGAAAGAGGTTTTATTAGAGAAGGCTATTATGCAGATCTAGTGCTTGTAAAAGCATTGCCTTACACGGTTACTAAAGACAATATATTGTACAAATGCGGATGGAGCCCATTTGAAGGCACACAATTTCCTTATAGCATTCAATCTACTTTTGTCAATGGACATCTTGTTTATCATAATGGTCAGTTCAACGAAGCACAAAAAGGAAGTAGAATCCAGTTTACAAGAAGTTAAATGCAGGTAGATAAAACGACGATACTTGATATTGGACTATTAGACAACAATGAGTCTATAGGAATGGCCAGTCATTTAGATTTTTGTAAAACAAATGGTGGTAAAGCAAAATGGATGCAGTTGATCACTTCTCCTTTAGACACCAAGTATGGCATTGAATCAAGACAATCCACCCTTAAAATTTTTATAGCAGAGCAAGTCTTTTTGGACCAAATGAAAATTTCCAATGGGACTTGTTTGGTCATTGATCAATTTTATGCAAATAGCTTTTCACCCATCCCTAAGCAAATTAGTTTGCCTAGTGCTTATTGGTATCAATTTTGGAATAAAACAGATTACGCCCTAATTGCTTATTCGGTTCAACACTTATTGACTTTTGTCCAAGCATTGGACCAGTGGCTTAATTTGTTTGAGGCTTATTCAAATAACACCGAGTTAAATGCATTGATAGTGCCTATCAAAAAACATATCACGCAGTTAGATTGTCTTAGAGTAGATAGCAGAGATTTAAAAAAAGATCCTCAAGCAGTATTGGAGTTGGGCTACTTTTTTTATTACCAGTATAAAGCACAGATCAAAAAATTACAAAATCATTTCTATAGCATAGATGCTTATTATAGTATGGCCACTGCGATGCAGGCATACCAGTTCAATTTTCCAGAATGGGTGGATCAAACTAGCCCGATGATTGAATTTGAGGGCGCAGTGCATCCGCTGGTATCCAATGCCGTCGCTAATGATTTGAGTTTAAGTTCTGAATCCAGTTTTTTGTTTTTAACTGGTGCAAATATGGCCGGTAAAAGTACTTTTATAAAAACAGTTGGTTTACTAGCCTACCTAGCGCATATTGGCATGGGTGTGCCAGCAAAAAAATGTAAGCTCACTATCTTAGATGGACTGATCACCAATCTAACCACTGCAGACAATGTGCTTAAAGGAGAAAGTTATTTCTTTAATGAAGTACAGCGCATTAAACATACTTTAACGCAGGTGATGGATGGAAAAAAATACTTAGTCCTTATTGATGAATTATTTAAAGGAACCAATATCATTGATGCAATGAAATGTAGTACAAAAGTCATTGAAGGGTTACAAGCTTTAAAACAATCCTTATGTATTTTATCTACGCATTTATATGAAATTAGTGCGCCACTTAAGGTCTACCCGCATATTCAATTTTGTTATTTTGAAACTTCAATCATTAACAAAGCACTCATTTTCAATTACACTTTAAAAAAAGGGGTAAGCCAGGATAGAATTGGCTATCTTATTTTAGAAAGAGAAGGGGTGGTGGACTTGATTGAACGTATAAATACTTAAATACGGTTTCAATTTTTTGCTATTTTTCAAAGAAACATGCTCGTAAAAACAAGAGGTGCTTGCTTATTTGGCATGGATGCCATTGGTATACAGGTAGAAGTCAATGTGAGTATGGGGCAAGGGTACTGTATTGTTGGACTTCCGGACACAGCAGTTAAAGAAAGTTTGCACCGCACAGAAATCGCGATTAAGGCCAATGGGTTCCAGATGCCAAGAACAAAATTGGTCATCAACCTAGCCCCTGCTGATATCAAAAAAACAGGTCCTGCATTTGATCTCCCCATTGCAATTGGTATTCTTGCAGCATCAGACCAAATAGTCAATTCAACGGTTTTGACACAGTATTTAATGATGGGTGAACTTAGTTTAAATGGTGCAATTCAGCCCATCAAAGGTGTGCTCGCTATGGCCATCTATGCCAAAGAAGCTGGCTTAGAAGGATTGATCATTCCTTCAAAAAACGCAGCTGAGGCATCCCTTATTGAGGGGCTTAAAGTATATGCTTTTGATCACCTTACAGAAGTCACTCAATTTTGCAACCATCCCGAATTATTTAACCCTTTTCAAAAAAATGATTCAGACAAAGAAGCATCCATCATTTATCCGGTTGACTTTGCTTTTATCAAAGGACAGTTTCAAGCAAAAAGAGCGATTGAAATAGCCGCTGCAGGAGGACATAATTTAATCATGGTTGGACCACCAGGTGCAGGAAAAACATTGTTAGCAAAAACAAGTATTAGTATCCTACCTACAATGAGCCACAAGGAAACCCTAGAAACAAGTAAAGTGTATAGCTTGATGGGTAAATTATCCCCTTCATCTGGATTGATGCATACACGTCCATTTAGAAATCCGCATCATTCCCTTTCAGCCATCGCATTAGTGGGTGGCGGATCTATCCCTCAGCCTGGTGAAATATCCATGGCACATAATGGTGTTTTATTTTTAGATGAGCTACCGGAATTCAGCAGGGCAGCCATCGAAATTTTACGCCAACCCATGGAAGCTGGTTTTGTTAGCATCTCAAGGTCCAGACAAACCGTTGAGTTCCCAAGTAGATTTATGCTTTTTGCCTCCATGAATCCATGTCCTTGCGGGTATTTTAATCATCCTCAAAAAGCCTGCATTTGCAGTCCTAGTATTGTTAGAAAATACCTACATAAAATTTCGGGGCCTTTGTTAGACAGGATTGATTTACAAATTGAAGTAGTACCCGTGAGTTACGAGGAGCTCACCAACCATTCCAATACAGAAAACTCAATGACTATTCGTGAAAGGGTGCAAAACGCAAGAGTCATTCAATTGAAACGATTTAACCAACGCCCAGATATCATTACAAATGCCCAAATGCAAACTTATGAATTAAAAAAATGGGCACAATTAGATGAAGCTTCTGCAAAATTATTAAAAATTGCTATGGAACAATTCCAGCTGAGTGCTAGGGCCTATGATCGAATCATCAAAGTGGCACGTACTATTGCAGATTTGGATGGGTCAAAAGAGATTCAAAATCAGCATATTAGTGAATCTATTCAATACAGAATGCTAGATCGAGCAGCATGGGGACAGGCTTATTAATATTTTCTAATATTGGCCAGTCGTTAGCATCACTAAAGTACATGCTTCTATCGTGGATATACCAGCTGCATGCGCTAATTGAACTAAAATAGGATTTTCGGTTCCTGGATTGAAAATGATACGCTCAGGTTTTAGCGCAATCATCTGATCATAATATGCTTCTTGAGCAGATGGTCCTAAATACAAAGTCAAACTGGATATGGATCCTGGACTAGGCCAATCTTGCAAAATAGGCAAAGATTGGATCATCCCTTTTTTAATCCCATATGGATAAACTGAATACCCTTTTTCTAATAACATGACCGTAGCCATATAACTATATCTTTCTGGGTTAGGTGATGCCCCTAAAACCATGGTAACACTTGTTTGCATAAAACAAATCTATTATTAAAAATTTAAATTGTTTTTATTTTGTTACAATAAAAGAATGTAATTTTATAAAAATAAAAAACCTTAAAAAAACATACGTTTATGGCAAGCAAGAAAAAAGCAAAAGCTAAAAAAGCAGTAGCAAAAAAAGCAGTAGCAAAGAAGGCACCTGCTAAAAAGAAAGTAGCTCCTAAAAAAGCAGTAGCAAAAAAAGCAGTAGCTAAGAAAGCACCTGCTAAAAAGAAAGCAGCTCCTAAAAAAGCAGTAGCAAAGAAGGCACCTGCTAAAAAGAAAGCAGCTCCTAAAAAAGCAGTAGCAAAGAAGGCACCTGCTAAAAAGAAAGTAGCTCCTAAAAAAGCAGTAGCAAAGAAGGCACCTGCTAAAAAAGTTGTTGCTAAAAAAGCAGTAGCAAAGAAAGCAGTGGCGAAGAAGGCACCTGCTAAAAAGAAGACAGCTCCTGTTGTTGCCCCTGTGGTAGCAACTGTTACACCTTCACTTTTTGAAGCTCCAAGCACAGATAACAATCCAACAGCTTAATGAAAACTGCTTAATATAAATCCCGCTTCATGCGGGATTTTTTATGTCAACTCAAAAATACATTCACATGCGCAAGATACTTATATTGTTAGTTATTCCATTTTGCGGATTTTCTCAAATTGGAAATATTGCAGAGAAAACAAAAAATATGGAATTGCGAAAAGGTTTTTATGATTTTTATTGGGATAATACCAATGGAAAAATATATTTGGTTGTAGACAAATTGAATACACCTTTTTTGTACGTCAACTCTTTACCAGCTGGTCTGGGTTCCAATGATATTGGGCTTGATAGAGGACAACTAGGCGATTCAAGAATTGTATACTTTAATCGAGTAGGCAAAAAATTATTCTTAACGCAGCCTAATCTTGATTACAGAGCAGTCACAAAAGATAAAAGAGAGCAAAAAGCGGTTGAACAATCTTTTGCTCAGTCTATTATTTTTAATTTTAACATTGAAGCCGAGGAAGTAAATGCAACTGAGCCATCAATGAGTAAAATTTTAGTTGATGCCACCAGCTTCTTTTTAAGAGATGCACATGGTGTAGTTGACAGAATTAAGCGTGCAAGACAAGGCAGTTATGCTATCAACGAAAATAGATCTGCTATTTATATTCAAAACACCAAGAACTTTCCAAAAAATGCAGAGTTCGAAGCTACTGTGACATTTGTTGGTGGATCAGACGCTGGAAGATTGGTGCAATCAGTTACGCCGTCTCCAGAAGCCATTACAGTTAGAATGCACCATAGCTTTGTAGAATTACCAGATAATAATTACACGCCAAGAAAATATGATATTCGAAGTGGCTTTTTTGGTACCAGTTATTTTGATTACAGTTCTGATATAAGCGAACCAATTCAGCAAATGGTGATCAATAGACATCGTTTACAGAAAAAAGATCCTACTGCTGCTGTCAGCGAAGCAATTAATCCAATCATTTATTATTTAGACAATGGCACGCCAGAGCCAATTCGCTCTGCATTATTAGAAGGCGGAAGATGGTGGAACCAAGCATTTGAAGCTGCTGGCTATAAAAATGCATTTCAATTATACATCCTGCCCGACTCTGCAGATCCAATGGATATTCGTTACAATATGATCAATTGGGTGCACCGTTCTACAAGAGGATGGAGTTATGGTGCTTCTGTGGTAGACCCTAGAACAGGTGAAATTATCAAAGGTCAGGTATCGCTTGGCTCATTGAGAGTGAGACAGGATTATTTAATTTTTACTGCATTGTTATCCCCTTATACAACAGGCAAGCCCGTTTCAGAGGAGATGCGTAAAGCAGCTATTCATAGATTAAGGCAACTTTCTGCACATGAAATTGGACATACATTAGGTTTACAACACAATTATGCATCTAGTTTTAATGATCGATCATCGGTGATGGACTACCCACATCCAAATATTTTTGTAAACGCAAAAGGTGATTTAGATTTCTCTACCATTTATACAGACGAAATTGGTCTTTGGGATAAACGCGCTATCACTTATGGTTACCAAGATTTTCCAAAAGGCACAGATGAAGCAAATGCTTTAAATAATTTATTAGAAGCTAATTCAAAAAATGGATTGCAATTTATTGCAGATGCAGACGCAAGAGCAGCAGGCGGTATGCACCCCAATGCGCATCTTTGGGACAATCTACCAGATGCAGTGGATGGCTTAATGCAAACTTTTGCTGTGCGCAATAAAGCGATGCAACAATTTAGCGAAGACGCGGTAAAAGTGGGTACACCACTTGCTCAACTAGAAGACATGCTTGTACCAGTCTATAATTACCATCGATATCAATACGAAGCAGTTACAAAATTAATTGGAGGCGTTAATTATCAATATAGTGTTAGAGGAGACAAAAATCAAATTCAACCCACTATTTTACCAAATGCGATGCAGCAAAAAGCATTAGATGCAGCCTTGGCATGTTTAGCACCTAGCTTCTTATCGATTCCAGAAAATGTTTTACAATTGATTCCTCCAAGACCACCAATGTACTATGGCGTAGGTGAATTATTTACAAAAAGAACTGGATTAAGTTTTGATGCATTATCTCCAGCCGAAGCCTTAGTAGATTTTGAATTGTCTTTTTTATTCAATGCAGAAAGGGCCAATCGTTTAGTGCAGAACAAAGCTAGAGCAGGTAGTATCGGATGGGATAATGTGTTAGATGCAATTTTAGATAAAATATGGTATGCACCAACATTATCTGGCTTAGCGGGTTCTGTTCAACTACAAACACAGCAACAAACTTTAAGCTGGCTAATTGGCATGAGCCAAAGTAGTGATGCTAATTTTGAAGTAAAAAGTATTTGTGCGAATAGATTGAATAAATTAAAATCAAAATTAACTAGTTTATCCATCAGCAACCCTAAACTTACAGCACATTATCAATATGCCATTAGCAGAATCAATGATCCTGAGAAAATCACGCTTCCTAAACCTGTCGTCATTCCTCCAGGTGCGCCGATTGGATGTGATTTAGATTAACAAAAAAGCCCCGCGAAATTCGCGGGGCTTTTTTTAATATCATTGGAGTGAAAATCATAAGAGTGTAAAAAAATCGAGGGGCCCGTTTATGGGGTCCCTCGAAAAAATCATTAGAGTAAAAATAAAAAAGCTAAAAAATAAAAAAAATCGAGGGGCCCGTTTATGGGGTCCCTCGAAAAAATCATTAGAGAAGAATTTATTGGAGCTTATATTTCATAAAGCTTCAATAAATTACACGAACATCCTTAAAGGTTCTTCTAAAAAGCTTTTTAAAGTTTGTAAGAAAGCCGATCCTGTTGCACCATCCACTACTCTATGGTCGCAACTTAAAGTAACATTCATTACATTACCTGGAACAATTTGACCATTCTTTACCACAGGCTCTTGCGCAATACCGCCTACTGCTAGGATACAAGCATCTGGTGGGTTAATAATAGCAGTAAATGAATCTATACCAAACATACCTAAATTAGAGATGGTGAAAGTGCTTCCTTCCCAATCTGAAGGTTGTAATTTTTTGTCTTTTGCTTTTTTAGCAAACTCTTTTACAGATACACTTATTTCATCCAAAGAAAGTCCGTCTGCAAAACGAAGTACAGGAACTAGTAATCCTTCGTCTACCGCAACTGCAATACCAATATTCACATGGTGGTTTGCACGAATGACATCGCCTAACCAACTGCTATTTACTTTTGGATGTTGTTTTAAAGCAAGGGCCACTGCTTTAACAATAAAATCGTTGAAGCTAATTTTAACCGGTGCTGTTTCATTCACGACTGTTCTAGCAGCAATGGTCGCATCCATGTTAATTTTCATGGTTAAGTAAAAATGCGGCGCTGTAAATAAACTTTCGCTTAAACGTCTTGCAATGGTTTTACGCATTTGAGAAACTGGCGTATCAACAAAACTTACTTGACCAACAAAATTGCTATTTCTTGAAGCTGCTTGTCTTGCAGTGCTTGAACTATTGCCCGGTGTATAATTTTCTAAATCAGTTCTTGTAATTCTTCCATGCTCGCCTGTGCCTTGCACATATTTTAAATCTATTCCTTTGTCTTTAGCAATTTTTTTAGCTAAAGGTGATGCAAAAATTCTTCCCTCATTCACTACCTGTGTAGAAGTAGGACTTACAGCATTCGCCGTAGTAGGCGTAGGTGCAGCTTGAGTAGATGATGATGTAGATGCTGTTGGTGCAACTGGAGCAGTTGGAGCAAAAGTTACAGTAGCGGCTCCACCTTTTAATGCAGCAACAATTGGAGCAATCTCCAAGCCTTGTTGTCCAATGATACAAAGCAAATCATTTACTAAAATCTTCTCTCCTGCTTGAGCACCTTGGTATAATAAAATGCCGTCTTTATAAGATTCCAATTCCATCGTGGCCTTATCAGTTTCGATATCTGCTAATACTTCTCCTTTTTTTACGGTATCTCCGATTTGCTTATGCCATCCTGCAATCACCCCTTCGGTCATGGTATCACTTAATCGAGGCATCAATACCACTTCTTCCATTGCTGAAAAATCTGCAGTTGGAGAAGCAGGCACTGCTGGAGCTGTTGCAGGGGCAATTGAAGTTTCAACAGGAATAGGCGCATTTGCTGCACCCGTATTTTGAGCAATCAAAGTAGACACATCTTCACCTGCTTTTCCAAAAATGGCTAATAAATCGTTGACTTGTAATTTTCCACCACGTGGTGTTCCTATGTGTAATAAAACACCATCTTGATAGCTCTCCAATTCCATGGTTGCTTTGTCCGTTTCTATTTCGGCTAACAAATCGCCTTTTTTTACGGTATCCCCCACATTCTTGTGCCAAGCTGCAACAACACCTTCGGTCATGGTATCACTTAAACGGGGCATTAATATTACTTCTGCCATAGGTAAAAAGCTAATTTGTAATTGAGTGGTGAAATTACACTAAAAATGTATTTTTTCCCACCGAAATAGGCAATTTTATAGCAAATAGGGTCAAATTAAGGCAGATAAAAATAAATCCTAGATGCCTTATTGTCCTTGTGCTAAACTATATGCTTTTTTATCTCCCCACATGTTCAATATTTCAACTGAACTAATCTGAAAATTTTTAGCAAGCGCACTATATAAATGGATGATGTCTGATTGGGTAAGCGGAGTCTCATCTTCCGTTTCAAATCGAAGAAGATATTGATTGACTAGGTTGGTGAAAACAGAGCCTGTTGGCCAAACCTGTGTTCCTCTATTAGAAATAGTTACCAATTTCAATTGATTTTTTTCTTCTTGGATGGCTATAGCAGCCAATGCATTTGGTTGTAATATTGTTTCAATAAAGAAATCTGCTCCAACAATTTTATGGGGTTCATTATTTGAACCCAATAACATTGGATTGTTTGAGATAGACCTATTAGTAGATACAAAATCAAAATCTTTCAAGTTTGGTTTTGTATGATGGGATGGTTGTTTGCCAAAATTATCAATGATCGCTTGTGCAAAAACAGTGGTATTTACTGAAGCAATAGCCTTATCTCCAAAATCACCAGTATGCACACCCGACTCCAATGTGTACAATAATGCATTTTCAATCATCACTGCTTTTTCCATCATTCCCAAATGACGCAACATATTCAATCCACTCAATAATAAAGCCGTAGGATTGGCAATATTTTTACCTGCAATATCTGGCGCAGTGCCATGTACTGCCTCAAAAATAGAAATATGATCTCCAATATTTGAAGATGGCGCAAATCCAAGCCCACCAACCAATCCAGCACATAAGTCACTCACAATATCTCCTTGTAAATTGGTTAGTACAATCACATCAAATAAGTCTGGACGACTTACCAATTTCATACATAAGTCATCTACAATAATATCGTCCGCTTTTAGATTTGGATATGCTTTTGCAATCTCATTAAATACTTCCAAGAATAGTCCATCCGTTAACTTCATAATGTTAGCCTTATGTCCACAAGTAATTCTTCTTGCCCCTTTTTTCTGAGCCATTTCAAATGCATAACGAATCACTTGTTCACTCCCCCCTCTTGTTATATATCTTCTAGCAATTGCTACATCTTGCGTTAACTTATGTTCAACACCACCATAAGTATCTTCTATATTTTCACGCACGATGGTTAAATCTATATTGATACCGGCTTTACTAAAAACGGTATCTACCCCACTTAAAGTTTGAAATTTTCTGTCGTTAGCGTAGGTATTCCATGTTTTTCTTGCAGTGACGTTCACACTTTTAACTCCTTTCCCCTTTGGTGTTTCCATTGGACCTTTAAAAAGTATGCCTAGCTTTTCTATTGACTCTTTTGCTTCTGGTGTCATCCCGTTGCTAAATCCTTTATCAAATACCCATTTCCCCATGTCTACATACTGATATTCCAATGGTAATTTAGCTGCATTAAATATGCCAATGACTGCATCCATAATCTCTGGACCGATTCCGTCACCTTTAGCTACAGCTATCTTCATTTTAGTCAGTTTTAATGGTAAAAAGGGCTTTTAAAATACAATTTGCAAACGCCTGCGCAAAGTTAGGTGAGTTCCTGCTGGTTTAAAAAAAATAGCCTAATTTTTTGGGCAAGCTGAGTAAAATATTTACTAAATTTATACCGCAGTATACTCTGCAAGTTACTTTTGATCACCATGATCATGATTTCTACAATTTCTGAAGGCATAGAAGTAAGTGTTGAAACCTTTTACCAAAAAGATTACAGCAACCCCTTGCAGCAAGATTTTATGTTTGCTTATCGCATTACGATCGAAAATCACAACTCATTTCCAGTAAAATTACTGCGTAGATTTTGGGAGATATTTGACAGCAACGGTGAGCATAGAGTGGTAGAAGGCGAAGGCGTGGTAGGTGTGCAACCTTTAATCATGCCAGGAAAGCAATATCAATATGTCAGTGGATGTAATTTAAAAACTGAATTAGGTAAGATGCAAGGTTACTATAATATGGAAAATATTGAAAATAGGGAAGCCATTCAAGTTAAGATTCCTGCATTTAAAATGATTGCACCAGTTAAATTAAATTAAAAGTCCACATCTACCTGATCAAAGATCGTCTTGGCAGGGGTTTTCAATAATTGATTGAGGTCGTTTTTTGAGTTTCCTTTTTGTTGATTCATCCAAGATCGTACCATACGATAGCCCATATATTTACCTACGTTGCCAGGTATATCCTCTCCAAAATAATCGTTATAAGGCGCTTCTCTTAAAATCGCTGAAGTCAAATTTGGATCCACAGAAAAAAGTCTGTTTTGACTTGATAAAAATGTCCAAATATCTCCTTTATTTTCTTCAATTGCTTTTAACTGATTCGATGTATAGCCCAATAACAGTGTATCCGAAGCAGTTGGCAAACATTGGCTAAGTATATAATGACGCTTCCCAATTTCAATCATTTGTTCAATCAATTGTTTTCCATTGATTACTAAAGGATCATAATCGTTCAATATGTTTTGTATTGAATTCAATACAATATATTCAGGTGCAAATAGACGACTTATATAGCTTGGGTAGATGGTATTGATTTGTTCTGAGTAATACCAGCTTGACTCCGCACCCATATACAATTGAAGACCAATAGCAAGTCCATCTTTGGTCACCACATTCCCATAAGTTTCGAGTGGTCCTATAAAGTAAATTAATTGAGTTGGTAAAGGATATGTTGGAAAATAGAAATGGAATCGTTTTAATGCATCTGTAATCTCTGGCGTTGCTTTTTTGGATGCTTGTACTTTTGTTGTCGCTTGATAGATGGGGAGATAGGCTTTATAAAAAGCCAATATTTTTTTGGACTCTTTTTTTGAAGACAACATCAAAATTCGGTTAAAATAATCTTCCGAAAATTGAGGGTATGATTGGACTAATTTGGCTAAATCTGCCTCAAAATGCAAGCTGTCCATAGCAAAAAAAGCGCTATCAAATCGAATTGCTTGGATATTTGGTGTTGGCGCATGTAGGGCAGGGTCTTGAGGTCCCGAATTACAGGCTCCAAGGGTAAGTCCAATCCATCCATAAAATAAAGCAGTTAAACGCATCCTCGAAAGTACAAAAAAAGCGAGGTTATTTCTTTTAAAAACCGACCTTT